>Ga0123342_1000478_pt1 | contig 63110 bp, 28 predicted proteins | sample Turbeawhitnodule_FD_89960 | JGI IMG/M metagenome (GOLD analysis project Ga0123342, IMG submission 89960) | Root nodule microbial communities of legume samples collected from Mexico - Turtle bean Mexico white nodule | ecosystem: Host-associated > Plants > Roots > Nodule | place: Mexico: Nepantla... | reverse complement strand
ATTTTTTAATTTTTTTTAATTTTATTGTTTATATATTGGGTAGTAAGTTATGTAATGTTAAAAATTAATTTGATACATAATTTTCTAAGAGTGTTAGTTTTAAGGAACAAAAAATTGGATAATCGTGCATGGATCATGTTTTACGGTAATGTAATACAATAACTTGATTATTTGATTATCCAATTTTTTGTTCCTTAAAACTAACACTCTTATAAAATTATGTATCAAATTAATTTTTAACATTACATAACCTACTACTCAATATATAAATAATAAAATTTTAAAAAAAATTATGACGTGACAGAAGTCGTGCCAAGTTGACATGACTTCAATATGACAGGGCAAAAGTCGTGCCAAGTTGGCACGACTTCAGTATGACATGGCAGAAGTCGTGCTTAATTGAAACGATTTCTGCATATGAAGTCGTGCCAAATTGACACGACTTGCCTAAATTTGTAATTTTTTTTAAACGAACTCCATTTTGGTAAAAACCAAAAAAAATAACCCCATCATGGTCATAAAACCTTTTTAATTTCATAAATTTTATTATTAACCTTTTAATATATCAATAATTTTGCAACATAAGTTTTAAAATTATACATATTTTATGTTTTCGTCAATTATAAAGTGATCAAAATAAAAATATTTAATCATAATAATTTAACTATATATTTTCAAAATAATTTAATTACAAATTTTCTCTAAACCAATTTATTTAACTATTTTGCAATAGTGTAAGGTATAACGATTGTGTCATAAAATGGTCTCAATAAAAGGCTAAAAATGATCATATTTATTATTAACTATTTACTATATATGTTATATTTATTATTTCAAGTTAAAAAAAATTGTCTATATATTTTTCTCATTCTACCCTGTTATATAGTTTTTTTTATGTAGTAGTTATTTACGGTAGTAGTTATCTGGATATCAACGCTCATAAAACATTAAAAATATAAATTAGGTCGGGTTTTTAAAATAAATGTAATTAAGTCAAATTAAAAAATTAAGTGAATATTTAAAATGGAATTACCAGGTTATCCTTTTAAATCGATACAACATATAATATCTTTGTTTAACTATTGATTACATAATTACATCTTCACTTTTTTTTACTTTGTTGATTGGTCGCGTCATTATATATAAATGTTATTTTTATTTTTATTATATTAAATATATACAGTTTTATAAATATTATACAGTTTTATCCAACCTAATTTATTGAATGAGAAGATCGAGAAGTTAATTATCTGTTGTAAAATTAACATTTTTTCACCATTCCTTTTTCATATAACTACGACGTTGTGAATGTGCAACTAATTGGATGAGTTCGTCTGAAATTTTATCAAATACATACTTTTTAAAAACTAACTATAACTTCATGGTACGGTAAGACATGAACAAAGTGTTAATTATACCGATAGGATCCGTACGAATGTAACCATGTCTCAATTCGGTTGCTGACTAATAATACAAATCTACTTACGTTTAAATAGAATTAGTGAGGTTAATCAACAATTTAAGAACTAGGTAATACACTTATAAACATTACCCAAGCTTCATAATCTGACCCAATAAAAAAATCCATCAAAATAATATAAATAACACATACTCCAAAAAACGTCATTATAGAGTACTGAGCATACCGAGTATCGAATACTAAAGTTGATTTGAACATCGAAGTGTTTTTCGCAGATACCATCCGAGTCTAAATTACGTGAAGGTCGAGGATGGAGCGAGTAGAGGAGAGGAATGAGCTTGTAAGGAAAGGAATTGAAGTGCAAACCGACCGACCAAGAAAATAGAAAAGCAGTTACAATTTTTCTCTATGCCCAACCCAACATTAATAATATAAAGAAATTAATGAAGTTAAATAAAAGCATAATGAAGCTAATATAATGGTGAATTGAACTAAGCTGAGCATGACCAGGATAGAACAACGTTGATAACCAAGTAAAGTTGGGTAATGTCGTCGCCATATGCAGGCATATGTAAATTGTAATATGCAACATCCCAAAGCCAGAGGAGAAAACGACAACCTCGTGTAAATGTCAATGGCCTAAACGACACATTTTTTTCATCTACCCTCGTACAAACATGTTGTCATTATCGTCACCAATGCCTCTCATTTAGAAACCATCGTGCTTCTACTCCAAATTCTTCTTTTTCCTTGCGTTGGAAGATACCCTTTTGCAGCATCGTCTCAAAGTATCAAACTCCTCTTTCTCTCTCTCACTATATTACTTCTTATCAGATTCCACCCCACTCTTTCGGTTTCTAAGAGAACTACAACACCACTTTCATTAGTTGTTGTTTGAGCGCAGTAAAGAACCTTGTTCATAGATGGATCAGTCGCCGCCTTATTATAACCGATTTCCTCAGACTCCAAACTCAACGAAGAAGGGACGCAGTGGTTATGAGCCATCGGACACTGAGACCGAGTGGCAAGAGATTCCACGCCACGAAAGAGAAAGAAGAAACTTCACTTTAAAAGAAACAAAAGCACTTACTCTAATGAACAAAAGTCCCATGGCAGCACTACACAGAAGGCACCCTTCCAGGGTTGAACATCAAATCTCATCAGCTTCAACAGCTTCAGTTCCACGTAGAAGACACAATAGCAAATCACCCTATAAACTTCCCGTGGCAGAAGATTTTGCTGCTTCATCAGGTTTGGATACACGCAGAAATATAAGTCCCTTGCCGAGACCTGACCTTGGAAGAACTGTGTCCCCTTTCAGGGAGCAAAGAACTGAGAAGCCGCACAACAAGAGATCAGTGACTGCTCCCAGATTGAGGATTCAAGAGAGCAGCCATGGAGGGATAAGCAATGACACTGTTCCAAAGCAAAGAGGAGTTTCTCCTTTCAAAGCGCCTTCGGTTGGAAAAATCAACGAAATGATAGCACAGGTGAAGCTATCCAAAGATCCCAGAAGTGATTATTCATCAGTGCTTGAAAGCACTGATTCCATTCAACCCGGTGACCTTTTCTTTTCTCGTGAATGCAATGCCTTGCAAGGGAGGAATTCTTCGTTGCCAAAACGCCTCCAACAGTGCGAGTATTTCAGTCCAAGGCCAACGGTGAACACCACGAGAACCCCATCTGAATGCAAAGGAAATAATGGTGATCTTAACATGAATATCTTGTCTCAATCAACCACGGGTGTGAGTTCTGGTTCCACGAGTAGAAAGGGCAGTGGCACTGGGAAGCCAAGTAGTGTAACAAGCGAAGGTAGTGGAAAGACAAGTGCAAGCATGAGGAAATTCACAGCTAACAGACAAAAGAACCAGAAAGATACATGGTTTGCTTGCATGAGAACAGGTAACTGTAGAACCACTACAAAATCTCCTGAACGTCGACCTATTGACGAATCTTCTTACATTGAGAGAGCAGTGGTAGTGGAAAGCCTCCCACAATTCTTGGCAGATAAGCACCAACCTGCTTCACTTAATGGCTTCATTTGCAACAGACAAGAAGCTCAACTTCTGAAGGAATTGGTATGTTTCCAAATACTCACATGTGCCTCTGTCCCTTAATTGTTTTCATGCCTCACAAATTTGCTAATTTACTCAACTTCTTATGTCTTGTCAAAACATCTTAGTTTTCATGTGAACAAAACTTAGATATTTAGAGTTAAGTGTTTTTTTGTTAATGTTCTTCACTTAGAATTGGAATTTTTTTAAGTAACTTCAACTAACTTTCAATACAAATTTTCAATACGCAGATTACTTTATTGAAGAATAGTAACAATCCTACTTTTCAGGTGTCTCATGGCTCTTGCCCTCATATTTTGCTCAAAGGACCCTCTGGTTCCGGGAAAAGAGAGCTAGCAATGGCTCTTCTTCGAGAAATATATGGTGATGCATGTTGTAATGTATGTTTCTTCCCATAAGTTTCCTTTCAGACTTGTTTTGTACTTCTAACCTCACTTTATTAGACCTTTTGCAGTTGTCTCATGATCTAAGACACTTCCCTATTCAGGTAGAGATTTCTCACATATGATAAGTACAAACTAAAAAGCAGCTTGTGAGTTTATTTCAATAAGTTGCATCTCCAATCCATTAAGTCACAGTATTTTTACTAAATTGACAGGATCAAAGGCTTAAGAAAGTGTCTGTCCCCATAACATCCAGTCCTCATCACATGGAGCTAGATGTAAATTCTGAACCAAATGCTAAATATGCTTTAATGGGATTAATCAAAGAAATTAGCAATATATATGCTATTGCCCCTGAAGTCAGCAATATTAATTTCAAGTCAGATTTTAAAGGTTAGTAGCTTAATTACTTGTTTATTTAACTTCCTAAACAGATTCATCCTTTCATGCGAACCTAGCTAATGTGGCTGGTTTCTCTGGATTGCAGTAATGGTTCTTTATGAGGTCCACAAAGCAGTAGATAACATCCAGCACATTATCAAATGGATCGTAGACCGCTATTCGGATATATGCAAATTAGTACTCTGCTGTGAAGATGATGCAGACATTATTGAACCTGTAAAAAATCGGTTCAAAACTATCCAAGTTGATGCTCCTCAAACTCAGGAAGTAAGAACAAATTTTGGAACATGTAGAAGTTAACATCAATCTAGGACATAGCAAATCATGTGATTTTTTTCACTAGTATATGTATTTATTTTCTAGATCATCTTATAACTTCTAAGAAGGAATTAACTTAGTGTCGACAAAGCAAAATTAATTAACACTCATGAATCTTAAACTATACAGGTTGTTGAGGTTCTTATGCAGATAGCAAAGAATGAGAATTTTGATCTGTCCATGAACTTTGCTGCGAAGATTGCAACAAAATCTAAGCAGAACCTCAGAAAAGCAATCATGGCTCTTGAAGCATGCAAAGCACACAAGTAAGAACTTCTGATTGGAAACATTTATTTTAACATTCCAAGAAAATTGTCTCCATAGACTAAATGGGGTACTATGATGGACAGCTATCCATTTTCAGAAGAACAACCAATTTCAGTTGTATGGGAGGAGATCGTAATAGAAGTTGCCACAGAAATCCTGGCTGATCCATCATTTTCACGGCAAGAAATTTCTCCACCTTATCTTCTACAATACAGAATTAGAAGCCAATAGCTTCTGATTATTATGGTTCGAATAAAACTAACATGCTTCATGTAAATTGAAAATTATCAATTTAAATTTTTCTATGATTTTATCAGCTTACTCTCAATTCGAGGGAAATTTCAAATGCTTCTCTTAGATTTTGTCCAGCCGAAATTGATTCTCCAGGTAAGGAAGAAGAATTTATAAATAATTTACTCAACTCACCAAAATACTACTGCATAAAGTACATTCTGTTCAAATATGCAGAAACTCGTAGAACATCTCCTAGAAAGAATTGAAGCCAACTTAAAAAGAGAGTTATACTACTGGCATGCCTATTATGTGAGTTTCTCCCTCCATAGCTTGTGATGGATCAGTTGTAATCTGGTGCATGATGTTATGATCGTATCAGTTGTAATCTGGTGCATGGTTGTCAACATAAACATATCAACATGATAAATTATATTTTTAAGATATCTATGCTACTCACCCTTTTCACTCTAGTTCTATGCAACCTCTTCCACCCTTTTATGTGTATTTTTTGAAAAAATTAGTAACCAAAAGTTTATAATATACAGGACAGAAGACTTCCACCAGGAATAGCAGCTTTACTAAAATTAGAAGGTAAGACAAAATAACCCTTCTAATCATATAGATTGCCTTGAAAAAATAACACAATAAGGGATCTTAATAAGAGATGTTACACGTATATAATACAATGATTCATATAACTGCATAACAATTTTCTTTTTTTGCCTATTTCTCTTCTGTTTATCATTTACTGCATGTCATAATGATAGAAAGAAATGAATACAAAAAGTTGTACTCATTGTTGTATGCATATAGTATTTATAGGTTCTAACATAATGTGCATGACTTCCCTGAATGAGCTACTGAGACTTGCTGTTTTGGGTATAACATTAATGACTAACTAATATGGTCTTCTCTGCAGAATTTGTGGCGAAGTTCATGAGCATGTGCAGAAAAAACTCTGGCAATCGGCAATATGTGTAGGAACGTTGTCAAAACAAAAATCAGAAAGGAAAGTACTTAAATAAGATTCTGTTTCTTGTCTTATATTCAGAAATGTGGAACTAATTCTCCACATTTTTAGTAAAGTGTACCACTTTACTCGGAGTAATATACAGGACGTTAATTCATTAGCTATTTGTGTTGGTAAAATGTTCGAGTAATACTCATCAGTAAAAATAACTAATTTAGAAAAAAATATTACCAAACTACTGGTTGGAGATCACCTATATCTCCACACAGGAGTTGGTAGCCTCGGCGTGAGGGGTGGGTTGAAATCGCACAATTCTTTTATAGTATATAAGTGGGTGCAAACCTCACCTTATCGAGCCGGTTTTATGGGGTTGAGTTAGGCTTAAAACTCACTTCTTAACACTACTAAATTAACTTTTATTATTAATTATTTTTTAAAAAAATCACCATTAATTAATACAAAACACAAATACTTATAACATTTATTAAGGATAACTAGAGAAAATAAATTTGAAGTGATATAGAAATCATAAAATCTCTTATCAAAAGAATAATTTCTTCTAAATTTGATCTTGTACTAAAGACATTAAAAAATAATTGTTCAATCTAAAAGTCACATTGGTGTTCTCCAAGTACATAATGAACCAATGGGTTATATTAATTTTGTTACCAATTTATTAACGAGTAGGTTTCTTTACTAGTGTAATCTCGTAAAGAAATTAACAAAACGACAAAAACCACTTTGATCTATTTTCTTTCTCACTTCTAAGTTGTGCACCTTTAAAAAAACTTTAATTTGATTAATTTTTTAATAATATATTAAAGTTACACCTAATAAAAGATATTTTCAAATTTTTTAATTGAAGTCGTGTATAAATAATCACTTCAATTGTTTTATTTTTGAACTTTTAATTTGATTAACTTTTTAATAATATATTAAACTTATACCTAATAAAAAATATTTTTAATTTTTTTAATGCATCAAATTAGTTTAATTGTTTTATTTCAATTAAAAATAAAATAATTAAAGTCATACTTTTCATACCAAAATTTAATTAAAAAATATTGAAAATCCTCTTCATCATGCATAACTTTTATGAAAGAAAAAAAAAACAAAATTATCTTTGTAATGCATGATTTTCGTGTGATTTCAAAAATCAAAGTTCAAGTTGTGTTTATAAAACATGACTTCTTTAATACAAAGTCCTCAATCCTAAACACGATTTATCTATTATTGTAATTTTTACAAAATTGCACAAAAATGATAAAAAAAATCATGAATTTTAATCCTTGATGTTATGACCAAAATTGACTATCTTACATTTCCAGAAAGGTGAAACCTTCAACAAAAAAAGATGGATATAAAAAATTGTATATGCTGAAAACCAAAAAGATGATTGTTGATGTTTATAAAGTCATAAATCATGAAAATGTATCTTTGTTTACCCACTACCCTCAATATTTGGAATGTTTTGTCAAAAATGTTTTATGATGGAAGTAATGAGTTAAAGCTGTTTGTCCTTAAACAAAGGGTATTTGTCGAAAAACAAACTAATAGAACCTTAAATGAATATTATGGTAGTTTGTTGAAAGATTGATTATGCATACATTCCTTATAAGACTGAATGAGCAAGTTTATGCTTTTATAAGGATGTGACACCTTATTGATAAGAATGTTATGCATTGATCTAGAGAGATACAATCTCATAAGGAAAGTTGAAAACAAAAAATGTAATTTATGATTCCACCACCAAGGAAGCAAGTAAAACAATCAAAAGCTTTGAAAAATATAACTACAAGTCCAAGTAGAATAAGAACACACCAAAAAAGAATGTTATAAAATAAAAAAGTATCATATATCAAGAGTGGTAAGATCAAAGTTGAAAGTAAAAGAAAAATTAAAAAATAAATTAAATTACTATTGTAACTAATAAGAAAGAAGACAACAAAATATGATGTTTGCTACAACTAAAAGATAGTGATGATTCTAATGGTAAGAAACTAATACATCTATCATGTGAGTTTTGATGTTAGATAGATTAAAAATGTTAAACATTCCTAAAAAAAAAGGAAGTATTTATACATAATATTAGAGAAGGAGTGATTTTTGGGGCGATATATTTATGATCTTAATCAGCAACTTGAACCTTTGTGTAGGATTTTATTAATAAAAAATGTTATCCTAAAAAATTAGCAATTAAACTTAAATTCAGCAAAAAAGTTTTAGCAGTCACCTGTGAAACGCTATAATTGAAGCTGGGACAATATAATTATAATGCATATTTTTTTTATGTGTACCTTTCACTAAAAGCATCTCAATATGGCTTTATTTTTTTTATTCATATATTCTGGAACATGCCACAGTTGAATTACTCTTACTTTCTCAATTTAAATTGTCAAATTAAAAGATGCCTTCTAATAAAAAAATAAATATTTATAAGTTTTAAAAAGTATTAATGGATTAATTAATATTTTTTACAAGTGTTATTACGTAACTCACGATTAGTCATGACAAAAATTACACTTTTAAAGTTATGCTTTTATGATAATATTTTTGTATTGAAATCAGTTTTATACTCAATAAATATATTATTATTAAAAATAAATATATTTACAAAAAATACACATGATTGGTCAGAGTAGTCAACAAACGCGTTCTCTTTTTATTGGGTAGAGGTTCAAATTTCTAATTTGTTCAACTCAACTTTTTATTTATTTAATTACAATATAATGAATTTTACCATATATATTTATATACACACGTGGATTAATTATCAATAATTTGATTTTAAAATAATTTTTTTGAGCAGGCAGAACAGTGGAAAAGAAAAAGATGGTGATTTGACGCTGTCCGAAATCCAAATATTCCGTTTCCATCCGTAGCCGTCTGATGGAAGCCCACTTAAATCAGACGACACAGATTCAATAACGACTAGCTTTTGAAACGTGTCGTAGATACATACATTGCCCGTTATATTCTTCACTTGTTTCGTACCTTCACCCACCACCACCTCCTAGTCTCTCTCTATATATGTCTCTATCTCTGCAAGTTCCTTAACCCTTTGGACCCAACAAGGCAAAAGGTTCACTCTGCTGCTATTTCTCTTCTTACCCTTTTCTGATTCGCTTTTTATTCTCTGTTTCGCCTCCTTCTTTTGCCTCTTGATCTAATGCAACATGTGTAGAACTTAAAAAAGTAATCACCATTTTGCAAATAATGCTACTTTTTGAGGTCCCGGGGTTTCTTTTTACCTGATGCTCTGTTAGTTAGCTACGTCTAATTGAATCGGTTTTTGTGTGACTATATGCTTTCGTACACACAGATTCCTAGCTAGGTCTTTGGGAATCAATCCTGTTAGGAACTGAGGTGGATTCTTCTGATTGTTGTTTTGATTGAAATGATTCGGATTAATAGTGTCTTCTCTGTGTGTGATGGTTTTGATGATGATGTAGGTAAGTTGATATGGCTCACCATGAAGATTCAAGTGCATGGAATTCGGGTTTACCTCACCCTAAGCTCAATGAAAGAATACTTTCTTCTCTGTCACGGAGAACTGTTGCTGCTCACCCCTGGCATGACTTAGAGATTGGTACACCAACACTTTCCGATTTTTTTGGGGTCACTTTTGATTATAATGAATGTATGTTTTTTTAGGAAAAGAATCTGTTTTATTTGTTTTCTCCTAGGTGAGAGCAAATTATTGTGATTCAAGAGTTCCTCTTCAAAAAAAAAAAATATTTGGACTGAAATTTGTTTTTCTACATGCAGGACCAGGAGCTCCATCAGTTTTCAACTGTGTAAGCTGTTACTGTTTTGTAACTTATCGCAAATCTTAGAAAAAAAGAACCCTCGTCAGTACTCTTCTGGCAACATCATGGTCATCTGGGTTTTGGGGCTTATATTATTTACTTCTGGCAATCATTCAAACATTGCAGATTTTGTACCCTTAGTGAATGCAGCTAGAAAAAAAAGTACTTTAGTTTTAGATGATAACGAAATCCTCATTTTATATTTGAGATGAGGCTGTGATTAATTTAGGCGATTCACCAACAGATTGGAACATAAAATCTTACATTTTATCTGCAGAGATTATTTCATTGAACTCTTGTTTTCTAAAAACTTTAAGATAGAGAAATAAATCAATTCCCATGGCAGGTGGTTGAAATTGGCAAAGGCAGTAAGGTCAAGTATGAGTTGGACAAGAAAAGTGGACTCATAAAGGTGCGGTTTCGATTTTCTTACTTTCATTGCCCTTCTTCCATTCCTTATGCTTTGATGTGTTTGGAAAATATGGAAGACTTTCTTTTAATGGGGTATTCTCATTTTAATTTATCGTTTCCAAACTTATCATTGCTACCTGTCTGTACTCAAGCATAAATAACACACTAACGAAAGAGCTGAACAACTTAGGTTGATCGGATTCTTTACTCATCTGTTGTCTACCCGCACAACTATGGTTTTATCCCAAGAACCATTTGTGAAGACAGTGATCCTATGGACGTGCTGGTTCTAATGCAGGTAGTTATGGTTAAATTTTATCTGTTCCTGATACTTGGCAGAAATGTCTGTTTCTGGCCAAAATATTAACTGTATTAAAATTTCAACTTTTGTTCTGAGAAGGAGCCCGTGCTTCCTGGTTCCTTCCTTCGTGCTCGCGCTATAGGATTAATGCCCATGATTGACCAGGTAAAAGTTGTCTCGTCCTTGCTTTCTGTTTTTCATTAAGATTTGCATTGGACGATAAAATAGAAGTGAGGGTTTATTCTGGGAAAAAAAAGGCTATGTTATGTTAGTTAATTATTTGCTTCCCTGCTAGTACTTGTGTCCTGTAGTCTATTGAAATGATAAACAAAACCACGCCCAACCATGTAGTTGGCATGACATGGTGAAATTTGTCACCATTAACCTTTCGAACCCTAGTCCAGTTTTAGCCAAAGAGAGTGTTAGATTGAGATGGATGCTCGTTCCTTGCGAGCAACGAAATAAAATTGAAGGTTGCAAGGAACATTGTTAAATTTATGTCAACACGAGTGTAGGGAACTGCAATTTTTGTTCACTTTATACTTGCCTTGGGCATCACAGAATTTTTGAATAGTTTTGTCACCAATTTGTAAAAATTTGGAGAAATTGTTTTATAATTATTTCTACTACAGGGTGAGAGGGATGACAAGATCATAGCAGTTTGTGCTGATGACCCTGAGTTCCGTCATTACACGGACATCAAGGAGCTTCCTCCACATCGGCTAGCTGAAATCAGAAGATTCTTTGAGGAGTGTATCCTGTTTGCACTTGTACATAAAACCAGTAACCACATGCATCTCATTAAGTAGTTATTGACAATTAGTTTTTCTCTTGGAATAGAGCCTAAAGAAGATTAGGCCAATATAAAAACTTTTTACTTGAAGATTTTCTATATTGTCACTCTTGCAAGGAGTGTCTGATGGATTATAACCAAACACACTAAATCTCCCATAGGTTTTTATGACTGTTAAGTGATTTTCTTCTATCAATGCCACATCCCCTGGTTTTCTGCGTGTATCCTTAGCTTGCCGCACTAGACAAGAAGAATGAAAACAAAAAGGTTGACGTTGAGGACTTTCTACCAGCTGAAGCTGCCGTGGATGCCATCAAATACTCCATGTGAGCTACTTTCCTTCCGCAACTCAAATTTTGTGTCTATTTTTGGATACTTGGCACTAATCTTGAATGCTAATTTTAATTTTTAAAATGGGTGTTTCCTTTTGCAGGGACTTGTATGCTGCTTACATAGTTGAGAGCTTGAGGCACTAACTTCTCTAGAAACTCAACAGCCAATTTCGGTGATCTCTAATCAATTGTGTAAAATTTGAGTTAAACATCATAAACATTGCTATTCCCGTTCCATTGTGTTATGTCACTTGTGCTGCTCGGCACTTGACACAATAGTGTCTAATACTCCTGCTTTGAGATGCAGTTGTAGTGCCACCAAATAATGAACTCGTTTCAAATATTGAAGCCCATATTCCTGAAAGTTTATCTGTCACAATGAGTTTCCGCTTAAGCAAATTCCTCTTTTACTATGTTTGATTTTACTTTCTCAATACAATAATGGTTTATGCGTTTTTCCTTTAAATTTGACAGGAAAATATAGACCTGCGTTGTATACGGGTCTCCAAAAACACGCATACTAGTTTTAACTTGAAACATAACTTGGATTAGATTTTGAGGATGTATTTACTAAATTTTTTAACATTTAAATGATTAACAACCATAGTTTTATTAATTTTTTAATATGTTCTTATAAATTACAATAATAAGTTTTCAGACTGAAAATTGAATAAGCTTTTATAATTAAAATACACATCTACTTTATTTATCGGTGGATTGAAGTAGAAATAGAAGAGAAACAAGAAAAGGAAAAGATATAATGAAAAATGATGGAAATGACAAATGATGGAATAAAAAAAAATATGTCAAGAAAATAGAACAAAGGTGATCTGTGTAGGACAGAAACTCATACGACATGGATACATATATATAAAATCTCTAAAATGTAGAACATGAGATAAAAATTATATAAATTGACAATAAAGATTTTTGTGGACAAGTATCTTCTAGATTATTTTTTAGAGCGAAGATATGTAAAATCTCTAAAATGTAGGACATGAGATAAAAATTATATAAATTGACAATAAAGATTTTTATGCACAAGTACGTTCTAGATTATTTTTTAGAGCAGAAAAATGTTTTTTATGACACCAGGATTTACTTTTTATTTTTATAATTATAATAACAATTTATACAATAAAGATTAAATTTTTAAAAAAATAATATATTTTTCTTTTTAAAACTGTGTTAGAAATGTATTAGAATTGTCAGAAATCTAACAAATATTTTTTAATTAGACACTTCACGGATATATATCCTACAAGTGTCATACGATGTCATACGAGTGTCTTGTCCAATACGATCGGACACCGATACGTCATTTAAGAGGAGTGTCCGATTCGTATGGCAAGATGAAACAAAACTTGGATACATAATAACTATTATCCTTATTTGATTGTTTTTCTCACTTAGTTATATATATTTATTACATCTTAATTGATTTAGGTTGAAAACTAAATAAATGATTTTTTTTCAAAATTTCAGATATTATAGATCCCAATTGACCCTACTAAAAACAGCAGCAGTGAAGTATTATGATGCAAACCTATTAAAAATGTGACGATATCTTCTCATATGTTTCCTAATTTTCGGTGTGACCTAAATATATCTTTAGGGTAAAAACGTATATTGTAATGTTAATTTTTAACATGAAAAAAGAAAATTATAAACTTTTCATATTTGTTCTCAATTCCTAAAGTTAACCAGTAATGAATATTTACTCTCTTTTTTTCTTAAAACAAAATATTAATTTCAAAGGAGGTGAACAAAAAATGTGCTTGTAAGAAGGTGAATTTGTTGTAGTTGAAAAGGTAAATCTAATTTATAGAAATGACTTTTAATAAATTAAAATTGATGTAAATAATGAAAAAGTTTTCTGGAAATCAGAGGTGTGAGTGAAGAGAGAAGAAGAATAGGTGGAAGAGACGGAGAGAGAGAAGAGAAGAGAAGATCGGAGTAGAAGTGAGGCGGCAGTGCCAGAAGTACTTGCAATAGCAGAATGGGAACCTTGGGCAGAGCTTTCTACGCCGTCGGATTTTGGATCCGAGAGACCGGCCAAGCCATCGATCGCCTCGGCTCTCGCCTCCAGGGCAACTATCTCTTCCAAGAACAGCGTATGAATTCCTTCGATTCTTCATTTCCATTTAATTAGGGTTTCATTTCAATCTTCACAATGTTTCTTATTTCGATTTGAAACTTACAGTGTCTAGGCATCGACCTCTGATGAATCTCTTCGACAAAGGTCCCTCCGTTCACAAGGATGCGTTTGTGGCCCCCAGTGCCTCTCTCCTCGGCGATGTTCACGTTGGTCCAGCTTCCTCCATCTGGTACGGATGTGTTCTCAGAGGTAAACCCTACCGCCATCGTCGCTCTTTCCAACTTTTATTTTCATTGATTAGGGTTTGCTTGCTTCGTCTGAGATTAGCCTTCCTGTGAACGTCTAGGTTTGTCTATTTTCCGCTTGTTTGATACAAATACGAGAATGGTGGAACCGTTTTAATTGATTTTTGGTTCTCCTTCAATTGCTGGAATCGTAATGTTCATACGCTATCAGTATTTATATTTGTCTGAAATGCATATCTTAGGATGAAGTGAGGCTGGTATGACGGTGGTAATTTATTTGCTTAACAGAAACGTTAAATTTTTGCAAGGCTTCTGAAGTGAGCTTTTTCCTTCAAATAGTCTCTTTGAATAAACTTTTCCGCTCTTGCAAGAAACAACCAATGTCATAAACTTCTCTCATAAATTAAAAGTCAGCTCGTGCACAAGTTAGAATAAGGTTTTGGAAAAGCTGATTTGAGAGAATTTTTCTAAATTAGGTTATGTAAAAGTTAGTTTTAGCTTATGGATATACTTCGTTCGTTTTTTCTTCTTATTTTCTTTTTCTATAAGTACTAATTTAGAAATTTATTCAAACTGGACCAAAATGTGTAAGTGTATCTCTGATATATCTGAACACTCGCCTTAACGGATTTAAAAATTCATTTCTTACTAAGGGTATGGTTGGATACACGCTTGTGTAGAACATGATTCCAAGTTTTAGACTCCAGTCTTGTTGATTTCGTTAGCAATAGTTTTTGCATCAACACTAATGCGAGTCATCATGTCAATCCTTGGTGTCAACATTCGTTTTATAATTTACAATAACCTGAAAGGTCACGTCCCTTCAGTTCCAGAATGTCAAATTATAAGACAAAGATAATTATGATAAATTTTAAGTGACAAATGAGACACTTACACATCACACGCAAAGAGAAGCTAAAATTGCTAAACGTGAACCTTAGTTTTTTCATTAATTTTTTTTTCTTATATCAGTATTTTGAATATTAACATCAAAACAGAAAAAAGAGAGTTGAAGATTAGTTGACGAAGTTCCGTTTCCTGTCTACGTTGACACATTTTTTCTTTATTGCACTTGTCGGTCAAACTTGTGTTGCATGATGAATTACTTCTCTTATTTGTATTTTTTTGTTTGTTTCTTTATATGTGATTGTTATATTAATTTATTTTTTAAGATTTCATCTTATGCATTTTTATTTCAAATTAACGAATTACAGTACTGGAATTACAGTACTAGAGACGCCTACATAATAATGTGTGTATGCACTTTAAAACCCATTTTGGGCAATTACTTGTCCAAAATCAATTTTGATTGCAAGTTTCCCAGCTGTATTTTGTATCTAAACCAATTTTCCAATATCTTTAATCTAAACATAAAAATCACATTACTCCAAGCGCACATTTACTCAGAATTACTTCAATAAATCATGTTGATTCAAAATTAATTATCAAAAGCATATCCAATACGCATGAAGTTACAATGCATTTCCTTTTGCTTTCTAAGTAAGATAGTATGACCAGACGTTTGTTACCTCCTTCGCTTTTCATTGCTTCAACTCACATTCGAATGGAGTGTGAAAGACTACTGTTGTACTACCTCTCAATGCTATATGCATGTACTCAATCATTTTACAGGCATATTTGCATACTCAATATATCAGGGAGTTGGGTACTGATATTTCCCAGCTTACTCTTTCCAATATTTGTGCTTCTCTCACTGTTTTCTACCTCTGACTGAACATTATGCTTTGTGTGAAGGTGATGTTAACGGCATAGTTATTGGATCTGGCACTAATATACAAGACAATTCTCTTGTTCATGTTGCCAAGTCTAATTTAAGTGGAAAAGTCTTGCCAACTATCATTGGAGATAATGTTACTGTTGGTGAGTGAATGTGATGAATTATTATTCTGTGAATGACTTAAGCATTGTTTTAGTGTGAACTCTACTCTATCTAAGGTTTTTGACACTTTGATTTTAGGTCATAGTGCTGTGTTACAAGGATGTACTGTTGAGGATGAGGCATTTATTGGCATGGGTGCAACCTTGCTTGATGGTGTATATGTTGAGAAACATGCCATGGTTGCTGCTGGAGCCCTTGTTAGGCAGAATACGAGGATTCCTTATGGAGAGGTTTATATATGAACCTTTTTATTTGTGGAGAGAATGGGAATGTGCCTTGTTCTGCTCTCTGTCTCTTGAAAATTTAAATTAAATGAAGTTACACGTGTTATGATTTCTTAGAGTTATAAAGATAGTTGTCTAACCACTAGGATCTTAATTTAAATGGATGGTTCAAAAGGTCTTCATCTTATTTATTTGTATCAGGCATGAAGTTGTCTTTGTATCTTTAAACTGAAACACTGCTTTTAATTGCAGGTTTGGGGAGGTAATCCAGCAAGGTTCCTGAGGAAGCTCACAGAAGATGAAATGACCTTCTTCTCACAATCTGCCTTAAATTATTCCAATTTGGCTCAGGCTCATGCTGACGAAAATGCAAAAGAACTTGAGGAGACTGAATTTGTAAAAGTTCTTCACAAGAAATTTGCTCCTCGTGGTGAGGAATATGATTCAATACTAGGTGGTGGTCAAGAAACGCCCGCAGAGCTTAACCTTCAGGATAATGTTTTGCTAGACAAAGCGCCCAAGGCTTAATTTCTTTCTTTTTTTCTCTATTATCTTTTATGTGCGATTTTCCGGAGAATGGCTGTGCTGCTTTTGTTTCCTCCAAGTTTGGAGAGCTCACACTGTTATCTCAAATGTCAACACGGGCTGCACGTCTTAGCCCGTGACTTTATTCATCTCTGTGCTCAATAAGAAGCCTTGTTTTTTTATTTCTAGATAATGACTGCAAATCAACAGTTTGGTAATAGTTTTACAGTCATCCAGGGACACATCTTACAGCACTCTAGTTGGAATGTATTTTAAAATAAAGATATCAATTCAGATATGCCGGATAAACCAGTGTTTTCAAGGATTATATTCTATATTTTTTATATATTCTTCCAAAAAACCACCTTTGGTGTTCATATTTATTTTTCAATTTTATTCTTATATATTTATTTTGGGTATTCCAGTTATTTTATTATTTTTCTTAGCAGTTACTAAGTAAGCATGATTTTATGATTGACTGGCCATTTTGTTTTGAAACTGTATTTCTTTGTTTTTTATTACTAACATATTTGTTGTTGGTCTGACGCATGTGGGTCTAGGATGAAATTCAGTAGATTAATAATCTTGATTTTGAATTAAATTAAATTAAATTTTGTAAGCTTTCAAAATATGCCTATAGATAAGATTAAACTTTCTAAGCTTTCAAAACATGCCTATAAATAAGATCAAAGAATGTTGCTAGTGGGAAATAACATATTAAACAAACAATGAGCACAAAAAAATCAGAGAGCTTGAAACTCTCTTTTTATGTCATTAAAATTTCAAAATAATTGTAATGTATTTAATTTTTTAATTGTATATAATAAAAAAATATTTTCTAGAAATTAAATCATTCTTTAATTATATAATAAAAAAATATGTTATAAAAACTTATTTAGTTAAAAAATATTTTAATTTAATTATATATTAAAAAATTATAAATAATAAATTAAACTTATCTAATTTCCTATTTATTAATTTATATATTATTATATATTAAAAATTAAAATCCTATATCTCATTCACGATTTTAATAAGCATACGAATTCTAAATTTTGTTTATAATCTGACAGAATAAAAAATTTTAAAAATATAAATATATGACTTTTTTTAAAAATCACATTTGAGATTCGAGATTTTAAATTAAATAAATAATATTTTAGATTGACAAATTTAACCATTTTCAAAAAAGCAAAAATTATTCCGTTGCCGGGAATCGAACCCGGGTCTCCTGGGTGAAAGCCAGATATCCTAACCGCTGGACGACAACGGATTTGTTGATAGTACTCAAAATAAATATATATTGTATGTTTTTCAATGCTTAAATACTCTAAAATGGTCTTCATGATAATATTTCATTGCTATGCCTAATAAATGTCATAATGTTGTGTTGCTCAAAATAAGATCAACAATAGTACGATCCTATTTGTTAGTCATACAAAATATTCCTCGTCAAAGTATAACTATATATTTTTTTGGTTCGTTTAACTCAATAAATTTATAATACTTTATTATAAAATAAAATATTTACTCTGCACTTGTATTTCAGATTTAATAATTTTTTTTCAATAAATATTTCCTCTTAACTATTTAAATTCATTATAGAAAATTATATTTTCCTTGATCTAGTAACACATGTATATTTTCATAAGAAACAATTTTATGAATTAGGATATGTCCTAACCAGAAATCACATGCCAACATCTCGAATAAAAAATTCCTTCTAAAAAACTAATTTATCGCAACAGAGTAAAGTATATTTATTACACAATAAACTTAAGAAAAATGAAAACTTCAAGTATATTGTTGTCATTAAATAATAATATCGAATCTAGAAGAAACTACATGTTTAGTTCGTAATTATAATAATTTAATCCGAATTAAAAGAAAAAACAGTTAAAATTAAGTATTGGTCGTAAAATAAAATTTTAAAAAAGTAAAACAATTATACTTAAGTTCATACTAACTTTTCAGTTCATACTAACTTTTATAAAAAATATATTAAAAGAAAGCAATAAATAGAAAGTATATTTATCACATCAAGAATTGTATTTATATTTTATTATACAAATTATGTTGATACAAAAATTGTTGACAAAAGTACGTTTTATTAAAAGAGGTATAAAGTAACTTAATAAATTAATTGATATTATTGAGAAATAGTGGGAGGAATATAAAGTAGGAGTTTTGCAATAATTAAGTAATGGTATTTTAGTTTAGAAAGGTGAAGATATCGAACAAAGTCTTAACGGTGCGTGACTTAACAGTGAATATAAAGTGGCCAACACAAGGGTCCCATTCCATTGCAACCTTTATTTTTAATTCCATTGCACCTTCTACAATCCTCTCTTTTCCTTTAGACCATTTCAAATCTTCTCAACACTAATTCTACCCAAACTAGTGAATGGAACAATATAGTTTCAAATTGCTCAGAAGTCGAGATAAAAGACAGTTTATATACTTTATCCTCCCTTAATCTATCAAGGCGTCTTTTTAGAATAAAATCGTGAGGGAGCACCGATATCTAAAGTAGTTATTTCGGATGCAGTGATTGATCCTAACAATGTTGTTCAACGGATTTAAATTCGAAACATTGACGCTCATTGTGGAACCAAAAAAGTCCCTTAGTCTCTTAACTAGGAGAAATCCACTTCTCTTTGACCTCGACTGAAGAACTTATTCCTACTAATATAATTTCACATAGTCGCATTTCTTACTATATTACTATATTAGTTAGTATACATTTTATATTATAAATTAGATTTATAAGATTAAAGTGGATTTAAAATCAAGTATTAAAGTTACTTCATCAAAAATAATTTCATGAAGCCTCAAGTCTGTGGATTATTATTGAGAAAAAAAAAGAAAAGAAGAAGAAAAAGTTGATTGAGACGTTTACCCGCACCGTACAAAGTCCAAACAAACAAATCTAACTCCAATTATACAACGTAGGACAGTACCGGAATGCATAACCTTTGTGTTTGTCTGCATGTTTTTAATGTAAATAAATGGGCATGCACCTCGCTTCATTTTGTTTCTAGGAAACACATATTTTCCACATTGCACTCATCAATTTTATTTTCACTTTTTTAGAACATGGTAACAAATTTAAAATAATTATTAACTCTAATTAAACTTTATAAAACTGATTCATAGGATGAGGTTTATACTTATTTATATACATAAAAATATCCTAATATAAAACTAACTCATAAAATCAGGTTTATATTCATTTATATACACTAAAATGTTCTAATCTTTAATCAATAACTATAGAAAAAAAAAAATGAAACTTATGCTAAATATTATGTATCATTTGTTTAATATTAAAAGAAAGGTCCAGTGTTTAAGACCGTTATCGTCATTTCACTCTTCATCTTTATGTTTTTTACCATCTTGGATTTTTCATCCCAAACACTTTCTGCACACTATACTTCACTCCACTCAGCGAGAGAGAGAGCATAGTGAAGAAGAAAACCAATGGCGCATTCTCGGCAACTCAACACCAAGATCAACAACAATGCCACCTTCTCCTCCAGTAACAACCTATACGACGACGTTTACGGTGGTCCTCCGAAGTTCGGCGTTTCAACCCTCTCCCCTCGTTTCGAAGATTACGCTGAGATTTTCGGAAGCTTCCACACCGCACGATCCTCCTCCATTCCGCTCCTCGATCTTCCCGCCGTCCACGACGCCGAGGCATTCTTCGATCCCCGAAGCCACTCTTTCAACTACACCGAAGTTTTCGGAGCCTTGGATTTTGAGCTTCCGTCCGACAACTTGTTTCACTGCCACACTGCTCTCGACGCTGCCTCCTCCGAAGAAGCCTGGTAATGCCAATGCTACTACTGTTCGAGCTACCTACCTTACTTCGTGTGTTTAGTTCGTGATCCTTTCGCGGGTTCTGCTTTGCTTTCTGTGAAGGAGCAGTTTAGAGGATTGGAAACTGAGTTGGTTGTTGTTTTTTTATGTTTGACTCGGTTAGAGTGAGTTAATGACGTTGATTGAGGGAAATCGTCACATTTGGTTGAGGGTGGAGCGTTCTTGTGATTTAATTTAATTAACTGTGTGCTCGGAAAATTAGTTTTTCTATGATGAAACTGGGGTCGTTTTTGTTCTTCAGGACTTTGATCTTTAGTTACTTTCGTTTTTCGATGAAATAGGATTAGTGTGTTGTGGATTAACTGTTGGAGTTGTGACTATTTGGAGTTTGATTATGTTATGTGGAATTATGGACTCCTGGTATCTGTAAATCAACGTGTCATGCTTTAAAGTATTTTTATCATATGGTAAAAATTGCTTAGTTGCACGTAGAACATACACACAGATTATTGCTTTTAGTTTACTTCAAAGAATTCAAATGTTGCTTAGTCTGTATTCAATGCAAATATAATTCTGCAATATAATCATGATCTTTCATCGTTTACAGGAGTCCTGCAGAAACTGATTCATTTTCTGAAGAGTTTGATCAATCTATAATTAACCAAAGCATTTTGAATGGAGATCTTTTCCACTCTGTTGATGGTAATGTGGGATCGAACATTTTGTATCATAATAAGGTCAATGGTACAAGCAATGAACATATGTCAAAGGGGAAAACTCACTTGAGTCAGCAGCATGCTGTACCTGGTTTGGGACGAGTATACGATGAAACTACACAATTGCATCGAACTGATCCATCCTGTCAGGTTGCTGATGATATTGATCTTGATATAGAATTTCGTGCGGAGAAAGTGAAGGGAAACCACCCAAGGGCAATGGCACATCTCCGCAATTTTACCTCTGGGGAACAGATTTTTGACAGTGATCTAAATCTTCAAAATGGAGGAAGCAAAAAGGATTCTCATTCAGGTGAGATGTTCATAACTGTGTCTGACATCAACCTACGAAGTATGCCCTCTCAAGTGCCTCCCCCATCTCGCCCACCTCCTGTGCTGGATGTAAAAAAGGAGGACATGTGGGAATTTCATTCAAACAGCAGGCCGGTTGCTTCTGAAGAGACACTTGGTGCTGGTTCACCACCTTTCTTTGATGCGGAGGATCATATGAATTTGTCTGCTACCGCCTCTGCTGATGCTATGAAAGAAGCAATGCTTAGAGTAGAAGCAAAACTTAGGAGTACCAAAGAATTAAAAGGGAGAAAGAAATGGGATTGTGAAACCTATTTAAAGTCTAGTTATGATGCAAAAGTTAATGAAGCAAAGACGTGTAAGGATATCACTAGATTAAGTAGCTTGAATGATGAGACAACGCTGGGAAGTTATGACTGGAGACATTCAAAAGAAAAATTGTATGTCACAGATGACAGGCAGGAACTTAAGAAAGCTTCCCCAGAAACTATGGACAATTTAGAAGGGAAAAGAACTGCAAACATGTTTGAGGAAAAGAACAAGATGGAGTCCAGGTCATCTCAAGAATCCGATAGAAGTACTGAAGTTGGAACATGGAAAGACGAATCTGAATTTTTTGAATTGGTGGGAATGGGAGAATCTGGAATGGTAACTCAACCCACAAAGCAGACTAAGAATTTGATGCAAGGTACTGGAACCCAAAAACATGGTCAGAAGGAAAGAGAAGCATCCAATGTGCAAGAAAAGCATAAACAAGTAAAAGCAACCGAAGAAAATTATCAGGTGGAGGAGTACGAAATAAAATATACAGCAACAAAAGAGGCTTGTGAGCATGATGAAAACATTATGAAATGTGAAGCATCTAATAGACAAACAGCCAATGACGTTCAGCTGCCAACGGGGCTTAGGGAAAATCAGAAGAAACTAAGGGAGGTTGAAAAGCAACAACAGAACGTGAATAGGCAGCACCAATCTGGAAAAATCGAGGAAAATAGAAAAACACAACGAGAAGCTTTTGCTATAGGACAAACTGAGCACGAGGAAAAACTGAAAGGTTCTTGGAAGCTGGAAAATATTGACGAAAGATCAAATGTCGCTCTTGAATCGGATTCCAGTGAGGAAAAAGAGGTCTGTAAAAGTGAAAATGAAATGAAATTAAAACTAGGTAAACGGATTCAGATGAATAAGGGACTGAACGAAGCTCATGAAATAGTAGAAATTGAGAAAAGCCTCAAAAGTTCTTTGGACAATGAAGAAAGTGATGGAGCTGTAATACCTGCTTTCAGGTGGGATGAGAATGGAAAACAGCTCAAGGAACACATTGAACTGGAAGCAAATGAGATAAGACTGAAAGAGGCTTCTGAGCAGAGGGAAAACAAGGCATATGGAAAAGATCAAAGTACAAAGAAATTTGAAGATGTTTATGATGGGCACGGAGAAGGAAATAGACTTCAAGAATCAGGAGATGACAAAGGGATTCAGAAAGTTATGAATCAAACTCCAGTGCAAGAACAAATTAATAGGATTCTGAATGAGGCTCAAAAGAAAAAAGTCTCTGAGAGCACATCAAGCCAAACATTTTGCATGGAAGGAAGTGTACCAGTATCAAATGAGAATAGTCACCTGGAGCAATCTGAGAATATGGACAAAGATGTTGGTGGAATGGAAAAAGTTAAGGGACCGAACAAGGCTTTGGATGGCAAGGAGAGGAAAGACGTGGGAAACATGAAGAATGCTAAAGCACCTGATGAGACATGGGAAATAGAGTGTGACGAAGATCTAGCAAATCAGTCAGCTTCCATGCATGAAGAATTTATTAGGAAACTGAAGGTATCTAAAGAATCTGTTGCTGACCAAACTATTGCAAAGATGAGAGCTGAATGCAAAGTTGGAGAAAGGCAATTGAAAGAGGTAGGGGTGGAAAATCAACTGGATAACAAAAAATTCAGAGCACCTAAACAAATGACTGCAGGAGATGCAGAGCATTCAGGAACCCAGTCAGAAAAGGAGGAAGACACAATGACAAAGGTCGATTACAGGAGTACAGAAGCAGCTGCTGAAACTGTTGTTCAGGAGACTGTAAATGCTCAGAAAACCGCTCGGTGGTTTCATATTAGTCAATCCACAGAAAGCAAAACTAAGAGTATTAATGAAACTTCTGCAATAATGAAAGATACTGAAAGGATGAGAAGAGAAAGAGAGTCAGAAAAGGATCATCTTAGAAAGATGGAAGAGGATGGGGATAGACAAACAGAACGTGAAAAAGAAGTTGAGAAAGCAATGCTGGAGGCTGAGAGGGAAAGGGAAAGGGAAAAGGATAGGATGGCTGTTGATAGAGCAACTTTGGAGGCTCGGGATAAGGCATATGCTGAAGCTTCTGAAAGGGAAGAAAGGGCTGCATTTGAAAGAGGAACTATGGAAGCACGGTACAAAGCACTGGCTGAGGCCAGGGAAAGACTTGAGAAGGCATGTGCAGAGGCCAGGGACAAGTCATACATTGATAAAGAAACTACAGATGCAAGATTGAAAGCAGAACGTGCTGCTGTAGAAAGAGCAACTGCAGAGGCTCAAGACCGAGCCATGGAAAAATTAAAGAATGAAAGGACTGCGTTTGAATCAAGAGAACGGTTAGAGAGATCTGTATCTGACAATTTTTGTGAAAGACAAGACTCTTTGTCCTCGGTGAGTATCTGTTTAAACCTGCTATTGATAAATTGTGACATTGTCCAATAAATCTCTAATGATTTTAAATGACAGGATATGCCGGATCCACAGTTTCAGAACTCTAGCTCCTCCACAGGTTCCAGACAACCATATTCACTTTATGGTGGTATGTAAAATTGAACATCCCTGCAATGCTTCATTATGTACTCTCGTTCAATATTTTACTACATCCTGCTATATAATGTTGGCTAAATATTTACATTTCTTTGAAGCTGCCTCTTTTTCTGAGAGATCAGAAAGAGAAGGTGAATCAGCTCAGAGGTGTAGAGCTAGACTGGAGAGGCATCGCCGAACAGCTGAGCGTGCAGTAAGATCTTCAATCTTTTGATGCTAACATATAAATGCACATAGACAACGACATAATGATGACTTTTCTGGAAATTTCAGGCAAAAGCTTTGGCAGAAAAGAACATGCGTGACCTTCTAGCACAGAAGGAGCAAGCAGAGAAAAATGTAATCCATATAATTTTTCTCTTTGTATAAATTGTTGTTTCTGTGGCACATTGATTACTCAAGTCTGCTGCTGTTTGCAGAGACTATCAGAAACTCTGGATGCTGAAGTAAGGAGGTGGTCAGGTGGAAAAGAAGGAAACTTGCGTGCCTTACTTTCTACACTGCAATATGTAAGTGCACAAATTCTGAACTAGGTTTATGCTGCTTCTATAACCTCCTACTCCCAATTTCGCACATATAAGTGATACACACAGTATAGTTTGGCATGTTTAGGTCAAGGTGACGAATCTCAAATAATGAGAAATGTATCTATCGGCATGCTTGATCAAGATGTTTTAAACTTCTGCAATTTGCGACCTTTTGAGTTACAATGAGCAACCATCCATTATAATCTAAAATTGGTTCCATTTTTAACTTTTTTCTTGTCAGATCCTTGGGCCTGATTCTGGGTGGCAATCAATCCCATTGACGGAGGTCATTACTTCTGCTGCTGTGAAGAAAGCTTACAGGAAGGCCACCCTGTGTGTTCATCCTGACAAATTACAGCAACGTGGAGCAAGTATTCAACACAAATACATATGCGAGAAGGTTTTTGATCTTTTGAAGGTGTGTAGTGCATGCAAGCTATATTTCACTTTGTTGGTTTTATTCATTTATTATTTTGTTGCAAAAAAATGTCCTGTACCTAGTATGAATAAGGAGTAGAGGAAATGTTCCTGGCCGACTAAGTCGATACTGGATAGCCGGAAGGTAAAATATTTAGAATGAACACTTTACACGGTACAACAAAAACATGAGTAGGATTCAGCAAAACAAAATCACGAGTAGGCCAAAAGTGAAATGAACTCGATTTCGCTTTTGGTTGACAATGATTTTTGCAGCCCTAAATTCTCTTTCTTTCATCTACTCCCCCAAGCAACAGCTAAAACGAGAGCATTATCAATCCATAGGAGTAGGGGATCAAGTGCTTTTCCCGGAAGTTAAAGTGTTGGTAGGTTGGCCTATTTATTTGCAGCATATTATTAGTGTCAATTTTCCAGGGTCTTGAATCATAGTTTTTGTTTTATGTGCTTGGAAAGTTGGCGATTTCCAATAGAAATGTAATAAAACAGTTTATGAGCATTTATGTAACCGTGTAGTATTCATTGATCACATTATTTGATGAGTTCACCTTACAGTTTCAGTTTATTGCTTTTTATGCTTAACTTATTATTATACTTTATCTACTTCAGGAAGCTTGGAACAAATTCAACTCCGAGGAGAGGTAACATGCCTGGCAGCCCAGGTCTGGTTTTTTCAACCTCCCTATCTCTTGCAATTGTGTACAGAAGCCTCACCTTCCTTGCCCGGCTTCCAAAACCTTTTATGATTATTGTCAAAGCCTATGTTCTGTTGTAATAGTCTCATCAAAAGTAAATAGATACATAAATTATAAAGCTGTGGAAGCAAAATTGGAAATTTTTGTTATAATAACTTATTAATAAATTTTAAGAAAAAAAGTACCAAGAAAGAAAGTGAACAAAATTGGTTGGATGTTATCGAAGCCTATTTATAATGCTTGCAATCAGAGTGTGCAAAGGCGACTTTGTGTGAGCCATTGATGTGATACGTTAGTGGAAAAGGACTTATGCGATTTTTTCACAAGAACTTTTTATCCTAGTTAATGTTGAGTTTGAGTTTATCCCAGATATCAAACTTTGAAACTTGACACGACTAAATGCCATACACTAGAAGATTGGACTGAAAAGCTTCACCAAAACAATGACAACTGTTGCAACAGGAAGCAACATATTAAAATTATCCATCAGTCATTTTTCAACCAACTGCGCATGTGCATGTGTTTGCTTGTGTGGGTATGTGTTCTAAGTTTCACCCAACAAAGTCGTTAATGTATAACAAAAGAAAACCTTAAATTGCACCCAATAATGTATAACAATGTTGTTGATGAAATAATAATAATAATAATGTAGCGTGTTATGAAACTGTCTCTCTAACTATATGTATTTTTTTTAGCATACACAGAGGTTAATGAAAGGGAACTAGTGTGCTTTATGAAACAGTTTTTTAAACTTTCCTTTGGTATATATGAGTATTTATCCTCTTATGACTTTCTCAGTCACGCCACCTTGTCAACTTTTTCCACCTATTCATTTGAATGTTTCAATGGTTCATGTGCAAGTAATAAATATTTAATCCAGACATCAATTAATGGGCACTTTGACTGAGGAAACAAAGCTTGGTATACCAAGAAAAACTAAAATGTCATATTCGCAATTTATTTTTTGAAATTTCTCTCTATGTCAAGGATACTTCATGACTTTCAATTAATTGTGGATGTAATTTTGTTGGGACGGCACAAAAGTCAACCAAAATTGAGTCACTACTCACAAAACATTGAAAACAAAACACCAAGGATAACATCAAAGAGCACAAATGAAGAAAAATGGAACCAAACTTAATATATAAAATGCCCTCTATCATGCTACAATTTATCTCTCATTCTCAACTCTCACTAACCATTTTCCTTTCATCTACACATTCCTAATCTGAAAATCAGAAGTATTATTCTTTTTCACTCAACAGAATCCAACATGTTTAGATCCACAAGCACTAGGAAAAGCCCTGCTAGGTATGAGAAACTAGATAAAGAATATGGTGGCAATGGAACTTCAAATGAGGACTTCAAGAGGAGCACAAGTTTGCCTTCTCGAGCTATGGCTTCAACCTTTGGAGAGATGAATCTACAGAGAAACCCCACTAAAAAGGGCAGTAGTAAACCTAAGGAGAAGAAGATTCACCCACTTCTCAGCTTCTTTGATTTTCGGAGGAAGAAGAAAACAACAGCAAGGCCTGAGTTTGCTAGGTATCTTGAGTATGTGAAGGAAGGAGGCATGTGGGATATCAATGCCAATAAACCTGTCATCTATTACAAATGATACTTATCCCAGGTTTCAAACTCAAGTGTTCCTGCTATATTTCTTGAAACAATTAGAGTTTGATTCCATGTCAAATAATCATAAGATGTAGAGCAAAACACATGCAAGTGATGTTTTCCTTAGTGTATGAATCAAATGCAAACTTCGTCTTCATCTTCCTATTGCTTCTTGTTGAGTTTGATGACATAAATTTATGCTTTACAAATAGAATTCTTGGAGGCCAGATGAAAAGACACTGCACATTCAACACCATTCTTCTTGTCATGATGTCATCTTTTATGAAAGTTTATTAGAGATGGTTCTTAAATTCGGGATTCAGAACTTGAGAATAAGTTTAATTATAGGATTGCGAAATTTTGTATAAATTAGACACAAATTTATGCAAAAAATTCATGTCAGAATATGAACACTGGAAAATGGTGACCATATGCAACAAGCGTGATGAACTATGCATGGAGTGGAGCCGCAATCACTGACCCCCATGACGTGATAAAGTGAGAATAAAGCTATTTGACCCTTAATTATCAAGCTTTTTATTTTGAAACGCTGATTTCGTCATAAATTTTATGCATTTTTTTTATACATATCAGCTCTGTATAATCAAATCAATGACGGCAGGATCTATTAGAAGTGAAAAATATCGGTTTTTTCAAGAAAATAGATTTTTTTAAATTACTTTATTCGAATTATTGTATGTTTTAAAATTAGTGTTTCATTACGATTTTATTTAAAAAAAGCGTATTACCGAGTTGAGAAAAAGAAAAGTATTAAATTGTCATTTATCTCAACTCTGAATAATATGTGACTATATTGACAGTACCAAAATTATTAATATTAATTTAATCCATAAATTTTTATTTATTAGTTAAAATATTAAAATCGATTGAACGAACCTAGATATTTTATTTTATTTAAGAATTAAATTTTGTGTCTATATGTGGAATGCTACTATGTATTCAATTAATTAAATAGACTAAAGTTATCAAGCATTGATATTATTATTTATTTATTAATAAAATGTGTAAGTGGTTAAAGTTATCAAGCATTGATATTTCGTTTACTTACCCTTCTCAAAAGTTTGGCAAATCTAACTCCCCCATTGAAGAAATATAAAAGTTTGTTTGAATCAGCAATTGAAGCAAAAGCCAAAACGAAGGATTATCGGTGAGTCGCTTGTCCTAAATGCGTAATGGTTCTTCACACTTGTTTTTCCCCAAATCTGTTGATTTTATTTGGTTATCCCTAATAATGCTTCGAAATCAAAATGGTGAGGGTTTTGTTCAAGCTTCCGATTAGGGCTCCGGTTCTGTGAAGAGGGGTTTCAGATTCCTTCGTGAACTGGTTAGTTTGTGCTTGTTTGTAGGTTTTATTTTTTATAAGATATCATTTGAGTTTGTGTGATTAGAGAACGGACAAACAAAATGGTTGCTTTTTCTCAAACTGGCAGCAGAGGAGTGATTCTCCTTTTGCTCCATTTTGTGCCACCTCCTCTGCTGGCTCTCAACTTGCTAGATATATTCAAAATTTGCCACCTAGAATATATAATATATTTAGTCAACAAAGCAAAGAATCTGAAAGAATGGGAACAAAGAGATTCTGAGCAGTTATTTCATAGATGAAGAGAAAAAAGGAAAGTAACAGAGGTTGAATGTAGCCACTGTACAACAATTGCTATCACTTTACTAGTCACAACTTTTTCCTGGATTGAGATGTGTAGCAGTACCATCAGGAACATGGTTGCCTTTGTAGAGATAGTTAAAAGAAAACTGAACTTCTGGATTTGGTAGCATTGAAATTTCTAAACACCGTAAAACTATTAAGAATGAGATTATTATAATCTAATAAATATTCAATGAAAAATGAAAGAGCAAGAAATATTTTATTATCAGTAAAATATTCAGTAGAGTACATGCTTATAGACACTTTGAGAAGAGTGTTTTGCAAGTTGATACTACTTTGCTGACTCAGTACTGCTATGTCTGTTAAAAAATAGTTGTTACAAGCTAAAAATTTGTTGTTTGTTACTCACTGAAAAATAGTTAGACTTAATGATCACTTACAACAAAGAGTATTGTATTAACATGGACTGCACTAACTAATATACACCATCAGAGATGAGTTCATTTTTGGACTTATGTCTTTAATTTGTCAACTAGCTAAATTTCCAACATCCAACACTTTATTTAGCATATTTTCATAATGCAATTATTATTGCAGATAGTTAATAAATTTTTCATATCACAAAAACACAATGAATAGAAGAAACTATATCATAGGCAATTGAAGGCTATGTTGGATGAAATAAAAGACAATTATGATTTATGTATGAGACCCTTGTGTTTTTTAATTAGGCCAGTTATTAGCATCAACAGAAATAGACACAGGTGGCTCTTATTGTTTAGTATCAACAGACATAAGCACTTATTTTCCTCTAGTGGCAGTTATTTATGGAATATAGACATAGGAGATGATATTAAGTTAAAGGAAACTAAGATATGAAATGAAAAAAACTGGAAATAGCAAAATGTAGCCACTGTAACCCCTGAAAGAAGAAATCTTAGCCATGATGTAAAGTGTCAGCAACAGTACTAAGTAGTTTTTAAGGCTTACTTAATTTAGAACTGAGATACTAAGGTTGGACCAACCTAAAAGGCCTCCAGCAAACACATCCTGCTAGTGGTGCCAGTAGTCACTGACTAGAGAAATGGCAACAAGTGATGCAAAAAGTAGTGGCAGAAAAACAGTTCAGAGTTTTGCAACATGACCTCTGCAATGAAAAGCTTTTATTTTCCCAGATAAGTACAATGATAAAAATCCCAGACCAGAAAATGTCCCTGCAAATAAATTGAAAATATCTAAAGCAAAGAACTACAGAAATTTGAGAACACACAAAGATTATGATTCTAACAAACAAAGTTGACTGTATGGTAATTGATGATAATTAGTTAGAGATAAGCAGAGTGAGAGGTGCAGTGCATTGGACACTGATCTCTCTCAAGTCAAGTGCTCTTTAGGTTCACTTTTCTTTGAGCACCCAAAGTTTTATATAACCGGACAACACAGTCCAATAATAACTGGCTGAAAACCAGTTAATTAGAGATAAACAGAGTGAGAGGTGCAGTGCATTGAACACTGATCTCCACATGCTTCCTAACCCCTGGAAATCTGAATAACTCAAATAGATTTGAAAAAACTGATTCTATTATAACGGACTGGTCAGCCCAGTACTTAATAACGACTTGTGTTAACCTAGGCCCAAAAAGTCTATAAATATAGCCCAGTACTCAATGTCATTCTCACTCTAAATACTTGTATTTTCTCTAAGCTACAAGGTACAAGGTTGTCATAGGTTGAAATGCTTCACAAAAGTGTTCAATATCTGTTGGATTAATTGATTTAGGAATCAATTTAGTGTTCTTGATCACGCAGCTCTGACATGTAGTGACATTTAGTGGCATTTGATAAAGAGAAAATAAAAGTTTTATTGAAATGTAAAGTTGATAAAGTATGTTTTATGTTTGATTTACATGTTAGAGCTAACATTTCTAAAAAGTCGATAGTTTTTTGGGATGCTTTTTAAGAAGCATTTCACAAAAACGTTCCAACAAAGAGGTTAAATTTTGTTTTGTTTTGTTAAAATACATTCTTTATTAATGTTGATGCTGTAACGAATTAAATATTTTAGATAAAATGATACATTTATAAATTGTCATTGGATCTGAATTCTGATAATCCAAGAATCCTATTGTGTTGTATTGTTTTGTAGGATGATGATGGTCACCAAAGCTGAAATCAGAGTGTTGAGACCCTCTACTTCGGTTCGCCACTTTTTCTGCAAAACAAACTCATTCTCACGCTCTCATTCTTCTGTTTCCTTCCAATGCGCTGCTTCCACCACAACAATCTCCTCTCTCACGTGCCGCCCCATTCCCCCAAATTCCAATCCCCGTAACTTCTTCTTCTCCTCTCTCGCCTCTTTCCAAACCCTAAACTCTTCCAGCCACCTCTCCAATGCTCCCAACAACCCCTTCCTTTCTCAATCACAAGGTGGTGGCACCTTTGTCTGGAACCCTGCTTCGAGCACCCCAAGCACCACATTTTACGGAGCCAAGGATTGCGTGCCCACAGTGGTCCTTCTAGGGTGGCTCGGAGCGAGGACCAAGCACCTCAAGAGGTACGTGGAGTGGTACAATTCACGTGGCTTTCACGCGGTTACCTTTGTTGTGGATGTCAAGGAGCTACTTCGACTTGACCTCGGCCATGTCCTCGAGACCCGAATCTCTCTCCTTGCTGACCACCTCGTTTCTTGGTTGTCCCTCAAGGAACAAGATGAAAGGGATCGATGCTTGGTTTTTCACACTTTCAGCAACACGGGTTGGTTTGTGTATGTGCACTTGTTAATCATTCTGCAATTTCCAAATGACCTCTCCTTGTGACTATTCCTTGTTTGACATTTATATATGTACTTTTCTTTTTCTTTGCAGTTATGGTTACATGCTAGCCCGAATGCTGGGTAGTGAGGATCTCATGATGAAGATTAAGGGATGCATTGTTGATTCGGGAGGAGGAGAACCTTTCAATCCACAGGTTTTTAAACGCTAATATTCTAATTTATTATTGTTTACTTGGAGTATCCATTGCTTAAGCCTTGATATAGGGGATGCACCATTTGTTTAAACTCAGCTGTTACTGCAGTTCTATGGTTTTGAGTATATTTGTGAACCTGGCTGGCCAAACTATGTTTTCCTTTGCTTGTTTTCTCTTGATTTTGTTACCTCCCCTTACCCTCTGGTCTCCCCTGCACCATTATGATTGAAAAGAAAATTGTGACGTTGTGTGCTGTGTATAAAATAATATGGGGATCAGCAGTCAGGCCCCCTCTTTCCGTTTAGAATCTGTTATTCAAGGCTTACATTTCTTATGTTACTTTTGAATTGATAGAATAGAAAGGAGTGGATTGGAATGAAATGATATTATGATGGTTATATTCCTATTTGAATTGTTAAAACAGGATGGAATTGAAGTGGAATATAGTGGAATGCATTTCATTCTATTCTATCAAATACTCCTATTTATCAGGTAGTCAAAGACCATCAGGTATTCGTGGTCCAAATCAATGTCTGCTTAACCATAGTTAAATTTTACAACTTGGAAGATATAATTAATTATACTCAATTACACGTCATGTAAAGATTAATGGGTAACATGTAATTCTTTAATCCTTTTCTTATATATCCACTCTAAATATCCAAACATAGCCTTTAATCCTTTTCGTAAGCTACCTTGATTTGTGGTTTATTCTTCTTGGCTGGTAATTCCTCGGATTATGAATTCTCAAATTGTTTTACCCCATGTTTTAACCAAACGTCTATATTGTAGGTCTGGGCTTCTGGTTTTTCTGCTGCTATATTTAAGAAGCGCAGCTCTGTAGAACCTGTAGTCGAGGTAGAAGGCAAGCTGAAATCAAAGACTGAAGCTAGCTTGTCAAATATTCAGCAAAATGAACCTTCGAAGATTGAAACAGCGGTCTTGTCTCTATTAGAGAAGTTCTTCTCATTTGTTTTGCAGTTACCGGATGTGAATCGGTAATTTTCTTCCCTGCAATCTTGTATGGATCGCACCCTTATCTAAGTTTGTTAATAGGCTCTCACATATTTAATATACTTGAAAATGTTAGGTGGTAACTGATAATAAGCACATTTTTTGTCTCTTGAAAACAGGAGGTTAACAAGGATTGTGAATGTGCTCACCAAACACCAGCCTTGCCCTCAGCTTTACCTGTATAGTACAGCTGACAAAGTAGTTCCATTTGAATCAGTAGAAGCGTTAATTGAGGAGCAGAGAAAGATGGGAAAGAGGGTAAGGTCCTTTAACTTTGGATTATCTCCCCACGTAGATCATTATAGGACATTTCCGGACCTATATTTATCACAGATTACTGAATTTTTGAACGAATGTTTTACTACTACGACCACACAGACAGCTTACAAGACTTAAGTTGCCTTTCAAAGTCTAAATTTTTTGCATGGCATTAGTCATTACTGGAATTTGCTTCCTTTGTTTTTTCCAAATGGAATGGTCCTTCATTATCACATGGACAAGGAGAAAAGTTAGAAGTGGTCACACATTACATAAGTCCATTCACACAATACATTGACTTGCAAACAGTGCCAGCTAGTTACACATTAGAGTAATTCTTTTGACGATTGTCCACAAAGCTCAAGTGACTAACAAAAGTGGAACATGGCTAACTGATGAGATGAGACCATTGGTGATCTTGTTAGATTGACCAAGCAGTCTACTTGAAGCTGAAATGGCATGCTCTGTTTTCAAATAAATTGATAATAATACTTCACTACTAGTTCTAAATTAACTAGTATCAATTGCCATGTGGAGCTGCCACAAGGGAAATTAACTCTTCAGAAAAGGGCAAGATACAAGGTTTTCATAGATTGAAATGCTTCAGAAAAGTGTTCAATATCTGTTGGATTAACTGATTTAAGAATCAATTTAGTGTTCTTGATCGCGCGGCTCTGACATGTAGTGGCAAATAGCGGGCATTCGATAAAGAAAAAAAACTATGGAAATGTAAAAATGTTAAAGAGTTAACATTTCTAAAAAAGTCAACATTTTTTGGGATGCTTTTTTAAGAAGCATTTAACAAGAACATTCCTACAAAGAGGTTAATTTTGTTGTTGTTAAAATACATTCTTTATAAATGTTAATGCTGTAACGAATTTAATATTTTAGATAAAATTATACATCTTTTTTTTAAGTTTTACTTTTGTTATAATAACGTTTATACTTGATTATGGTATATATTATGTATTATTACAGACATGGGCACGTAGGTGTGATCTATGTTTCAGCTAATTATAATTGTAAGGATTAGTAATTCTTATAAATTGTAAAATTTCTCTAATAGCAAATGTCAATTTAAATGTAAAACTTCGTATATGCAATTGTGAATTTTTGTGCTTTTTACGGTTTACTATCTTTTGAGTTTATAATTTTTTAAATTGGTTTTAGTTTCTATTCTAATACAATTTTAGTCTTTATTTTTTATTAACAGTTTTCATCTCTTAAGTACCATTGTGATAATCACTGGAATTGTCACATTATCAATTAATTTAACGCGATACTTATGGATAATTTCATTTGAGTAAATTATATTTAGCTTTTTAGTTTTTGTTATTCTAACATTATCTTTTAAGTACCATTGTGATTTTTTTTTCAAACTTACTCATAAATAATAATAATAAGTAATAGTAATAATAAATAATAATAATAATATTATCAAAGAGGACATAAGTTTGTAGATTTGGAATTTTCTAGAGATGAGATTTATTTCCTTCACTGGCTTGATTTTCATCTCTTTTTCTTTGAGACATGCATGCTAGGGGGTTTTATTTGTATAAGAAAGAATGTAAATTTGAGTTGACTTTGGGATATCATTGTCTAGAACTATAGTATTTAGATGAATTGAAGCTTAGATTGCAAGTGTGCTTCAAATTATCTTTTCCAAATTTTAGCTCCTTAATTCACAAGAAAACAAACTAAGAAGAGGTAGAAGGTAGTAAAGTTAGAGTACAAAGTTAGATAGAATTAGGTGCATGTTGAGATATTTGAAATAAAATGTTGTAAATTTGTTTGATAATTCAGTTTCCATATAGAGATTTTGAGGTGACTTTGGGATCTCATATGAATGATACAAAACCTTGTAGAATAAAAAATTACGATAACTTTTTTTTTTTATCGACAATAAAAACTAAATAAATGGGAACTACTTCAGGGGTGGTTCAACCCTTATACATAAAGAGCAAAACACCTTATCATACTCCTACCACGAAACACCTACCTGATTATTTAAGGAACAATCAAACTAACCACAATAATGATAACTATTATTATTGATAACTATTATTATTGAAGTTTTTGAGCAAATTTTCAGCAATGACTTGCCTTGTTTTTTTATAATTGACATTGGTGTTGGTGTAACTCATGAAGACATAAATTAATATTTTACAATATTAGGCAGAAGTGTTAAATATAAGATGGGGTAAATGTTGTGTGAATTGAAATGGATTAAGTTAGAATTTAATTTGGTAAATTTAGTGGTTACAGTACGTTAGGTCTCTGAATTGTGTAAAACTTTTTAATGTTTCTTGTCACATGGTACATTAAATGGTCATGGATACATAGATTGGTGTTGAACTCAAATTAGGGTTTTATTGGGTTTAGGGTTTTTTTTTTGTTTTTGGGCCGCGTCATGAATTGCGGAGGCCCATGGATTGAGTGGATGAAATGAAAATTTCTATCTTATTTTGATAAGAAATAAAAAAACTAAAGAAGCTACTTTTTCCTAAGTTAATAGCTAAATAGTTAGTTCATTATCATAACAATAATAAATATTTTGTATAAATTACTGTATGGATCAAATTATAATAAAATAATTAGTTGATTTGCGTAAAAATAATTTGATAACTAAATATTATGTATAAACTAGTTACAGTATAGGTTCAATTGTAATTAAATAATTTGTTCACTGTTATAGTCACAATTTGATAATAAATAACTTATATAAATTATGACAAATTAAGAAAAAAATTACTAAAACAATTTCTTATAGCAATTTATAATTTGTGTGAAACATTGTTTAAATAATACTATGTTAAAACACAATTATTTCGAAACTATTTTTGTTTAATGTGTATTTTTTATTGATTATTTTTGCTCAGTCACTCACTGTTTACCTAATCGTGTTTTCTGAAAACCTAACCTAACATGTAATTACTCTGTCACATTCCCTGCCTAACACAACACTTCATTACTCTCAATCAATCACTATCTACTTCCATATCTTTTCTCGCCAAACAACTTATTCGGTTTATTATGTTAATTAATATTCTGCTATTTATTTATTTTACTTATTCTACTAATTATTTTATTAATAGAGATTTAACATCGACCAAAATTCAATATTAAAACTTATTTATCTTAAAATTAAATTTTATTAACAGTTATATATTACACAAAATTGATTCCTCCCAATTCGAAAAAATAGATTAGAAAGTGAAGCATCTAAAATTTATCTAAATTTCTTACAGTTTAGTGGTGGTGGCGGAGACTTAGGTTCTGTGTATAAATATTATGTTTGAAATTGAGTTATAATAATTTTTTATAAAAATTAATATTGTATTATTTTGTTGTAGTATTTTTTATTTTTTATTATTACAGGATTTTTAATATTAAAAAATAATATTTTCTTTATTTATATAATATTTTATTTATTTTCGAATTGTATAATATATTTTAATATTTTAAGAAATTATATGAATTCTTGTTTTTATTTAATTTGTTAAATATATTATTTCTTTAATTATAATTTTTAAATTATACTTATTTACATTTAATATATATTTATTTTTTTAATTATAATTTTTAAATTTGTGAATATGTGAAAGTTATTTATTTTAAAAAAAATATTTCATAACATATTTATAATAGACAAGAGTAAATTTGTAAAGTAACATTTTACACATTTAAAAAAAATTCAAAATTCTATCATAACTATCATACCACTCACAAAGTCTCATAAATTTTTATTTCTTATCGACTCTAACATCCTCCAATTCAAACATCATCATTTTCTTCGTATTTTTCTCTCAAATCCTTATATATCCATTCCCTAAAATCCCACATATTCTCAGCCTAATTCAAACATATTAGACACAGGAATATTCACACTTCATCTCCTCACTCGTATCTCTCCTTTGCCTTCTCCGATTCGCTTCTTCTCCTCTCTCTCGCCGAACCTCAATTTCTCAGCTCATTTGCTGCGATTCGACTTTCCCTTACTCGCTTCAACTTTTCAGGTTTTCTTCTTCTTTCTTTTGCCTCTTATTTAGTGTTTAAAGAAAAAAAAAAAGCAAGTTTATGCTTCGGCGTTCTGCATTCCCCTTTGTTATCAGAATTCATAGATCGATGAGGACACGGGGTCTGCTATAAAGTCTTTGATTTGTTTTATTATGATACTTTTAGTGGTTGTTGCTATCTGAAAAAAAAAGAAAAAAGGTGACTTTGTGATACATAGGAGTATTTTTTTCACTGTGTAGAGTGGAGATTTACTTGGGTTTTGTTTGGGTGGCTCTTTTTATTTAGTATCAACTGACATAAGCACTTATTTTCCTCAAGTGGCACTTATTTATGGAATATAAACACATGGGATTCATTTTCATTTTTTGTTTCTGCAGTGGAGGAGTAAACTATATTTTTTTTTTCAAATAACACTATTTTTACTTTTATTTCTTTACCTATCATCCTTTTCTTTTTATTTTTCTATCTAAACTTTTTTTCTTTAGATATCATATTTCCATTTCTAAATATTTATAAAACTATAGTAAATTTAAATATTTATAAAATTGAAATTGAAGAAAATTTGAAAATTAAAAATTAAATATATAAAAATTTATGAAAAAATATTCATACAAAAAAATTAAAATAAAATATTTTATAGGTATTTTGATGTAAATAAATATCATGGATAAATCCTAAACCTTAAAACCTAAAAAATTATAAAAAATATTATATAATCATATTTGTTATTATAATTTATTATATATATTTATATATTTACATAATCTTTCAATTTAAATATAATTTTTTTCTTAAATTTTTTATTTTAAAATTATAATTTATACATTTATTTTTTATTAAATCTAATAATAAATTTATTTACTTATTTCTTTTTACTATTACATACATATCATCAATTAATAACTTAATTTTTATTTATAATTTTTTAAACCATTTAATTTTTTTTATAAAATATCCAAACAATTTTATTTAATTTTTACTATTACTTATTTTAATACCTTCTCAATTACTTAATAACTACTTGTGTTAACAAGGTTGTCATAGATTGAAATGGTTCAGAAAAGTGTTCAATATCTGTTGGATTAATTGTTGATGCTGTAACGAATTAAATATTTTAGATAAAATGATACATTTATAAATTGTCATTGGATCTGAATTATGAAGATCCTAGAATCCTAAAATATTAAAGTTTATAGTTATTAAAAAATTATACAAATATTAAATTTAAAGTTATAGTAAAATAATCTGCTTTCAATTTGATTATTTTGCATTTTTCAATTGCTTAAATAGCTACTTATTCTAGATAATTACATTTTTTAATGTTAGTTTATCAAAACTTTCAGCTTTAAGCTTTCAATTTCAGCAAACTTTTTAACTTTTAACTACTTTATCCATTAATTTTTGCTAAGTGCATCCTATTTCAAGAGTAAAAATAAATACAGAACTAAACTTAAAATACATTGTACAACATAATATAATTAAATTAAGAATTTTTTTCATTAAAATATAAATACTAAACATATAAATTGAATAAAAGATAAAAGTAAGTTAAAATAAGAGAGTAGAAATGAAAATTGAATCCTCAAAATATACCTAATTTATTTATTTTATAATGAGCAAGCTGAAATGAATCATTCATTTAAAATATTGATTTGTTCCGTGAAGGAAGTAAGAAAACAAATGCAATTTGGACACCTATTTCTATGCACTACAAAACAAACACAATAAATAACTCATTTTTATTTAATAATACATAAAATTTCAAGTGCATATTAATTACTTAAAATCATTTTGTTAACAAGATGTTTTCGTTTTAACTATTTTCATTAATCATGTCTTTAAATAAACTAATATTTGAACATTAAAAACACTATTATCAGACAATATTAATACAAGAGTTTTCTTTATGTTACTATTTCAATAGTTTTTTATAAATTAACTGAAATTAAGAACAACAATTTAAAAGACAAGATGATTAAAATCTAAAAAAAATTAACATGCATCCAAATTGTTTTCGTAATTCAATAGGGATGGCAATGCGGGCTGGTCCATCTCGCATTTGGCCTGCTCCGCATAGTATCTGCGGGCTGATTTTTGTGGCCCACCCGTATAAGGGTTGGCTCATGGGCCTACAGGCCAATCCGCATAAGAAATATTTAAAAAAATAATAAATTTTTAAATAAATTTTTTGAATTTTTATTATTTAGATACATTAGATAAATGGTCTCATAATATTATTTTCATTAGTAAGATGTTATTAAAATTATTAGAATATGAAATTTAAGACTACATGAAGAAAATATGAAGATGTAAAAAAAAATTATACATTTTAAAGTTATGTGGATTAACTTAACCCAGACAAGTTGCAAGTTATACAGAACGAACTTAATTGAAATAAACAACCCACCCCGCATTTCGCATTTCTTTTAATGGACCGTCCTATGCCACAATAACAAGGCACAATTACCCAAAAGTAGAAATATATTTTTTTTATAATAACCAACCACAAAGCACCTCAACTGTTTATAACTATATATAATAACAAAATAATTTTTATATTTTTCAACAAGTATTATCCATCAAATAGTGACAGAAAATGGCAGCAAATAAAATTCAATATATTAATAATGATTGTTATATATTGTTATAAACTTTTTTCATGAATTAAAATTTGTTAAAAATATAAAATTTTAAGTTCTGCTATAAATAGTTTTATATTTTTAATAAACCTTAATTAGAAAAAACATGTGAAAAAATGTATGAATGACATTAATATATAAAATATAAGATTCATTGTAAGAAATTGTATTGTTTATGTGATACTTACCCAATACCACTCTTTCCTCGTGCTTAGAGCGAAAGCAATTTGAGCACATCGAATGGCGGTTCACGATGACCATGACCCTATGCTCATGGTGCTTCCTTCTCTCTCTCCGCCCAACACCTACCGCGCCGTCGTTATCGGTGGCACCTTTGACCGATTGCACGACGGCCACCGCCTCTTTCTCACCGTCTCTCTCTTTACTATATTCTTTTTATTTTTATTTTATTTTTTATTTAGATAAAAAATATGAAAGTTTGAAACTTGTGTGCAGGCTTCTGCGGAAGTGGCAAAGTGCCGGATTGTAATTGGAGTTTGCGACGGTCCTATGTTGGCAAAAAAACTGGTACTTTTAAGTTTTCACCTTGAATTGTTTCTTATTTTTGTTTATTTCTGCAAAATTATATTTGCACACAACCTCTCACCAATTTTATTGCTTCTACAGTTTTAGGTTTTCAACTGAAACTGCAACCAATTCGTTATGTCGTTGCTTTGGTTACAGAATTTGTTTTTTTCTCAGCCTTTTCTTGAATTGTTGAACTCTATAGAAATCTATGTTAATTAATTTCAATTTTGACTGTTCAAATTATTTATAGGAGTAGGTAGCAGTCAGTGTTCAAAATTTCCAACAGATTAACTGAATTTAGCCCTTAAACAGGGAAAGTTATTGAGTGCTTTGAAATGTTCTGCTCTTGAAATTCAGTGATTAATTTTTTTTATATAAAGATTATATTTGGAAAATGGTACCAGCTAGCTAAATTAAGGTCTTGTGCTATTTGATCTTGTTAATTGAAATTTTTAACCATATGGTGAAAATCACTTTATTTCTGTCCGACAACCCCTTGGTTTGGATTTTTACACACAAAGGAGTCTGTTTTAATCCTTGTGCTCTTTTGTAGTTTGCTGAACTGATACAGCCAGTTGAAGAAAGGATAAATAATGTCAAAAATTTCATAAAGGTATGAGTATGAGTACAGACAATTAAAGTGTTCCTTGTTATTTATTCATGAATTGAGTTTCCTGTGTTATGTTCTTTAAAGAAGAAAAACAAAATTGACATGCATTAATGTTGGTCAGAATACAATAAGCTTTTCATTTTGCATGTCAATGTAGAACAAGAGGGGCAGCATTTTTACATCTGTTTTCGCAGTAACATATCTTTTTCAAGTTGCATACAAGAGTTTGCATGGTTTTGTACTGTTTTGTATTGCTGGTTGTATGTGTTAGAGATATAGTATAGAAGATTTCTGGTTTCTTCATCTAACAGTTGATGTCTTCTGGAATAGTTAGTTCGTGGGCTGTGTGTGAATGTGACAATAATGATATAGGAATCTACATACTGTTCCATCAGATGCTTAGTGTTTCTTCTAGCAGAATTTATACGAAAAGTGCATTTTTTCTTAATAAACTTTGATTGATATTTGTTTGAACTAACATGCAGTCTATCAAGCCAGATTTAGAAGTGCAAGCTGTACCAATCACAGATCCGTTTGGCCCTTCCATTGTAGATGAAAATTTGGAGGTTGTGATTGTAAGGTTAGTGTTAAGACTGTTCCTGTGTAGCCATATTAGTTTATGTATATCCATAGACAGGTTATAAAAAGTATCTTCCATGTTCTGATCAAGTATCTCATTCCCATTGGCTGGTTTCTGATCTCAATGATCATGATAATTAAAGCCTTGTTTAGGTAGAAAACATAACTGGGTGTTCTCTTTTATCCTATGGTCCATTGTTGTGATTTTTTTTATTTCTCTCTTCAATTCTGATTGCATTAAAAACAATTGAACACAACTTTATACATGTTCATTTTTAAAAGTGTCTTGGAGTTATTTCATTACTAACTGGATTTGGCTACTTTACAGCAAAGAGACATTACCGGGAGGATTGGCAATAAACAGAAAAAGAGCTGAAAGAGGCCTTTCACAGTTGAAGGTCTCAATTTATTGTTTATGTGGTTGCTTATTGTTTCTGACATAAAAATAGTTAAGAAAATTCTTCTATTTTCGAAAAATTTAGTGACATATTAGGAATTATTTTCCTGGATCATATGCAGATTGAAGTTGTGGATTTGCTTTCTGGAGGATCAGGTGAAATTAAGCTGAGTTCATCGATACTACGGAAGATTGAGGCTGAAAAGGCTGAAAAGGAGAAACATCAAAACACGATATCGCAGACGTAGTTACAAAAAATTGGTTTAATTTTTTTCTATTAAAATATTTGTTCAAAGATTCTTGAAAGATGAGTTTAAGATGTTCATTGAAGCAACTGATATGCATGTTATGACACTCTTTCTAAGTTTGAAAGGAGGAAAGTCACATTCTTTCAGAAAAATGTTGTAATGGCATCTTTTTTTCTTTAACCGACAGCAACACAAACACTACTGTTTTGTTAATAGAAATGTGTTGTATTTGTATTTATATTTATACTTTCTCTAATAAAACCAAATGTTTTATTTTACTGTAACCGGTGTTCTTCATTGGATACAGTCACATGAATATATTATATAATAAATTTAAATAAAAATAAAAAATATCTTAAAAAGACTTTTCTGATTAATTTTTCATGGATACAGTGATGGTTTAATCTTTTCTCTTATCCTATTTTATGTTAATCTCACATTCATATGCACAATACATTCTTGTTTGACTAAAAGGATTCTCTTTTAAGAAATTAATTTGAACTCCTTTAATTTTTAAAAATATAAAAAATTAAAACATGAAAAGTTAACCATCACTTTTTCTATTAGATTTAAATTGCAATTCTATATTATTATTTTATTATAATATTATATTTGTATTTTGTTTTTATTATTTTAAAAAACAAACTAACACGTTTTTTTATGAAGAATAATTTGAGTAACTATTTAAATTGATTTAGATTCTTTTTTCTTTCCCAAAACAAACCAAACTAACCCATGAATATTCTTAATTATGCTTCGCCTTTAGTCAAAATCACTGTTTTTGAACAATTTTTCTAAGATTGTGTCTTTTCATCTTTCTTCTTCATTCGAGTTTCAACTTTCTACTCAAATATTTTATAGTTAACAAATGAATAAATGATAAATTTAGTCTATGAAATTATAGTCTGAAAGTTAAGAAAAAAAACGAATTTTATATAATTTTGACAAATAATATTAAAAAGTTATATAAGAAATTATTTAGTTATTTTGAAATAAAGAAAAATATTAAATTATTTATTTTATTAAATAAATAAATAAAGTATTTTTTATTTATTAAAGGTAAAATTGTCCCATTAAAAGATAACATCAAATAAACTGACTAATTATCTTTGTATAATAGTATAGATTAATATCTAATGAATGATTAATGCAGTGTTTATTTGAAGAGTTACCGTTTTTCTTCGTTCCACATATCCAAGGGATGTTTTTTCGAACTAAAAGGAATTCAAATTGTAGTTTTGAGAAGATATCTGACTCAAAATCTCTAATTTTCGTTATCTTCTCACTAATTTGTTTAACGAGGGATCATTAGCACTCAAGAAAAAGGTAACAACATTATCACTCTCTACTCTTTTATCCCTTCTCTGAAACTGCATGGGTTGTTCTTACCACTCTGAAATTGCATGGGTTGTTCTTACCACTCTGAAATTGCATGGGGAGTTTTTCTTTTCTGATTATACTTTTCCTTTTCAAGTAAAACAAAACCTCTCCCGAACCACGTTTCTCTATGCGTGGCACAACAAAGAATCAATTTTTGATGTTTCATTCTTTCCTTTTCTTTTATGCTTTGGTTCTCATCTCTTGCTTTCCTCGTCATTTGCCATCGTTAACTGTGTTTTTCTTTCATGTAGGTTACTTGGAGCATTTTTTTTCACGGCAAAATCTTGCGTCCATTGAGAAATTTCACTCATTTCTTGAATTTGGCCAAAAGGGTATGCTTCATTTTCTTCTCATGAAAAACTATAAGCGTTTCGTTTTCTTGTTTTGTGTCTTATCAGTTCTCTCTGCTGTATATCTTGTTCTGTGGGTTTTGCAGGTGGGATTTTGCAAAACTTTGCAAAGATGAATGATTTGATGACAAAATCGTTCCTAAGTTATGTGGAACTTAAGAAACAGGCAAAGAAGGACCGTGAAGACGATCTTGACATTGAGACAGGGAGACTCAAACCCACAGAAGACCGCAACCTCTCTCAGTTCTTCCAAGAAGTTGAAGCGATCAAGGTTGAAATGGAAGAGATTACCAATCTCTTATTTGATCTTCAGCAACTGAATGAAGAGGCTAAGTGCACCCACAGTGCCAAAGTTCTTCGTGGCCTAAGGGACCGGATGGAGTCTGACATGGTTGCCGTGCTTCGCAAGGCACGGATCATCAAGGCAACGCTTGAGGTTCTTGACAAATCCAACATGGTCAATCATAATTTGTCAGAAATGTACAAAGAGGGGAGCCCCATTGACAGGACCAGAATATCTGTCACAAATGGTTTGAGGGTCAGGCTTAGGGCAATGATGAATGATTTTCAGTCCTTGAGAGACCAAATTCTATCTGATCACAAGGAAGATTTGAAGAGAAGGTACTACACAGCAACGGGTGAGGTTCCCACTGAGGAGGTCATGGAGAAGATGGTTTCTGGGAGTCTCAAAGTGGAGTTTTTGGCTGGGAAAACGGATGCAGAATTGGACACTCAAGTTAGGCATGAGGCAGTGATGGATATCCAGAGGAGTTTGAATAAGCTTCACCAGGTTTTTCTTGATATGGCTGTTCTGGTTGAGACACAGGGAGAAAGCGTGGATAACATTGAGGAGAATGTGGCTAATGCGGGTAACTTCATCCATGGTGGAACTAATAGTCTCTACTATGCCAGCCAGATGAAGAAAAAGAACAGAAAGTGGGTCTGTTGGGTTTTTGCTGTGGGGCTGATTATTCTACTCGTATGCATAGTTGCAATGTTGTCTTCTTGACGAAAGCAATTGGCAAGGAGACTGGTTTCAAGTTTCGAGACTGTAAAGCTAGCTGCTTTCTACTTTCATTTCCTTTAACAGTTCAGTGGTTCTTGTGTTGATTGATTCAAATTTGTTCACGAGAACAAAAATTACCTAATAGTAATATTCGAGTAACTTTTTTGGATTTGGTTAAACTTTAGCGAAGTTAGTTTGTTTTTCATTTGTTGTACTTCAGTTAAAGTAAGAGGCCAAAATATCGCCAAATAGCCGTTTCCATTCGTAATTTTCAAAAAACTGTCTGGTAATAACTGGTCAATAATGAAACGGCACAAAGTAGGTGGAAAAAGCCAAAGGGCATTTTTTTTTTCTCTTTCTATCTAAAACAGGATATTATACATTTACTAACAAATATCTTATCCGAAACTAGTGAGAATAAATTATAGCCATTAATTTTGCGCCATGTCCACAATTTTTCTCTGCAAATTTCTTCGACTTCTCTTCGGAAGATAGTTTGATTTCTTTGCACAATAACGGTGACTATGCTGCTCCTTTCACCAAATGCGGAGCAGACCCAGGTCTTATTGGAGAGATGTTCAAATATAAAAGAACTGATGCAGATTCATGGCCAATTGTTTAAAAAAGGCACCTTCAGGAACCATTTAACAGTAAGCAGGCTCTTGGCTTCATATGCAAGAATAGAGTTGGGTAACTTAGCCTACACTCGTATGGTTTTTGACAGAATAAGCTTACCTAATACTGTCATATGGAACGCCATGATCAGAGCATACTCAAATAGTAATGACCCAGAAGCAGCGCTCCTTTTGTACCATCAAATGCTTCACAATTCGGTACCTCACAATTCTTACACTTTCCCTTTCCTTCTGAAAGCATGTTCTGCTCTCTCAGCCTTTGAAGAAACCATGCAACTCCACGCTCACATTATCAAAATGGGTTTTGGTTCGGAGGTTTATGCCGCAAACTCTCTCCTTCGCGCGTATGCAATTTCGGGCAACATCCATTCTGCACACGTTCTATTCAATCAGCTTCCCTCACCGGATGTTGTTTCTTGGAACACAATGATTGATGGGTACACAAAATTTGGAAACGTAGACATGGCCTACAAGATTTTTCAAGCGATGCCTGCGAAGAATGTCATCTCTTGGACAACCATGATTGTTGGGGGTGTTAAGGCAGGCATGCACAAAGAAGCTTTGTCACTTCTTCGGCAAATGCTGGTTGCAGGCATCAAACCTGATAGTATAACTCTCAGTTGCTCCCTTTCAGCATGTGCAGGCCTTGGTGCATTGGAGCAAGGCGAGTGGATTCACACCTATGTTGAAAAAAACGAAATAAAAATAGATGAAATTTTGGGTTGTGTTCTTATAGACATGTATTTTAAATGTGGTGAAATGGAAAAGGCCCTACTAGTGTTCAGTAAGTTGGAGAAGAAATGTGTCTGTGCTTGGACGGCAATAATCAGTGGCTTTGCAATCCATGGAAAGGGTAGAGAAGCCCTAGATTGGTTTACCCAAATGCAGCTAGCAGGAACTAAGCCAAACTCGATCACTTTTACGGCAATTCTGACTGCATGCAGTCATGCAGGACTAACTAAAGAAGGAAAATCCCTGTTTGAGAGCATGAGTTCTGTTTACAATATTAAACCCACTACGGAGCATTATGGATGCATGGTGGACCTTTTGGGTCGTGCAGGGTTGTTGAAAGAAGCAAGGAAGTTCATAGAGTCCATGCCCGTAAAGCCAACTGCTGCAATATGGGGAGCACTGCTCAATGCTTGCCAACAGCACAACCATTTTGAGCTTGGTAAAGTGATTGGCAAAATTCTGATAAAGTTGGACCCTGATCATAGTGGCCGGTATATTCATTTGGCAAGCATATATGCTGCAGCCGGAGAATGGAACCAAGCAGTCAGAGTGAGAAGCCAGATCAAACATAGAGGACTGCTAAATCAACCAGGATGCAGTAGCATCACCCTGAATGGGGTTGTCCACGAGTTCTTTGCAGGGGATCGATCCCACCCACGTATCCAAGAGATATATGACATGCCTAATCATCTTGCCAATAGATATGTTAACTGATGAGGAAAAAATTGAGTGGAGAATTAAATTGAAAAATGGTTTTCAATGCCTGTTGAGAGTAACGAAAATGAGAAAAATGTAGTTTTCCAGCGCCTATAGAAAGAAGACGATTATTATTTCCTTTTTGTTGTTACAATAATGTTATGAGGATTAGACAAGGTTTACCTCTTATACATTATCCCTCGCCACTAGCCTACTAATTTGTGGCATAGAAAATTATTTACACAGCAGATACATTTTTTTGGCCTATCAAATTAAAAAATAATCGATGAGAAGCACATTTACGATTCAAGCTGTGCTAAGGTGCTGCACAGCTGTCCAAGTCTGTTCTGGCTCTAGCTGGACACTTCCAATCTGAAGCAATTAGAAGTAGTAAAAATAAAATTCAGAAGAATCAATAGGGAAGGCTTTAAAACTATTTCAGCAATCAAAATACTGTGTTACTGCAGGATGCTCAGGAGGAATGACAAAAAGCCACTGGTTTCTACTTAAATTCAATAGCCATCATGCAAAATTGTGGTCATGAAAAAAATGCACAGCCAAGCGGAGAATATCTTTGATACTTTTGTAAAATGTTTTGTTAAGCCATTACCTTAGCATTTTCGACACAAACAAAATCTTTATAACATGCCTCCATTTGAAGATAAGGATTCCACAACACAGCATCTGACCAACTGCATGGGTAAGAGGCAAAAGAAGTAAAGCAAGTGAATTGGGCAAACCAAATAACTAATAGAAGTTTAAAATTCCATACTTTGTGTTCTTGATAGATATTAGATCACCCAAACCATTGTCAAGTTGCAACTCACTGGAAGCATCAAGGTAAACACAATCTACAAATCCAGGGAAAGTGACCACATCCCTGCATTATGAAGATTACTATCTATTAGGCTAAATTAAGAAATTCAATGTCAAGATATGATTCCACATTATTGAATGAAATTTTGGTTTTACATGAATTAAATTGAGTCAAAATATACCTGTGTAATAGATAAAGATTAAGAATGAGAAAAAAATTGAAAACTCAATGGGAACATATGTTGGTCAATAAATGAATGTAATGTTTTGGACTTCTACTTTAAATTTAGGCAAAATGAATAAAGGTGGATTTTAAGTAATAGATGACATATATAAAGAACAAAGTGTATGCACAACAAAAAAATGCATGTCAATATGTGTATAGAATGGTAAAGTTCATTAGAAATGCTTAAAAGTCAGTTAGCATAGTTTGTTATTTAACCCTTGGACTAAATGAAAGCAAACTTCAGTAACTGCCATTTCTTTTCCCAGCGCAATTAATTACTGTTTTATATTTATCGAAGAATCCCAGACAAAAAGTATCATACATACCTCTCTTCCGTCCCCTCCACTGGACTCTTAGGATCTGGATTTTTGTTCAAAGTTTTGCAACCTTGTAACCCCTTTACAGATGCATCACTAGCAGAAGCCTGCAAGACAACACTAAATGATTATTTCTACAAGTTCAAGCAGCAAGTTTAAGCAATGGAGTCGAGTTAAAAAATTGTGCATTAGATTAGATCAAATTGATTTAAGTAACACTGAAAGATAAATGTTTGATAACGGATTGGATGCTTAGTTTCAGTTTAGATCTTCAGCAAACCCAATACCAAATGTTATAGATAAACATTATTTAGGTTATTCCGTGGTGTGATTATTCAAAATTCAGACTCTTATCACTTACTCGAAAATATGTGTGCAAGGCAGTACTAAATGAGAATGCTTTACTGTCTGTATTTTTAACTGTTAACTCGGTTGAAAGACTTTTAGCATTTAGTGCGACCTGCACAAAAGGAAGCAAACCATTCCATCATCATTAGGTAGTAGAACATGACAAACATGAGCAAGTAGCCTAGTGCTGTTGTGGTGGCTCTTCTATAGTGACAGTGTGCACTTCAGAGGATAAAGTGCAATTATACTTGTTCAGTGAAAAAACAACAGTTGAAATTGCAGTAAAATACATGTATATGCACAATAAACTATGAAGTTACAATCTCAACTGTACAGTTTATCCTCTAAAGTGAAAACCTCATTTTGGAGAAGTTAAATATGTAGTATTGCAAAGATGAATTGTGGGTGAAGAAAATAAGCCCTTAACCTTGAATAAAGCATGGAAGCTGAAATCCCAAATAGCACGACTATAAGGAGCATCCTTCAGTTCCAGAGTTACAACAGGATTTCCTTCTGCGCTTTCAGAATCAACAACAGTCCAATCCATATTCCGTGCAAACCCATGCTGTTGAATACTCAACAAGCAAATGTTTTAAATTAAAGCATTGTGGTATACATGGAAAAGAAGAGATTACAATCATAAACCACTCATGAATTGGAATTTTACTAAAGGGAAGCAAGTTTAATTAGCTAAAAGAAGCAAAATTTACCAGAGTAACATAGAAGTCAACGATTCACACCGTTACCTATAACCCAGGACCGACAGGTAGATTACCTCTATTTCCCAGTTTTTTGCATTTTAATGAAGCAGATATAACGTAAAAAAGTATGAACTGCAGAAAATAGATGGCATTGAGTAATTGACTAAAGAAGTACGCATACCTGCTGAATTGGACCAGGACCAAACTGTGGAAAACAATGCGGAACGCCTCCACTGCCCAAATATGAAATTCATCAGTGTCCAGGATCCAAAATTAGTAAGAACAGCAAAAAATCAAACTATACGATTGCCACAATCTCTGGAGAGATACTTAAAAGAGTAATTGAGCATATGAAGTAAAGAGGAAAACGATTTGTACGAGAAGAACCTAACCTTATGGGTTTCTTCTGGTTAAAAACAGCGTCAGGGCGAACAAAGAGGAGGTCCTTGCCACTGGGAACCTTCCAAGAGGTAATGCAGCCTCCGAAGAGGTATATCTCAACCTCACTGCACACACACCACAGATTGATTCAACGCGTACACATCGAGTGTGAAGGGAAAATAGGTTGTAGAAAACTACGCACCTACCAGCCGGAGAAGAGAGCACAAGCTTGGGCAAATTCCCCTCTCCTTCTGTGAGTCGCACACCCAAAGATGCACTTGCTTTGTTGCTCAAGCTTGCATACGCCATTCCACGACGCCTTTCACCAGATGCAAAGTTTATGAAATTGAAACTACCGAAGAATTTCTATGTTTGCAAACAGATTTGAATTCAGATTAACCTGTTAAATCGGTAGCGGTTGGGGAGGGTGGGAGTTTGGACACTGAATGCCATGGAAACCATCGCCATTTGTTTTCCTCGTCTCACTCTCACTCTCTCTCACAAATATTACTATTATTCTTGTTTTCATTTTTATTTCACATATATTGATTTATAGCCCGAACCGGCCCATGACCAATGGTGGGCCGAACATGTTGAGCCCAGGAAGGAATAAGGAAATCCAGTGGAAATGTGTTTGGGACAAGAAAAGGCAGAGAGAAAGAAATGTGGCGATCACAGGAGTTGTTGAGGAAGCTGAAACCGAAAGCGGTTAGTGGGGTCCAGCTGAAATGGATGAGCACGGTGATGTGTTTCGGTGATGGAAGCCAAGGAGCCGTTGGATCTCCGGTGGGTGTGGGACTCCACGCATACGAACCCACCCCTGTTGCTACTCTCCCTTCCGACATCGTTAGCGTCCACGCCGGACACTACCACTCCCTGGCCCTCACTTCTCACGGCCATCTCTGGGCCTGGGGCCGAAACAACGAGGCCCAACTCGGCCGCGGCCCATCCTCTAGGTAAGTAAAGTAAAGTAGAGCTATGAAATTTACACTTCTCTTCGATATCTCTCGTAGAACACTCTTAGGATACGTATCCGTGAAGTGTCAAATGTATTGTTTAAATTTCTGATAATTCTAATACGTTCTAATATAATTTAAAAAAATATATATTAATTTTTTAAAATTTTATTGTATAAATTTTTATTATAATTATAAAATTAAAATCAGGACAAAATAATCTGAAACATATTAGTACACATAAATTTTTATTATTAATTTATATAATTTATAATTATATAATATATAGATAAATTTTTATTATTAATTTATATAATTTATAATTATATAATATATAGATTCGGTTAAATTCTAATACATTTTAGAGCTTTTACGATTTGTTGTCACTGTCAGTGTCTGTTTTGGGTTGTTTTTGAGAAGCAGTTTTTCTGGTATTTGCGTAGAGAATCATGGCATGAGGCAGAGAGAGTGAAGGGGTTAGAGAATGTGAACGTGTGCGCTGCTTTTGCTTCGGGTGTTGTTTCCGCTGCCGTTGGGGATGACGGTTCGGTGTGGGTGTGGGGGAAGTCCAAACGCGGTCAACTTGGCCTCGGTGAAAATATCACCGAGGCTCTTTTGCCGACAAAAATTGAAGCGCTTTCTGGAGAAAACGTCTCAAAGGTATTTCTTCCACTTCATCTGCTGCTTCAATTCTTAACAGGCTTAACTTTTGTTGTCTTCACTGTTTCTATGATTGAATTTGGACAGGTCTCGTTTGGATGGGGACATGCTCTCGCTCGTACTGCTGATGGCAAGTTGTTTGGATGGGGTTATTCTGCGGACGGTAGGATAGGCAAAATGGGTAATCGCTTTGACACATCTCTTCTGGAATCCACGTTTCAGAATAGCTCACAACTCTCTAGTTCCGACCTCGAAAATGCTGAAAAGAGAGTCTTGCAAGGAATGGAACAGGAGCATGACATGCCAATAGTATGGGAGCCCCGCTTGGTGGAAGAATTACATGGTGTTCATGTTCTGGACATTGCATGTGGCCTTGATCATTCTCTGGTTCTTTGCCGTAAGTAACAAACACACAACTCTCAATACACAACTCTTTCATTTCTTGTAACAATTTATAAGATGCATGCTTTGACCTTAAGTTTTGATTGTGTTGTTATATCAGGTGATGGTGTGCTCTTGAGCTGTGGGAGCAACGTGTATGGCCAGTTGGGTCGAGCTGAAGCAGATTTGGGGATTTTGCCCGTTGATATGACTGTCCCTCCCATTTTTATTTCAGCAGGGCTTGGACATTCATTGGCAATATGCCAGCTAGGTGAATCAGATGGTAGTGTGGGGACTACAAGCGTTGCTTCATGGGGATGGAACCTTAGTTCTCAGCTTGGGAGGCTCGGGGATGGAAAAGTACCCTCTTTCATTGATGTATTGAATGGGGAAAACCCTGTCTCGGTTTCAGCAGGGCGTGCACACTCCCTTGCTCTCACGTCCAAAGGGGAATTGTGGTTGTGGGGCTCTGGTAAAAGTGGCAGACTTGGATTAGCTAGTTCTGCTGACCAAGTGGAGCCATTTTGCCTTGATTCCTTGGAGGGTTTTCAAATTTTACAGGCCGTGGCGGGGTTTGATCATAATCTGGTCCTAGTTGCTGGCTGATTTGGCTTCAACATATACCTTGATGTTAGTCCCAGACCCAGAAAATTTAGTCGGGGGGAAAAGGAAAAATAGAAAATAGTCTTGTATGCTTGAACTTAAAGATGGACTGAGTAGAGTCTATCTATAAATAAATCTATGCCCTCTGCTGGTCCAATGTCATATGTACTTTTCTCTTTTGTAGATGTTTTATGTCGTTTAAGCTTAAACTTCATTGTGCAGTTTCATGGAAACACGCATTACTGGTATAATTTTCTGGACGATAGTTTATCTGTATGATGAAGTGCATTAAATCATGTATAAGGGTGAGGACAGAAAGATTATGATGATATTATTTTAATAGGGGTCTTTGTTTTTCAGTGGTTTAGATCGTGATGTCTATTTTTGCAGACAGTTTTGGTACAAATAGCTAAAGGGGATTTTAACTTTTAAGAGATGCGAGAAATGAGGAAGCAATACACATGGAATAACAAAGTAGTACGGACATTTATTCTTTTTTTTGAAATTTAATTAAAAGAATTCCTAAAAATCACTCCTAACTATTGCTTCTGCTCTTTTTATATCACACAATTAAAAACCTTCTGCAACTTTCACTGCAAGGTTGAGCAGAAAGACACAATAAAAGTAAAAATATTGAAAAGTGTTTTATTGAATTTCACTTTGGGTATATTTTGGTGGATGGTTAGCATGTTGGTAGGTCCTTCGGTGGAGGCAGAACAGAATGCTCTTGTCCTGGTCCATTTTCCACAACAAATGCCGTTTTCAACCCCCAACCAGTGTGCAGCTCCAAATGACAATGCATGAACCAAACACCTACAGTACACAAGAACATAACATCAATCAAACATAATATATACCTGTTAAATATCAGACAAAATCAGCAATTCTTAGATTGTTCAACACTTGAACGGTATAGAAGTTTAGGACAACTTCACGAGACAGACATACCTGGATTATCTGCCCGAAAACGAAATGCAGTCCAACCGCCCGTAGGAACCCCAACTGTGTTCCTCTCAATAGGATCTACCAAGTTGTACTTGGCAGGGTCTTTAGCGGGATCGAAGTTACCAACCCCGGTTCCAACAACAAAGAAGTTATAGCCATGAAGATGGAATGGATGTGACTCAACACTGAGAAGATTGGTGTCCTGCAAAACTAGCTCCACAGTGGAATTGAAAGCAATCTTACTAACCCTTGTGCCAGTTAAAGTGGCAAGATTGGCGGTTAGTGGCGCACCAGTATAGTTGAAAGGGGTTGGAGGGTGGTCAGGGAAATCAGTCCTGAAAACCCCCTTGATATTGAAGTGGTGAGCTTGGAGAAGCGCTGTTTGGGGCATCACAAAAGATACATTGTTTAATGAAGCAAGTATCCGAGTCCCATTGAGGCATGTGGGGCAAGAATTCTGGCCTAAACCAATAGTGTAGAAAAGGTTTCTATCAACTTTGAGAGGAACATTAGCAGGGTAACGAGCAGAGTTCAGGCTCCTTAGTTTCTTGTTGTAAGTCAAAGCAAAACGTGTGTCATTGCTAGCCGGCAACTGTGGAAGGATGGGGAGGACAGTGTTTGGGATGCCTTTGTATTGGAGAATAGCTGTGGCAGTTTTGTTGTCAACTGGAATTGGAGCATCCATAAAGGCCCTGGTGGCTATGAAGTATCTACCTGCAACTTGGTTAGCTTGGACCAGAACGTTTGTGGTTTGACCAGGTGCAATTAGTATAGCTTGAGTGGTGAAGGGTTTGGTATAAACAGCATCAACCTCCACAACTGTCAAAGTGTGACCAGCAATGGCAAAGAACAGCTCGTCATTGAGGGCAGCATTGATAATTCTCAAAAGGTAAGTCTTCCCTTGTTCTACTTCCATTGCAAATGTATCTAGAAAATTGAAACAAACTGTAGTTAGTACGAAGTTTTCACTCTTTCCAAACCTCAACCAAGTACCCAACTTGAACTGAATATTTCCTTACGCTTCTCAGAACACGGGAATAGTGGTCCTGGCTTCCCATTGATCGTATGTGCATCTGACATATTTGGTGGCAACCCCATTTGGTTCCCTTGTTTTTCAATCTCTTCTACGTCATTGTTCCACCATTCACCTATTGCATGCACACACAGTTAGTTATAGCAAATTTCTTACTATGTTATTCTTCCAATATTAAGATATAGTGACATTCAAACTGACCTAGGAGAATTTCAAATTCTCTGTCTGGCTGTGGGAAAGGAAATGGTGTTCCAGGTGTAGGCATAATCACTATTGCACCATACACAGTGGCCCTCAGCCATAGAATGTGTGCATGCCACCATAGTGTTCCTCTTTGACCAGTAACATTGAAATCGTAAGTATAGCTTCTTCCTGACTGTATTGGACACTGTGTGATATAAGCTGGTCCATCCGCCCAACCATTACGATATTGTTTAAGTCCATGCCTATAATAAACAATAAGGTTGTGACTTGTGAGAGAAATAAAAAATTAACGTAGCATACACATATACATGTTTGCTTGTATCAAAAGCTTTACCTATGTTTCTTATATAGCATAATTGGCTTACCAGTGAATCGAGATGTTGTATTGTGCATGATTGGTAACATTGATCAGCACTCTATCTCCTTCATTGGCATATATAGTTGGCCCTGGGAGCCTCCCATTTACCGTTACAATGGGCTTTGCATGACATAGTCTACTCACATTCGCCACTTGAATCTGCAGAAAACACAAAACGCTATCAAGTGAACCCTGCATAAGCATGTTGATTATGATATCAAAATAACTCTAACTCACATCAAACTGATATTTCTTTATGGAAGCTTCAGATGAAGAAGACATTAAGCTAACAAAGACAAAGAAGAGAAAGGTTAAGGCAGACATGGAACACCCCAAGCTTGCCATTTCGTCTTTGATTTTCCAGTTCTGTTCGATATCTTGGCTTGTAGAGATGCAGGAAGTGTTGCATATGTTGGAGTATTTATGAATGGGGAGGAGAAGGTAAGATATGGGCTATCAGTTTGTTGCATTAAGAATTATAAACAGCATAGGATGATTAGGTAGTACTTTTAAGTTTGAATGAGCTGTGAGTAAAAACTTGTAAGCAAAATATGACCAAAAAATTGTAAGGTCTTTGCTTCTGTATAGGCTGAGTTTCTATGGATCAGTATTTAGAGATGATATAATGGTATACTACAAGTTTTCAAAATTTGAACTGAAAATGATAGGTAGATGAAATCTAACCCAGTAATCTACCTCAATATACTCTGCCTACAGGCTTTATCGTTAAGGAGAAGTAATGTCTTAAAGCCAAAGGGTGAATGCTAATGCTGGAAACTAATTCCTTGTGTCACCCAAGTGGAAAGTTCCTCTTCCCCTTATTTTAGTTATTGCTGTGAGTCCATTATAGTGACATCTCACTATTTTAAGATGTAGCAACTTTTAAGAAAAGAAATGTAACGACCATGTTCTATATCAGTTTATCTTCTGCTTCATATAATAGTTAACTCAATTTCTTCTATAAGAACCTATTGAACCCACGAGGCTGTTTGAGAAGCTTAAAACCGGTGGATGAGTTTTGAAGGTCACGGCACGACAATACCACTATGTTTTGAACTAATTTAGAAATAAAAACCAGATTTTGACATAAATAAACCAATATTTTGACCATGGGAGTAACAACCATAGAGTTTTGTTTATCACGTCAATCTTAGACCTTTATTTATCTTTTTCCATCGTTTTATTCATCATTTTTCCCTCGTCTGGTCTCTTTCTTTCTGAAGTATATTGATCCTCGGATGTTTGAGAAAACATCTTTTTGGAGGCAAGTCATATGTAGCTTTATGCTTCAGCTACCAAACCTGAAAACAATATATTTGATTAGGCTTATAATTAAGGATAGAAATTATTACTGTGTTTCGAGATAGTTTTGATAATGATTGAATACAGAAAATTAATTACAAGTTATAATAGTAATATGCATTAAGAAATGAAAGTCTAATTCAATCTTATAAAATCAGACAACTTATGTGTAAAATCTATGAATGATCCGATAACGAGTGACTTTGATATCATATTAAGTGAACTTTAAGTCTAACTCAATCTTACCAAACCAATTTATATAGGGTGAAGTTTATATTTAGTTTATACTATGAAATATTTTATCTTTGATTGACGTAAACTTATGAAATCTTTTTTTATTCATTTAGAGTACTTAACTGATTATCTTGGTTTAATTGGTTCAAGAGTGGATGAATGCTTATGACATTAAAGTGAAATAAAATTTTCTTATTAGTTATAAATTGTTATATCATTAACCTGCCATCAACCTAATTTGTTTTTATTGCTTGGAAAATGCCGTTGAATGGTCGAGCGTGCTCCACCAACTTAGTTTCGTTTGCTAGCTGTTTATGTTTTGCCACCAACTTATGTTCTTTTGATGAGTAGTTTTTTTTTTTCCTAAAATTTTTGTATATTTTTTAGTTAACAAGTGCATGGAGTTCAAGCATTTTATGCACTAGAGCTTTCCCTGTCACATCCCTTGTTTTGTCACCGTATTCATTGAATCAAAGCAAAACTTTCCTTTCAAAAGGGTCTTAAGAAAGAGTTAAAAATAACATTTTTCTTTTATTAAATTCTTAAAAATAATATTTTGGTGAAGCCATATCATGACTTGGATATCACAAAACTACTTGGCAAAAACTATTGGCAGAGCATCATATCAGCCATGATATGACTAAACCTTACTGGGTACATGTAGCAGCTGGGAAGTCTCGTCTCAAACATGTGTGAAATAGCTCAACATTTGATTACTCATGCATGAATTTACCTATACCAATCATGGGAGTGTTGAATCTTGAACCATAAAGAGCATTTTATATATTTATCTGTAATAAGCATTCTAATTTTAAAGTCCGAAGCTTCAATCAAACTTCATGAACATAGCAAGTTGAGTTTCAAAGAAACTAGCAAGCAAGGCAAATAGTTATCTTGCTTTCAAAGCTCTACTAATTGGATGCATCGATCAGTTCCATCTTTGGTGAAAGAAATGTGACAATAATCTAACAAATTCGTGGTAAATGAGAACACAAGCATACTTTATGCAAGTATTGTTTAATAGTTAATTGATAGTTTAAATTCTTGAATAAATTTTTCATTGCTAGTAAAAAGTGTCCCTTGCTTCAATATAACTCTGAAATCGCAATACGTATCAACAAGTGGGATGAAAGAACAAGTAAATTTTTATGCATGCTCCAAACATTGCTTACATTTGTTAACTCTTAATTAAAACTCTGCATCTCTATAGCAGGAAGTATTAACAGATAATAAGTGTTGAATAAAACACTGTTACAACACAATCCAAGGTTGTACATGTCTAGCATGTTGGAAGGTCCTTTGGTGGAGGCACAACAGATTGATCTTGTCCTGGCCCATCTTCCACGAGGAACGCCGTTTTCAATCCCCAACCAGTGTGCAGCTCCAAATGACAATGCATGAACCAAATACCTACACAACCATACGTGCAAAATTAAACAACAAGTCATCATATCACAACTAAGACAATCTTTGTATTACAGAATGTTTAACATTTTCTTAGTTTTCCAAGGTCATCGTGAAGAAATTATCAGGTAGTCTAAGATTGTATTACCCGATGGCCAAAAGGCTGACCAAATGACAAAGCCGACTAGACGACAAGATGAAAAGCTAAACATGTAATTAGGTATAAACAAGTGAACTTAGGTGATAAACACGATTAAGGCACAATTGAGCCTTCGTTTGGACCTAAAGCAGGTCCATAGCAATCATAGCCCATCTAGAGCAGTGTAAATAGGAGAAGAGGCACAACACCCAAGGTAACTATTCACTCTCTGCTCTTCTGGTACCTAGCTCTCAGACTGATTTGATTGTTCGCAGGTACTCCCCAATCGTGTCCAGATCAAAGGAGATCCAGTAGAAAGAAGCCTAACCGAAAGATCGGAAAGACGAAAAGATTGCAACAAAAAGAAGTGTTCTGCAGGGTTTAGGTCTTGTAGTAACAAAGATCATCACGTGTTCACTGCCCTCACCAATCTTTATATGATATGAAGTTAAATTTTTCTAATCTATGACAAAAAAATGAACAGCACACTGCACGTAATAATTTCTTCTTGACTTGCATACCTGGATTATCAGCTCTGAAACGAATTGCGGTCCAGCCACCAGTGGGAACCCCAACAGTGTTCCTCTCAATAGGATCTACTAAGTTATATTTAGCTGGGTCTTTTGAAGGATCAAAATTACCGATCCCAGTTCCAACAACAAAGAAGTTATAGCCATGAAGATGAAAAGGGTGCGACTCAACAGTGAGGAGATTGGTGTCTTGCAAAACTAGCTCCACTGTAGAATTAAAGGGAACCTTGCTAATTCTTGTGCCCGTTGAGGTACCAAGATTAGCCGTTAAAGGTGCACCCGTGTAGTTAAAAGTAGTTGAAGGCTTATCAGGAAAATCAGTTCTGTAAACCCCCTTGATATTGAAGTAGTGAGCTTGGAGAAGCGCGGTTTGGGGCATGACAAAAGAGACATTGTTTAAGGAAGCAAGAAGCCGCGTTCCATTGACACATGTAGGGCAAGAATTCTGGGCCAAACCGATGGTGTAAAAGAGGTTTCGATCAACTTCGAGTGGAACATTAGCGGGGTACTGAGGAGAGTTTAGGCTTCTTATTTTGTTGTTGTAACTCAAAGCAAAAGGTGTGTCATTGGCAGCAGGAAGAGAAGGAGGAAAAGGGAGGACAGTGTTTGGAATGCCTTTGTATTGGAATATTGCTGTGGCGGATTTGTTGTCAACTGGGATCGGTGCATCCATAAAGGTCCTTGTAGCCATGAAGTATCTTCCTGCTACTTGGTTGGCCTTGACTAGAACATTTGTGGTTTGACCAGGTGCAATGATAATGGTTTGAGTGGTGAATGGTTTTGTGTAAACAGCATCAACCTCCACCACTGTCATGTTGTGACCCGCAATGGCAAAGAAAAGCTCGTCATCCAGGGCAGCGTTGATGATTCTCAGTAGGTAAGTCTTCCCTTGTTCAACCTCCATTGCATATGTATCTGAATTATACATGAAACGGTTTTTAAGTTTATCTCCCATGGAACAAAGATACTTTTTATTCATGTTTATTTCCTATTCTCTATTCTCTTATGTTTATGATTACATCACTAAATATATAGGATTTTCTCTCCACTATATTAATGATGAGATTCTATCATTATTAAATTAATTGCATATTCTATCATTATTAAATTAATTGCATATAATTAGGTACAATATCGTACAATATGATTGGATATAATTTAATAATTATTATTTTCTTAAACAAAGTTGAGAGCAAATTTTACTTACGTTTCTCTGAGCAAGGAAAGAGCGGTCCTGGCTTTCCATTGATTGTATGTGCATCTGACATATTTGGTGGCAATCCCATTTGGTTCCCTTGCGTTTCAACAGCTTCCACGTCATTGTGCCACCATTCTCCTGTTAACAAATTTTATCATAAGTAAACGTGTTTGAAAATCCATTGAAAAGCCAGAAAATCGCCTCAATTCCCTTAGAGAATTAATATAGAAACCATAATGATTAACTTTCCAGTTAAAAATAGCATCTGCAATGTAAAACCAAACATTATATATATGTATAATGTCTTTCAGAAACTGGACTAACCTAGCAGAATTTCAAATTCTCTAGCTGGCTGTGGGAAAGGAAATGGGGTCCCTGGTTTAGGCATGATAACAATAGCACCATACACTGTGGCCCTCAACCAAAGAATATGAGCATGCCACCACAATGTTCCTCTTTGCCCTGTGACGTTGAAATCATAAGTGTAGCTGCTACCAGTTTGAATTGGACATTGTGTGATGTAAGCTGGCCCATCAGCCCAACCATTGCGATATTGTTTAATTCCATGCCTGCAGTATAGAATAATCCATATAATGCTATAAGAATCCCACATTTGCATTTATAAACATAGTATAATTAATCTGGAGAATACAAATTGGCTTACCAGTGAATTGACATGTTATATTTTGCATGGTTGGTTACATTGACTTGTACTCTATCTCCTTCTCTAACATAAATCGTTGGCCCTGGGAACCTCCCATTTACTGTTACAATGGGTTTTGCATGACATAGTCTACTCACATTCTTTACTTGAATCTGTAGGTAGAATATAATCAATGTGATCAAAATTCAAATAGATACTTAAGCATGCTGATTTTGAACATAAATGCATACTATATAACTCACATCAAATTGGTATTTCTTTGTGGCTGCTTCAACTGTGAAGGAGAATAAGCCAAGAAATCCGAAAATAATTATTAACAAAGATCTGTGACTGCTGAAGTCCATGCCAGCAGCCATTTTTTCTGCTCTTCTTAGACAGCTATTCAGTTTAGTATATGCCTGTGATTCACTGTTGATGAGATATATATTGGTGGCGAAGAAATGTGGACACATAGCATTTATACAAATTGCTGCAAGGTTGGACTAGTTAGTTTATTAAAGAGAACTTGATTAGGTAACGAAATTGTTTTGCATCAAGGCTTGCAAGCGATATGTTGACAATGACTTCAAGGTCTTTGGAATGCCTTAGAGGCTGAGATTCCTAGGCCAATAAAAAATATTCAGAAGCACAGTTCATTTTTTTTAGTTTCCAATTTCAGTGTGGACTTAAAGTGAGGATATGTGGACCAAACAAACCTTGTACATTGCGCTAATCTATTCCTTTAAAGAGAAGTAATGTGTTAAAGGGTGGTAGAATGCAACTGTAGAGTGGGAGAGATTGAGCAGAATTGTGTGTATAATATATAATTAATATTAGTGTTTGAGTTAGTAAAACAATCTAACTTTTGTTCATAATAATTCATTTGGCTATTTTCAGGAAAAAAGAAGTAGTTGCTTGCTTTAGGGCTTGCATACTTTCTGTAAATCGCAGAACTTTTAAGATACTGCTACGTTATATCCAAGTTAAGAAATCTGAGCCCTGTGTCACTGTGTAAGCAACTAGTTATATGATTCTACATAATATGAAAATGTTATATGACAACCCTATAAACTGTGAATTCAACAGTTTATAATTGGAATTTTGTCAATAAAATTGTTTCATTTCTATTTTACAAATTTATTATAACATTGTTGTAATGAATCAGCAGCACTCTTCGTAATATTAGAGCACTAATAAACGAAAATGTTTTGCGTGTATAATAAATCATTTTTTTTACAATAAAAATAAATAAATGTGAACCACTTCTGGGTGATCCAACCCTTATACAAATATAAAATATGTAAGACACTTCATTTCAACACTCACACCGGACGCTAGAATTACAAAACACCCATGACTCAACCCAAAAAATTTGAGCTAAAAGATAAATCAAGAAACAATAGTCATACACACCAAAAGTTCGAGACACCACTTGAAAAAGGTAAACAAACTAAAGAGAGACTTGGACGTAATCCAAGACCAAGCCTTCACTTGAACCAAGGCAACCACTTCTAAACCATCGATCACTCTTCTATTAAAGATTACATTGTTTCTATGCTTCCGTAACTCTTTTTCAAATCATGTGATATATATAAATTCGTACTATTTTGTTAGGTTAAGGTGCCATGAATTGTCTGCAGTTACTTTTACAGCTCCACGACATGCAGTTCTCCAATTAAATCTACAATATATTTATAAAAAAAATTAATGGTGAAAAAAAAGACCTTAAACTATAGCATGTTAACTTTAATTTAACAATACATTCAAATAAATTAATGTGTTATTATAAAACTTTTAATTGACACCTATGATTTCAAAAGCTTTTATTTAGCTGCCTGAACTTATTTTAAGATAATGATGCTCCAGTTGAATACTAAGTTTAAAATATAATTTTGTAATTGAAATAATATATTCTTGCAGAATAGTTTAAAGCTGGTTATTGTTGTTGTGGGGAGATAAATAGGTAGGGAACAAAGTGCTGGGTTACTGGGACACAGTAGATGGGCCGAAAGATTACAAATAAGGCAAATGCTCCCTGCACCCAATCATTTTTAACCTGCACCCAACATCTTTTTTTAATTTCCAAAAATGCCCTTAATTCCGGAAATAAAAATCTGGAATTGAAAATAATATATTCCGGAAAAATAAATCCGGAAGTCATTATTGAGTTTCGGAAATAAAAATTCGGAAACCAAAATTAAAATTCTATTTCAGACAAAAAAATCCGGAATTGAAAAATAATACATTCCGAAAAAAAAAATTCAGAAAAGAAATAATTGTGTTTCGGAAATAAAAATCCGGAAACAAAAATAAAAAATCAATTCCGGATAAAAAAATCCGTAATATAAAATTTCGTTCCGGAAAAAAATATCCAGAACACATATT
>Ga0123342_1000477_pt1 | contig 63197 bp, 35 predicted proteins | sample Turbeawhitnodule_FD_89960 | JGI IMG/M metagenome (GOLD analysis project Ga0123342, IMG submission 89960) | Root nodule microbial communities of legume samples collected from Mexico - Turtle bean Mexico white nodule | ecosystem: Host-associated > Plants > Roots > Nodule | place: Mexico: Nepantla... | reverse complement strand
ATTATGAAATCCGGTAAATTTTCGGATTGGCGCTTCCGGTAAATTTTCTTGACGCATCCGGTAATCTCCTGGATTGATGCTTCCGGTAGTACATGAATAATAGTGTTAATCCAAAAAAAATGCAAAACATCCATAATTGAAAAAACCATTCCGGATTCACCAATCCATAATTCAAAATATGCATTCCGGATTCAGAAATCCATAATTGAAAAAAATCATTCCGGATCCACCAATCCGTAATAGAAATTGGGCTTCCAGATTCAGCAATTCGGAAATCAATATTTATGCAAACTTTGCTTCCGAAGCACCTCCTCATCCGAAATGCAACATGATTCACTTCAAAATTGATGAATCCGTAACACACTCCGAGATCCCAAAATTGTGGGGGTGCAGGAAGAAAAATGTAGAGATGCAGAAAGAAACTGCCTCTTTACATTGTTTTGTACCAAACCAGTCCCAACATAAGCCCAATTGATAAATTACGTGTGCCTAAAAAATCTTATTATATTTTATATTTGTCTATCTAATTAGAATCAAATGTCCATGAAAACTGGAGTAAGAGAAACATTTTAATTGTATACAACGGTTTGGTGTATAAAAGGTTAAAAACAACCGCGTGTAGTCTTATGTTCAAAAAGTAAAAAAATAATTATTTAATCACTTTAGATTCAAATAAAGAGAAAAAATAATTATTTAATCTGGGTAAAAATCGTCATTTTACAATTTCCTATATATATAATATGTGCATTATTATTAATTTTAAACCCTAAATCTTAAATAATTATATATATAATATTTAATTTTAAAATTACAATAAATATTTCTAAATATTTATTGAAATTCATACAATTATTCCTACATAATTATTAACCATTCAAATGTAATTTATCAGTTAAAATTTTATGAAATTTGGTCTTGGAATTGTAATTTTAATTTTAATTTTAAAATAATCAAAAGTTTCAAAATCGCAAAACTTAGATGAAATGTTACAAGGTTGGTAAAACGTCTAAAAAATATAATAATAAAATTTGCAAAATAAAATTAAGTGATAGAATTCAAATTAAAAAAAAAAGGCTTCACTCTGAATTCGGCCCAAAGGCCGTTACGGATTTATTCTATTTAACTTAAACTATTTTGAAACGTTTTTATATAAAGATGATCCTATTATCTAAAATAATATAATTAAAGAAGGTGATTCCTTCATTATTGAACGTGATTTCTTTACATAAATATTTTTATAATCAAAACAATTTGAAAACTAGAGTGCATTCCTTAAGGAATCTCTGTATACTTTATGTGAACATAAGGTTCACAATTCCAGTTTTTTCTCATTCATTTTGAATGTTACGGGATAGATATTAATTTAGTTTTGAAATAAATTTCATTAATAAAATTAAAAAAAATTACATATTAATTTTTTACAATTACTTTAGTTAGTTATTTCTAATTGAAGTTTTTTTTAATTGTTACGATTATGTAAGTATAGGTTTCTAGACATTTTGTTAATTTGTATTTTTATGAAAACTGAGTTAAGTAATTTACAGGGGAAACCAACTGTTTTATTTTTACTCTCACAAATAAAAGATCAAGTAATTAATCTTAAAAAATATAGATTAAACCAACTTTTTTTTCACTTTCACAATTAAAAAATCAAGTTAATTAATTTTTAGAAAGTATGTAAAATTGTAAAAAAAAAAGGAAACCAACTTTTTTTTACTCAAACTTTTGATGTAATTTTTCTATTTAAAAAATTCTTAATGGTTAATTTACTAAAAAACCATTGTCTGAAAAAATAGTTGAGTATACGTAAAAAAAAAACATTTAAACCTATATAACAATATCAATAAATCATAGTTGATTATTCTAACATGTTGGTTTAATATAGAGAAAATGTTCAAACTTCAACTTGAATTAAAATCTGAATCGTCAAACCATACTTTAAAGATCCACAATACATGTTATAGTCTTTCTGTTCTAATAGTAACAAGACAATAGTCTTATGGTCTTATTCATTTTTCTCCTCGTAAACCTTACTTTACCTTATTCCTATAATTCGTCACCAACTCTTCACAATAATTTCTACAACTTGACAAAAACAACATGAAAATCACACAACATCAATGTTTCATTTTATAATCCATTGAATAAAAAATGTATTACCGACCGACGACGACACTTTAAAATACCAAGACACTAATTAACTCAACTCAACGATAACAGCAAGGCACTAGAGAACTCAAGGAGAATAGCACGAAACACATGACAGAAAATCAAATGAAGAAGAAAGTGAAATAGCAAAATATACATCTAAAATGTAAAACTCAATTTCCCCTAACTCTAATTTCACAATTCTACAATATTAGTTTTTTTGTCACCTGAACAATTGTATACTGAAGCAACTACATCACCGATTGTTCAACCAACATTTTCCTTTAATATATTTAATAATAAAATTTAAATTGAAGGTGAGACTTTTATCCGTGATTTCATTTAGCACATTTTGACAATTTTGATAGAGAATCTCTGAGCGGTGCCATGGAGAAGGAAGGATTAAAGAGAGTCACAATAGGAGGCATAGAAAAGGGGAGAAAGCACGAAAGCTGAGATGATTTTGAATTAACATCACTATGATTTTCACACATAGTGTGTGGCTGAGGAAGAGCAGAATGCATTTGGTATTAAACTCTTGCATGCGTTTTGTGCCCTCGCAATAATGTGACGGAGCAGGACAGCAAGGCTCTTTGCTGCCCCTCTAAGCTAAGCTAATTTTATGCTATAATTAATTTTGGTTTTCCACTTTGAGACAAAGCAAAGTACACAACTTTTTCATGATAAAGTATTAGAAGCCTAATAGTGTCATGCTGAAATACCCAGATGCATTCAATACTATGCACATATGCATATTTGTCCTGGTCTCTTGAGATGGGTGGTTAGTGTTCTCATTCTGCAAGGATGCCAATTAGTGTTCTAATGATTTTAATCACTATTGTATTTGTATGCATTAGAGTAAAATACTGAAGCACAATCATGTAAAAATAAGTAGTGTAGTACATACTTAAGTATAAGAATTATTTTGCCAAGTGTTTGAGTGGACCTTTTCTTTTGTGAGGACTTCACTTCGATTATAGAACAATCCATTCATCTGTGACATAATTTTCTAACTTTTTTTTCAGAAGTTGATAATTTTCCATATGGTGGGATAGAATTGATGACACTTCACTTAGTTAATACTTTTAGCATTTACCCTTCCCTCTTCCCCCAATAAAGATATTGGCATCATTATTCATTTAAGTACAAGCATAATTTTTTCTTAGAGCCACCTCTAGCTAATAATATAAAGCAATAGACAATCTTATGACAGTAATGCCACTGCTGCTTCAATCAAGACAATCTTTAAAGCGGTGTAATTGTACATTGATGTACGTGTGTCACATATAGCCATGGGCAGTTTGGGAATTGCAAAGGCTCTTCAATGTTGGGGTTAGGGTCTGTTGAAAGCAAAATCCACAATTATGTTCCCTCTCTTATAAAATCAGTCCAAGGAACAACCACTTCTTCAGAACCTCAACACATTTATAAAAGCCAGGGCAACCACCTACAAGTTTTATCCAAAAGCTATCTCCTTCTCTGATTCCAAGTGATCTACACAAAACAAAAGAGAAACATGAGTTCCATTGGTTTGTCCTTCCTCTTCCTCCTTTCTCTAGCAATTTTCTCTATTGCTAGAGGGCAAGAAAGGGCCCCTCATGGGCTTGTTTATGAGAACCCTATAGCTTTTCCACCAGCAGCATACGACTTTTTTCATCCCAATGCTCAAAAGCCTCAGAATAGAGACTCGTGTGCAGCATCCAAATGTTCACCGCTGCCTCTAGCAGCTCAAGTGGATGGCACTCAAATATATCAAAACAAAGCTTCAGCAACACAGAAAGGTGGGAAACAAATCGGAGCTGGGGGTGTAGCTGGCATTATCACTGTTTTTGCTTTTGTTGTTCTTTTAGCTATGGGAATCTACTATGTGAAGGTCACTCGCCAAGCCAACATGAATCGAGCAAGTAGTAGTGTTCAATCTCATGCTTGATGTGCTTTCTTCTAATCACATCAAAACCTAGCTTAGAACAAGGCATAAATACTCCTTTACTTTGCCTAAAGTCCCAAAAAATTGTTTCCTTAACCATATATGTGTGTATCTCATTTTCTTATTCTTAGCACTAGTTCCATTTCCAGTTGTTCATGATTAACAATGCAACTACGGTTTTCATAGTGATTAATATCAAATTTGGATGTTTTCACAGTTATCATAGTCATGTGTTTCCAATTTCTTACTAACTACTGAAAATAATAAGATAGATTCAATGCGAGGCAACATCAGACACAAAATAGCAGGTCAGTCACAGAACCTGGACAGTGTCAAACACACAAAAAGAGTGCTAAAAACTTATTCTAAAATCTCATTCCAACACATTCTAGTTGGTTGAAATTCATGTGACCCCAAGAAGAGAAAGTATTCGAAAGGAGTGTTAAAAAATGTGTTCCTATCATCTCTAAACAAGTTACGAACACGAATCCTGAACCCATTGCAAGCAGACAAACGATACACACATTCGGAGTTTTGAGAGGTTTCCCGTCTGTGATACTAAACCCAAGATTTTATCCTATTCGTTTAATCAGACCAACATCAACTAGTACAGTAAACTATATAGCAAACAATACAATCTTCTGCAGTCTACAAAAAATTCTGCTACCATTTTTCTATTGACTAAGAAAAGTTAAACTTAAAGTTTCTCTTAAAAAAGAAACATAGAAAAAAAACACATTTTTGTATTCATTTACATAGCTTTCCTCGTAGAACTTGAACATGAAACTGTCCAAACTCCAAAGCGATAAAATCACAGCAAAACATTGCTTATCAGTGTGCGAGTCATTAAGTGCCTTTACATTTTTACTGAAAACAGGCACCTAGGGTGCTAATTCATAAGGACAATGTAAGTAAATTCTAATATCAGATATATAGTACTGCTGCAAGGGAGAAAAATCAGGTATCGTGATTCATATATTAAAGCAACACCCAAGTATTGCTGGATAAATTACATTGGTGTTCAAACAACATTCGCGCTGTCCATGTTCACAACAATTTAAAAATCTAAAATGTCAAGGTAAAAATAAGGCCATGTATGGTATGTTTTGATATCACAATTACAAGGGATAATACTAAAATAAATTGCTCAGAACATTTCTACCATCCGCGTGAGCTGAGAGACTTTATCAAAGGTCCAAATGTCTGATCCACTGTTTTGTTCCATGTATGAGCAAATTCAGAACGTGTTTTTTTTCCAAATATAGGTTCTTTGACCTGGTAGAGAGTGAAAGCTGAAAGGTTATAGTTTAAAAATACCAAATCATACTGCAACAATCTAATTCAAACTTGAAATTTAAGTCAAGGATGACCATACACGATAGACTGAATGATCAGTATTTCAGATATAGAGCAACTCAGGAAAGTGGAGAGAGAATTCTTTCAAGTAATTCCAAGTATAACAAATAACTCGATAAGAATCATAAAGCACATGTAAGTGCAAACTATTGTGCAAGGGACTGTAAAAGAGAGTTAAGTTTTTATTAATTTCCAGTATAATTTATGATGCGGATGTATATACATGGCTTCATAAAAAAAAAAAAAACTTATCTACACCATGTGTCTCATTATGATTATTCTCCGGAAAACTTCACATTATGAACAACGACACGCATGAATATTGAGAAGAATTCCATCTCTCCCTTGAAACTATTCCCATGTGATGTGACAGTATAGCCAACAACATAAAAATATAGCAACGAGGTGGTTTCATTTCAGTGACTCAGTGCATTTCCGGGGGCAAGTTTCAGCTCCCCGAATGCACCCCTACATTCCATAAAATGATTTTCCAAAAAAGGGGGTTGTAGGCTTCCAAAAAGCAATTTTGAGGTAAAAATTTCCAAACACAAATCACAAGACTTCAAACTTCAAAACAGTTTTAACCAAAATTAAACGTACAACATTTTTCAGCATACCACAGATTAAAACACAATGAAGAAATAGCTCACCCCCAACTGAACAAATTGGGGATTGTTTTTTTATCAAAAGAAAAAGGATAGCCCAACAAACCATTCATTCAATCAAGAGTCAATAACAATGTGAATTCATCTGGTGTATCTAGTATCGGTGATTCCTTCTACGCAATGAGATAAATTGAATAGAGAAGGAATAAGGTAAGAACGGAGGGGGAAAACGAGTAGTACCTGAGATTGGTTTTCGGAAATAGAAGCGTAGATGTATCGGCGTTGCTCAAACACAACCACCCCCGTCAATACCACTCCCAGTGAAGCTCCCAGAAGCCGTTCCTATTCCAAACCCAAATCCACCAATAAAGTTCTCACCTTAAAATTGAAACAAAACAAAAAATTTACACTGATCATGTTCTGATAGAGGAACACGAACCTGGGTGATAATGCTAATCATCCTTTCCTTTTTGTTTGTTCGCTGCAACAGATTTATCGGAACAACTCTTCTTTTTCAAATGCCCTGTCTGTCCCGATCTTGCTTCGGGAAAAGCCTCCGCTCCTTACGACGTCGTATTCGCCGCTTACTTCTCCTTGCTTGGGCCTGTTGTTGGACTGCCCAAGCCACTCTGGGCCCAAATAAAACACTTTTTGCACCTTCAGAATTCCTTTCTACATCTCCGTTGTCTTTCTGATTTATAAATAAACAACTATTAAATTATGGAATCTGAAAATTATTTTTAAATACATCAATTGTATTCCAAAATACATAATTTAAAAAAAAATAACTTATGCAATTTAAAATTAATATATTTAAAATAATAAAAATTGATCATATTGTGAATAATATAATCCCGAACTATATCTATTTTTTTCATATTCTAGATAGTATAGTCTAAAATATTGTTTCAAATTATATAATTCAAAAATTATATTTCAGATGCCATAGTCTTATTCCACATTATATAATCTTTTAAACTACACCGTGTAAAATATTGTGTTCAGATTTGTGTTTGGAAACCATATTCCAAATTATATAATTCTAGTATAGATAAATTATGATAAGGGTATATTAACAATTTTTGGTATTGTGAAGGTGATATTTCAAATGCTATATCTATGTTCATAATTTTAGGCAAATTTTGAAAAACTTTTTCTCTCTTTGTCTTTTATGCTTCCAAGGGACTTTGTTTATGATGATGTTGCCTGCAAATCATTTGGACGTAAAGTTATGGCTACCGGCAATTTTTTGTTTATTTTTATTTTGTTATCTAAAAATATTTATGGATAGAGTATTGCATAATATAACTCAATAAATTTTTTCTTATTACAATTGTTATGTTTTGAAAAAGTAAATATTGCATATAAATTATTTGACAAGATTTCAAGTAAATAATTTTATTTTTTTCTTCTCATCACATGATTTTTCGTTGATAACTTCGATTTCTGATTACTAGATTTGTTGACTTTAATTGTCTTTCAGTTATATGAACCTAGGTTCATTCTTAGCTACTAGGCAAATATACCTGCAAGGTACTTCAATGATAAAGTCATAAACAGATAAACCTATTTATAGTGTTTATTATTGAGTTTTATTAATTTAATTGGATTTTTATTTTTCACACCCTGTCTTTATTAGATATATTTTTAATGTTTTTGACTTATTTATTGAGTCTTGATACAATATTATCTATTTTATTATTTTTTTATATTATTATCTTTTCGACCTAGTCAGTGGAATAAAAATTATGGATTATATTATAAAAAAAAACTCATTCAAATAACTCTAGATTGTAATTATTTTATCAAATTTTAAATAGATTAATTATAAACTACTTAGAAATCATCTAGTTCAGATGGTAATTTGTGACTGGTAGAAAAATCAATCAAAAAGTTAATATGATAATTAAAAATTAACTTATCCATAGTACTATTATTATAGATAATGAAATCTAGAATATTTTATCTATACTTAAAGACTATTGTTGGAGATCCCACATCAACTAGAGATTAGAGCCTTGTATATAAGTGGGTGCAAACCTCAACCCTATAAGCCAATTTGATGGGGTTGAGTTAGGCTTAAAGTCCACTTCATAATAACTATTTATTTATTAATTTGTCTCACAGAATTGTCATAGGTGTTCAATTTAGAGAATAAGACCTAGTTTATATTTGGATCGAGAGATAGATATTATTTTCTTTGAACGCCATTTCAAAATGCATAGAAAAATCATTGATATATAAAATGGAGTCGATATTGTATTGTATAGTTTTAGGTGATATTGTTTAGGGTTTCACAAAAATATATTTATACACATCAAAACAATCATTAATGCAAAACTCCATAAACAAAATCATTAAAATAAATAAACATATATTAAATTTAGTAACTACTCATTAATTAAATTGACTCACTCATATTATTACCTAAACACACAAGTCTTTAAATTTTTTATTATTAGATGATATTATGCTGTAAAATAAAGATGATATTTATAAAAAAATAGTGCAAAAGTTCATAAACAAAATAATGTATTGAAATAAAATATGCATTACATTATATGATATGATATAGTGAAGAAAGAGATAGAGAAAGTGATGATGGTCAAAGGTTGACTACTGATACAGTGAATTGATTTACTTCACAAACTCCAATTTCTTCTATATTCCACCGGCGTTCCAATCGATCTTGATCTCAGCCACAATGTTAACTCGTAAACGACTCGTCGTTTCGTTCTCCCTCGCCACTCTTCTTCTCTTCTCCTCCCTTTCCCTCTCTCTCTCCAACAAACCCTCTCTAAACGACAACAAAAACAAGGAAAACGACAGCGACGACGATGAAGATCTCAGCTTCCTCGAGGAACCCGATCACGTCGCCGCCCCTTCGCACAGCACCCACTTCCCAGATCCCGACCACTTCAACGACGATGACGACGACGAAGACGACTTTGGCGACTTCTCCGGCTTTGACTCCTCCACCGAGGAGGCATTCAAGGAGCCCGAAGTCGACGACAAGGACGTCGTCGTTTTGAAGGAGCGCAACTTCACCACAGTCGTGGAGAACAACCGCTTCGTCCTGGTCGAGTTCTACGCCCCCTGGTGTGGCCACTGCCAGGCCCTCGCGCCCGAGTACGCCGCGGCCGCCACCGAGCTCAAGCCCGATGGCGTTGTTCTGGCCAAGGTCGACGCAACCGTCGAGAACGAGTTGGCGCATGAGTACGATGTCCAGGGCTACCCCACCGTCTTCTTCTTCGTCGATGGCGTTCACAAGCCTTACACTGGCCAACGAACCAAGTAAAATCACTGCATGTTTTCGATCTTGGAATTTCGCTTTCAATTGGCGTGGCATTGTTTTTGAATTTTCAATTGGAATTGACTGTTTGACTTCTTTGCTGCATTGCAATGCAGAGATGGTATAGTGACATGGATTAAGAAGAAGATAGGACCTGGTGTGTCCAACATAACCACCTTGGATGAAGCTGAAGGCATATTGACTGCCGAAAGTAAAGTTGTTGTGGGCTTCCTGAACTCTTTGGTTGTAAGTTTTCAAACGCAACTTGTTAGTCGAATTATTCGATAATTTAAGTTTGTATTTCAACACTGTTTAATTAGTTTATGTTTATAGTGTAATTTCTATGAACGGATAGTGTAAAAGGCTTTTATTACTAGGAACCAACCAGAAATCATGATAGATATGACTTTTAAGGGAATTAGTGTTAAAGTTAACAAACTTATCATATATGGTAGTTTGTAACTAGATGACAATGTAAAATCAGGTGCATATACTGTGTTCTCTTGCGTACATTATGCTCATACTAAGGTAAGTTTTGTGTAAAAGTAAGATACAGTGATACACTGCTTGATTTCCAAATCAATCCGCGTAATAAAAGGGCCATTTGTCATTGTTGGTTTTCTGGTTTAGATTTGGTCGATCTTACCTTTGCTAATTCAATCTATCATACTGTTGATTGTTAGGCTTGATCTTTGCTTAATGCTTATCCTGTTATAATGTGCAGGGTGCCGAGAGTGATGAGCTAGCTGCAGCATCAAAGCTTGAGGATGGTGTCAATTTTTATCAAACTGTGGTGCCTGATGTGGCAAAGCTTTTCCATATTGATGCAAGTGTTAAACGCCCTGCCTTGATCTTGCTCAAAAAAGAGGAGGAGAAACTGAACCATTTTGGTTTGTTCCTTGTTCTTCTCCCTCCCTTCCCTTTGAAAAAAAAAGTGACATTTCTGTTTTTTTTGTCAGAAACTTATATATTTCACTGTCTCTGCAGATGGCAAATTTGTAAAATCTGAAATAGCTGAATTTGTATCTTCCAACAAGCTTCCTTTGGTTACAACTTTTACTAGAGAAAGTGCCCCGGTAATCTTTGAAAGTGAAATCAAGAAACAGGTAATTGCTTGTATTATTATTATTTTATTTCCAATGTAGCATCAATTAGTCCTTGAAAATGGAACCGTGACTGACTTCTAATCTTGTGTGTTAAAAATTTCATTTTTAGTTGTTGCTGTTTGCGACTTCAAATGATACAGAGAAGTTTCTTCCAGTATTTAAAGAATCTGCAAAGCTTTTTAAGGGAAAGGTATATTTCCTCACATGATATTACTTGAATAATTCTGTTCTTGCAATCTTTCTCTATAGTCTAGACAAATTTTATATTGCTATCTTTGAGTGTTGAATCTTCAGATATCTCAAATTTGATATTTCTTTCTGTTGTTCATGAAATAGTCCCAATTATAATTTGAGAATTGAGAAATAATAGATTTTATTTTCCTTAATTTTAACTATAATTCATTCACCTACCCTTCCCTCTCAATATTTAGTTCTGGTTAAGGCTCAATGATGTATTTTCTACTGTACAATGATCTGTTGCAGCTGATCTTTGTTCTTGTGGAAATGGATAATGAAGATGTTGGAAAGCCTGTTGCAGATTATTTTGGTATCACTGGGGATGGCCCAAAAGTAATGATTTCCCTTCATTTCTCAATTTCATCTTGTGGTTTAGTCATGAGATTCTTCACATGTTATGTTGTGTAGGTTTAATATGAGAAGTATATTAAGTAACTGATGAAATTTCCAACGTAGGTACTTGCATATACAGGCAATGATGATGGAAGAAAATTTGTGCTTGATGGAGAGGTGACTGTTGACAAAATAAAGGTACTCTTCCTGCCCTTTTTGCTGTGGGAGCTATGTTCATTTCTGTTACTACATTATGAAACAGGCACAAATGCTTTCTTCTATGTTTTAGTAAGGCTTGGAAGCGGTTGTGGCTAAAAAGTTGTGTTCTTTATTTCTTCTCAGGCGTTTGGAAATGATTTTCTTGAAGACAAGCTAAAACCTTTCCTCAAGTCAGACCCAGTTCCTCAAAGTGTAAGTTATTTTGTTGTCCATCCATATTCTATTTGCCAAAATTGAATGTCTGACATGTTTGCTTGCTTGATGTCAGAATGACGGTGATGTGAAGATAGTTGTTGGGAATAACTTTGATGAAATTGTCTTGGACGAGTCAAAGGATGTTCTGCTTGAGGTACAATTCTAAACCTTTAGTTTCCAAGTCATGTATTTGCACTTGCAACTTTGTTCATGTTAATCTAATGGTTATTGTATTATTAGATTTATGCTCCCTGGTGTGGCCACTGCCAATCTCTGGAACCAACATACAACAAGCTTGCTGAACATCTTCGCAGCATTGAGTCTATTGTTATAGCCAAGATGGACGGAACAACAAATGAGCATCCTAGGGCCAAGGTAACCGAATTAAAACTAGACGTTGACAGAATATAGTATAGTTTGTGCTATTGCTGTTCTCAATAATTGGCATCTGCCCTAATTCTTGATGAGTTTTGAATTTTAATAGTACCGAGTAAGTATTTTTCTTTCTCCACTTTGCAGGCTGATGGATTCCCCACTCTTCTCTTCTACCCAGCAGGAAACAAGAGTTCTGATCCTGTACGTATGAAACATTAGTACACAGTTTCTCCATTAATCCTCCTGGATCTTGTTATACTATATCATAAGATGATTTAATATGTATCTGTTTCACTGTGTATGCAGATTCCTGTTGATGTGGATCGTACAGTGGTAGCCTTTTATAAGTTCCTCAGGAAACATGCATCAATCCCATTCAAGCTCCAGAAACCAGCCACAACTTCTAAACCCAGTAGCGAGAGTTCAGATGTCAAGGAGAGCCAGAGCAGCAGCACTGATGTGAAGGATGAATTGTAAGAGTTTAAAAGGCACGTCTATTTACGGGAGGTACGATTCAGACAGATGAAAACGAAGTGAAAAGGTGCTTAGCAAAGAAAATGTCAGTGATTGGGTGCGAAAAACCGTCCATTTTTCCTCTCCCTGACCAAGACAAATGACCAAGGAAAGGGTAGTGGAAAAATGAGGTAACATATGTATTAGATTCTTCGACTTTAACCTTTGAGTATTAGAATTTTGGGCGAGACTTTAATTTAACAAAAATGCTTCGAAGATTTTATTTTATGTGCTATCAATTTTATTTCGGTATTCTGAAGTGTGGTCCTAATGTTAGCTCTGTTTGATAAAACCTATAGAATAATAAGTAAAAAATAGAGCTTTCATCGAAAAATGAGTTTGGCATGCAACTATTAGTCTATGAACAACCATTCCAAACTATGTTAGACATTCCCGAACTATCGACAAAAGGACATTCATAACTCAACTATTAGTCTATTACCAAATATACCAACCATTCAAAATTTTCAGTGACACCGTCGAATGAAGGGTGACACGATCTGATTGATGTTGTTTCTATATGTAGTTGTCTCAGCTTAAAGCTATACATGTTTTACTTTGTCAAAATGACATGATATCTTTATTAAGATGATAAAGTGAATGACGTAAAATAAAAATAGCACTCGTAATTTTACAAAGAAAAAGAGGATTACTCATTTACTTTATTTTTCTATAATCGTTGTTTGTTGTCCCTAGGTATATACTAATTGGGATTGTTTCTTTCTGCACCTTCATATCTTCTTCTATCACTTCCATATACAACATGAAAATATATTTTTATCCTTTTTGTGTCACTTCATATATTAATTTTCGAATTATGTAATCCGAAAAATCATTAGAAAAAAGACTTCTGGATTACATAATCTGGAAGTTAAATAAGACTTCGGATTATGTAATCTGGAAAGTAATCATGCATTTCAAAAAAGACTTCCGAATTATGTAATCCGGAAGCTAATTACAAATTTGAAAAATGACTTCCAAACTATGTAATCCAGAATATTATAGAGGGACATTTTTGAAAATTCAAAAATTTATGGAGGTGAGAGAAGAAAGTATAGAAGTGCAGGAAGAAACAGTCCCCAATCGGTCTGGTTTGTATAGTGCTGCAAATATGTGGACTAGCCCACAAAGCAAATGGACTAAGGAAATGTTGTGGGATATTTCTTCCTCCACCCCATGATTCTTGACCTACCTCTATGGGTGTTGAAAAGGTTTATATTGTCCACATTTTAAATTTTTGAATTGTGAAATTTGAAAATATGTTTTCGATTTTCATATTTGAAAATATATTTAGATTGTTTAATCTAAAAATATATTTTGAATTATATGATTTGAAATATATTTTTAGATCCAAAAATATATGTTGGATTTTTTGAATTATGTAATTCAAAATGCACTTTTAGATGAAGTAATTTGAAAACGTATTTTTTGAATTGGACAATCCAATAAATTACATTATCTGTAAAAGTATTTTAGATATTACAATCTAGAATGTTGGATTACTCAGTTTGAAAACATATTTTACATTACTCAATTTGAAAACATATTTTACATTGTATAACTTGGAATACGCTTTAATAGTAAATCTAAAAACATTCTAAATTATGCATCTTAAACATGTGGATGTGGATTGTATAAATTGGAAATATAATTTATATTGTATAATCTAAAATAAAATTATGAATTGTACGAATATGTTTTTAAAATAATCTAAGATAGATATGTACTTTAGACTATTTTCTACCAGTGGATAATTTAAACTTTTTCCACATATGGATATGCAAGAAGAAAGTATAGGGTGCTTAAATAAAGACTCTTTCTTCCTACACCTCCATACCTTATTGTGCCACCCCCATACTAAATATGAAAATATCATTTTATTCTTTTCTTTTCACCCCCTTGGATTCGAAATAATAAGTCTATGGATTATGTAATCCGGAAGTCAATTTCATATTTAGAAAAGACTTCCGGATTATGTAATCCGGAAGCTAATAACAAATCTGAAAAAAAGACTTCCGAATTACATAATCCAAAAGCTAATCTTAGTATATAAAAGATTTCCGAATTATGTAATCCGGAAGCTAATCACAAAAGACTTCCAGATTACATAATCCAGAAGCTAATTCTAAATCTAGAAAAAGACTTCCAGATTATGTAATCCAGAATATTGAAAAGGGTATTTTTGGAATACGAAAAATTTATGGAGGTGGACAAGAAGGTATGGAGGTGCAGGAAGAAGCAGCCTTAAATAAATTGTCAAATGGTTTTGTACTGGACCAAATATGGTTGGTGGGTTCATGGGCTAAAAAGAAATTAAAAATACTTTAAAAATCCTATTTTTTCTATAGTTATGCACTTATATTTGAGACTTTTTAACAGTTATTAATTATTAATGTTTCAAAATGCAACACTTTTTTAAACATTGACGTGATAATTGGTGATCTAAACAAATAATACAGACAATTTTTGCGTTAAAAAGAATGGCACGTCAGTATAATGCATAGTAATAGTGTTTCATCTTAATCCTATCATGAAATTGAGAAGGAAGTTTATGATCCTCATTCTTTTTTATACATGCCAATATAAATGATGACATCAGTAATTCTTAGAAAAAATATATAATTGTTTACTATATAATTAATTATATAGTTTTAAAATATTAAATGGGTTCATAATCTGCAAATACTAAAGGAGCCCGCATTCATAGTCTCTTGTGTTTCCTTCATTTCTATTTATTTGTCGGTTATAACGTGAATATCATAATAATTACATTTTTATCAATTATATTATGTGTTTTCCAATTTTTAAATAATTTACACATGTTTTCCTTTGTTAGACAGAGAGTTAGATGGAGAGAGAAATGAATAAAGTAGGAAACTGTAACTTCCCTCATTTTTTACTTATAAATAATAAAATAAAAATAAAACAATCACTATCTAATTAATATATAATATATCATATCTTAAAAAAATATTTTTTTTCATAGGAATTTTAATATATACATCAAAAATTTTAAAAATAAGGCATTCAACTTAAAGTTATCACATCCTCAGTTGTTCACTAAGGAACTCTGTTACCTGCAATCTCATATGTCCTGTGTACAATATGAACATTACAAGTAAAGAAACAAACACAAACAAATAACAAGGTAAGCTAACTATACAAATATTTTTATATAATTTTAATTTAAAATTAATAAACATAAAGTCTCATACAATTTCACAAACCATCAAGTGTCTATTAAAATTCATAATTTATCTTTCACATATGCCAGACTTCTACTGACAACACATAGACACTTGACTTTACTTTCGGAAGACTCGTGTGTTGACTTAGACTAAGAGATCTGCACCTTGTATCACTGTGAAATTCACACAGCTATGCGCATAAATAATCTCAATATCATCTCTCTCATATTATGACACGGTTAACTCATATAACAGGTCAACTTAGTTATTTTTCAAACAACTTTTCCATTCATATGAACCTTCTCCGACTCTCACCACCTGAATAACATCATCTATATGATTCCATTATCTCTGGAGAGTCAAAATATCTCCTTCTAGACGACTCAGAGAGGGCTACTAGCTTTCGACTGAGACATGCCAACTTCAGATAAGGTGATTGCATTGGCGGGCGACACAGTCCCAGATTCGATGCCAGTGTCGGGTGTTTCCGTTTTTGATAATCCCTAGTTCATGCACATCCTAAACAATCTTAACATGGTATTTTCTTTCCTGAAAATACTATGTATTTATTAAAATTCATAATCTGAATCTCACAGTTAACTCATATACATCCTACAACATTTACTATATCTACCATTTCACATTTCAATTTCAATAAGTTTCCAATCATCTGAAAACAAAAAATTATGCAAACCCATTTCAATTTCCAATCAACTCGAAACAAGAAATCATGCAAACAAAATTTTTGAATTGGTGACCACGTCACCCCTACATTCAGATCTTCAAGCCTATGGTTCTATTGAAAACTTAAACTAGCTTCCCTGACCTTTACCTTAGCAGATGATCATGAAGAGCTCCAAACCTACCAAAAGCTTTAAGAGTAGCTTAATTTGCACCACAAAGTCCTGATAAAAAATTGAGCTATATCATTAGGACTCTGATCTAACAAAGACTAATCCTGAAACTAAAAGAGTCACATGCATAAACTTAGATCGAGACAAACCTATAAGTTCAAAATTTGACTTAAAGAGAAGAATAAAATTGAACTTAATCTATTAAAAATTATGATAAGGTAATCTTATATTCGTTGTTAGGAGTTTAATGGCAGACTCCGATCGTCAAACTGATGAGTGAGAAGGTTAGAATCTTAGAGAGAAAGGAGATGAAAGGAAAATAAAACTTTTAGAGAGATGATAATTCTTTTGAAATGAAACCTGAATAACTGAATTTTCTATTTATATATCTTTTTCATCAATAAAATATTTAGATGTCATTTAAAATATATCACTTTTATTCTAAGTTAATTTTCTATATCCTTATAGAAACTGTAAAATTCTTTTATTAAAATAAAAAAAACTCTAAAACCATAAAAAAGGAATAAATGAGGGCACATTTAACAAAATTCCACATTTTAAAAGAAATGGTTAATCCTTTCTACAAGACATTTTTTTATATTTTTTATAACTTTAGATTTGTTTTTCATTTGAGTTTTACATTAATGAATAATGAGAATAAGATTAAAATTCATTATTAGATAATGTTAATTGATATATTAATAATATTTTTTAAAAATTAATTATTTTTATTAGTACGTGGATCATGTTAGAAGTGTAATATATTGAGAACAAGAAAGTATATCTATATTATTTATATAAAAACATTGCATTTCTTTTTAACAAAAATCACATTAAGTATACCTCCGCTGTTTGAAATAATATTCAAATATATTACTCTTTTTTATCACATCGTACTATTTATGAAAAAAAAAATAGCACGTTATTTATTTTCTTAATAATTATTTGAAATTAAGAAAAAAAATCAAAATTGACGTAAACAACCCATTACAATTACATCATCACCAAACCTATTGAAAAACTGTATAAACATTTTTTATTGAGCAATGTTGGATGTAAAATTGGAACAACAGTCATCAAAGAAAGAACAATATAAACAATTTTCGAAGGAAAAAGAAAAAAAAAGAGATCAGGAGGAAAGATAGAGTTGTTTGTTTTAAAAATTAATAAATTTATATTAGATTTGAAACTGGATGATACTTCCTTGGTTCAAAACAATACTTGGTATATTTACAATGAGATCATTTTTTTTAATTTTTTTTAACAAACGTATATGTTAATTAAATAAACTATAAAAACTAATTTTTGTATGGTGTAAAAAATTCATCACATAGTGAGTAATATAGTTGAGATTTGTCCTTTTTAATATAATTTTTTTTATTCAAACTTATTAAAAGCACAACTCAATCTTAGTGAGTTCACTGTCGTGTCTTCGACGACACATAACAACAGTGCTAAATTGGTGCAATTAATAATATTTTTTTTAAGGTTTTCTTTTTACTATTTGTAAATACATATGGAAAATGGTGCATGTTCTCTTCTTACACACTGCACAAACAAATAGAGACAAAGTTTTCTTTTATAACCTTTTAATGTTTATTCTCCGAAAATAATAAGAACTATGTAAGATCTCGTATTTTTATTATTGAACAAATTGAATAGCAATATATAATAATGTAGTTAATAGTAATGAATTAATTACATGAGTTAAAGTTCCATATCACATTCACGTCACTTCCTTCTCAAGCTATCACTAACAGTTTCCGTCTTTCTTGCACTCTCCACGTGTCTTTCAACGCGGCGCCCATTCAGATTTCCTCTCGATCGAGACCGTCCGATCTTCTCGAATCACGAAGTCTCAGCCCTTATAAGGCCCAAATCATTATTTTCTGTCCTCACACTTTTCCAGATCTACCACTCCATTTCCCGTTCCGTTCAAAACAGTTCCTCTTTCTCTCTCACACACTTTCTTCGTCACCGCACTTTCAATCTCAGATCCAACATTCTTCAATGGCGAATCCTGCACCCGCAAAATTCTCCGCTCTTCTCTTCCTTCTTTCTTTCTTAGTCACCATCGCTTCCGCCGCCGAATCGCCGCCTCCGGCTTTCTCTCCCTCTTCTCCTCCTCTGCATTCTCCTTCTCCTCATGTCGCTCCTGCTTCCCACTCTTCCCCGGCCAAATCGCCTCAATCTCCATCCCCGGCTCCTTCTCCTCACGATTCACCGCCCCCTCCTCCGCCTCAGAACACTCCATCTCCTTCGCCGGCACCGTCTCCGGACGGTGCAGATGACGGCGGAGTCAACCACCACGATGTGGATGGCGAGCGCGCTAAAACGTCCTCGGGAGGAATGAGTTCAGGGAAGAAAGCGGGAATAGCGGTGGGAGTGATCGTCGGTGCTGGCGTGGTTGTGTTGGGAGCGTTTGTGTACAAGAAGCGCCGCCAGAACATTGAGCGGTCGCAGTATGGATATGCAGCGCGGAGAGAACTTCTTTAGGTTGGCCGTTCAGTATTATTCACCATACTGTTGTAGTTTTTTTTTTGTTTTTTTTTATAATTTCAATTCTATTACAGAGTATTCATAATATCTGAATGATTTGAATTTAAATTTCATTTACAAATTACAAATTTGTTTTGTTCCTAGAAAGTAGCCCACATGTAGATCCGTGTATTGAATTTTGAGGACTCTTCATTAGTCAATTCCACAGGGAACCCTACCATTGTTTTTTTGTGTGTGTGTTTTTAATTTCAATGACATGATTAATTGATTATACTGTAAATGACTTATATTACTTCAATTTAGGTTAAAACATTTCTCTAGAGTGTTTATTTTTTCGTTGGATGGATTCAAATCTACTGTATCATTTTTTTCTCTTTTCCTTCCCCGCCTATCACATGTCACTTAATAATACCTATATTTTAAAATCACTTCACCAAATACCCTTCTAAACCCTTAATTCACCAAATACCCTTATAAACCCTTAATTCTGTTTTCTACTCATGTATGCATAGCAAAGACGACTGCACGTTAGTATCCCACGATCCCATAAGATCAGTTTGCTACACATCCTTGGAGGAGACTAAGAAAAATTGAGTCTTCACAGTCAATTCAAATGTACAATTAAATTAATTAAGAGAAAATATTTGTTTCTACACAAAACAAAACAGGTTTAATGCAAAATTGATTTTCTTATTATGATACTCGGAGCACTCGACAGCTAGTTTTTTTTTCAATTGCTCTGAATCGTGGGAATGCTAACGTGCAGTTTTTATCGTGCTGTGTGTGTGCATATGTAGTGAACAGATTGAAGGGAAATTGAGTAAACAATTACGTGATGTGCCAACATATGATGAGTGGTACAGGATATTTGAATCCAGTATAAAACCCTCATCGTGATTAGAGGAATTTGATTTTTATATTAATGGCTGTTTAAAAGTATTTATTGGAAAAAGTCTATTTCTTCAAATACACTTTTTCATAAATAAGTATACATTATGTCAAAATACATTTAAAATATACAAACATGAGTCATATAATAAGTTTATAATTTAAATTATATTCACATGTATAAAATTAGTTTGAATTGGGGTTAGATCATTTTTCAAGATCAAATAGGAAGTTCCATCCAATCTGATAAAAATGTTTAGTTTTTTTTATTTATTTATTGAATTTCAGTTTATTTGGTTTCAATTATTTGTATTTTCTATTGAATTGATAATTGCATTGGGTAATTTATTTAGAGTGGTTGAGGTAATCTGAAAATGAATGATGAGAAAAGAAATGGTAATTGCATTGCCTGAGTCAACTCCAGTCCTGGGTCAAAATCTGCATCCCTTTCTAGTATATGCGGTGCATATGGTAAGAAATATAAATTTGTTTAGTAAATATTTTGATTATTACGTATAGATGTGGCATTGAATTATTAATTATTAATGTATAAATAAAATAATAGAGATTGTGGCTTAAATAAGGCAAACATCTTGTTCAATCAATCCCCATCAATGCAGGTATGCATAGGGAAGTGTTAATGGTCTGAGTTGGAAGGAATTAGTATATTTTAAATGATGGGTGTTGGTATGTATCCATAATGGATAGTGGGATACAGGTACCTTTATATGCTTCATTATGACTACTTATTTTATTTTATAACCCATCTTTTTTGCTTCAAAATATATTACTTCACAAAATAAAATATATTTTTTTAGATATTAACTATTTAGGAATGTTATTTTAAATTTCAAAATAAATAATTATAAAAAAATATTAAAAGGAAAGATAATGGGGTAAATTGGTTGTTCACATAATAATCACCATAAATCATCCACTTCTCATATAATTTCCTCACTCAATTTTTCAAAAATATCTCAAATCATCTATATCAAAGACTCATAATCTTCATAAATCAAATCAATCCTCTTAAAAATAGTGAATTACCTGTACCAAACAAAATGTAAATAAAATGCCATATTATGCTTTTTGCCTCTTGGAAACTAACTATCAAGCGCTTATTTTTCTTTTATGTCTTTCACTATTTTTTTGTAAGATTCCATTTCACACTATATTTCTAAATTTAAAGACAAACTAAATTAAATGCTTTCACACTAATTAATAATACTTATACTTTTATTTAATATTTCTTTTATAGAATAAAAATGCCTTTTGTTAAATTACATTCAATTATATTTATTAAGGATAATACTTAAGTTTAATGATAAGAGTATTTTTTTCAAAAAAAAATTAAAATAGTAATATTAAATAGAGTTGAGGTGGATAAAAATTACTTATATTTAAGTCCGTTAAACATAATTTCTTCATTAATTTTAGTTGTTTGTCGTTGAGTTAGAAGAAGTAGATGGTTAGATATTAAACTTTATTTTTAAAAATATGGAATCTTAATTTATTATCTTAGAAAAAGTTTTTCCACTACATTAAATTAGAGATGACTGAGTAAAGTGAGTAGATTATATATACAACAAGGATGATGGTGATTTTGTTCAAGCATATCAATACAAGTGTCGTTGTATTATTATGTTGGAGACTTTTCTTTTTCACCTTGGATCAACCCATTGGCTGCATACTCTATTTCTTTTTTACATTTCATTCTATGTTAAAAATCTTACAGATAAATTTTGCAATATATAAGTAGGGGTGGTAAAGCGGGTCAGCACTCCCCGTATTGGTCTCCTCCGTGCTTGGCCCGCAAAAATGTGGGTTCGGTTGGTCCGTCCCGCAAAGTTATTGTGGGCTAGAATTCTCAATCCACTCCGCATAAAAGTTGGTCTGCGGGTTTGCAGGCCAGCCCACGTTCTTTTTTTTTTTTTTAAAAATAAAAAAAAAATAAAAAATAAAATATATATATATTACATTTTGTTCTTAAAACATTGTCAAATTAAACCTATATATTTTTTACTATCAAACCTAAATTCTTTTTCTTCCTTTTCAAACATAGTCAAACATCAAAACATTAAACATTAAGATAAATATGAAATATCACTATTCTTCCACTTCTAAAACATTAAAAATACCTAATTCCAAAACATTAAACATAAACATAAACATTAATTCAAAAACATTAAACATAAACATTATTGACGTGATTGTGTTGTGTTTCTTTATTTGAAATTTTGTGAAAACCTAATTGCGTTGTCTAGCTGCTGCTAAGTGCCAATTTTTTTTTCTTACGGGTTAGTGGGTCAGCCCGTCCCGCCCCGCTGCTGACCCGCGCGGGTTGCGAGCTAATGCGGGACGGACTAATGCAGATTAGCGGGTTGAATAAAAATTAGTTCATCCCACGTTTTTTTACCAGCGAACCGCGGGCCGACCCACACGGTCTTCCCCACTTTACCATTCCTATATATACGCTAAATCTCATTATACAAACCGTTACTTTCCTAGTATGATATAATATTATATGAAAAATTGAAAACACATTGTTTTTTTGGTCTGGGAATAATTTACTAGGTATTTTATTTGGTTTATTATTAAAAGGTATTGATTAATTATGCTAATTTTATGATACTTCTTAAAAGTGAACAACTCGTTTTCTTAAAACAACCTTGATGAGAAAAATAAACAATAATCCACAATACAAGGTGCAAAGTAAAAAAATCGGAGCTAGATCAAGTGATAATAGATGGTTTTAGCTTAATTAATGAGAATGTTAAGAATCAAATTGTATTAAATATTATAAGAAAAATATCATTTATGATAATTTTATGTGGTTAGAGAAAGTTACTTTATATAAAAGATTAAAAAAAGAAAAGTTAATTGCTTTACTAGTTACATCATCACGTGGGATGTTTTTTCCCGTGATTTTGTGCTTATTTAGTGAGGATGGTACTAGAAAAACTATTTAATTTATTGATTATTTTGAAAACATTAAATGTAGAATTGACGTAGATGTAACTCATGTAGGAAACGAGAGAGGTTTTACAGAAGTAATTAATTAATGTAAAAAGTATATATACCAGATTGGTTGATTTTTTAAAAGTAATTTTATATCCTTTCGAATCATTATAAAGGGATACTTTCTGCATTGTTTGTTAACCTCAAAAATGTAAAAAGTCAACCTTCCGTACCAATTTATTCCACAACTGAAATAGTATCACTTATGGTCAATTAAGGTGGGAAATGCTCTTTTTAATGATAATAATTGTTTAATTTGCCTTGAATCTCACTTGTAAAATTGCAAAAATGTAACAATATAACACAAGATACCACATATATATTTTTCTTAGATAAATCAATTTGAAATTATTCTTAAATAAATTTTAAAATAGTAAGTATGATGAAATGACATTAATGTACTGATGGATTGGAAGTGTGCATGGTAATCTTCTGAAGTTATGTTATTAACCACAAAATGGATGAAATTAAAATTCAACCTCTAACTATATGAACTATGTGCTAAAAATGCAGAGAAATAAGTAAATAAATACTAAAAAAATAACTTTTTCTCAAATTTTAAGTCAGTCACTATACATATTGTGTAATGTTCACACCTCTATTTTTCTTAATACGAAAAAGTATGATAATAAAATATTATTAAATTGTTTTATGTATAAACAAATTAAAATTTATTTAAAAATATTTTACAAATTTTGACATATATTTTCCATAAATAAAATTCTTAGATTATTTTAAATTCTTAATAAATATAAATCTTAAATTATTTAATGTCATACTTAAATAAAAATATGAAATAAATAAATTCTTAAATTATTCCAAATCTTAAATAAATACAAATTTTAGATTATTTAATATTTTATTTGAATAAAAAAATGAAATAAAAAATATTAAATTATTAAAAAATATAAATAAATATAAAATCATAAATTATTTAATGTCTTGAATAAAAAAAATCAATAAATAAAATTCCAAAATTAGTCAAAATCTGGAATAAATACCAATTATAAATTATTCAATATCCTATTTAAATAAAATTTTAAAATAAAAAAATTCCTAAATTATTTAAAATTATAAATAAATAAAAATCTAAATTATTTAATTTTTTATTTAAATAATAATTTTGAAAAATGTTAAAATATTCAAAATCCTAAATAAATACAAAATTTAAATTATTTAATGTTATATTTGAATAAAAATCTTAAATAAATAAAATTTTTAAATTATTAAAAATTCTAAATAAATAAAAATATAAAATATTTAATGTCCTATTTAAATAAAAATCTGAAATTTAAAAATTCCAAAATTATTGAAAATTTAAATAAATAAAAATATAACTTATTTAATGTCGTATGTAACATAGATACTGACACAAACATGTATACTTCAACACATATAATCTTCAAAATGTAGGATATGAAGATACAAATCTATATATTATATAAATTGAAAATAAAAATTTATATACACAAATATGTCTGTGTGTTATTTTTTCGGCGAAAATATGTTTCTAATGGCTGGTCAAAATGATTTGTTTCTTGATTTCATAATGATAATAAAAAACTTATACAATAAATTTAAGCTTTTAGAAAATTAATATATTTTTTCCTTTTAGAATTATGTTAAAACCTAGATTTATAATAGATCTACAATTTTTTTTTTGAATTGGAAAATTAACTAATATATATTTTACAAAAGGTATCGTACACGTTTGAGAAATATGTCGGATACGAATTTGAAGAGGTTTATCGACCCTGATAGGCTATATCTCTGTATAGTGCCAATGTTAGGAGTACATTTTTTTCATTTTGCAGTCTTGCATCAAATTGAGATATGGAATTCTAAGAAAATCCTTCTATTGTCTCCTAAAAGGTGCTAGCCTTGAAGGCAATATTTGAAATTCTGTCCTATAATTAAACCGGTAAAAACAATAGTTACTGTACATTTGTTCAGTTGTTGTTGAATTGGAGTCGGACAGTTAATAAATAAATTTATGTTTTTAGATTTATATATTGTTTTAAGTAATAAGATAATATAAAAGCATAAGAATCAAGACGCAGAAAATTATAAATTGATATAAATGACTAAATTACGTTTTAGGAGATAACCAATAATTTGGTAAAATAATATATACCTATGCATACTGTTTTAAAAATGTGTTTTTTATTTATTTATTTATTTTTAATTTCTTTTAGATTAAATTAAAAAGGAAAAATATATGAATGTAAAACTTAGATAAATATTGATATTTCTGCGTTGGTTTGCATCGTTTTCAGTTTTTACCTATTCTTTAAATGAGCCAAATTTTCAGAATTAGCAAATCGGTCTCTAGACCAATTATTGGTCAAACCAGCCAGTATAATTTTACAAAATACGCTGAGATATATATTCTTATTAAAAAAAAAGTTGAAGATACATGAATTAAACTATTTAGTGCTTGGTTAACCAAAATTTGATAGTGTGACCAACCAACTAATTTAGGTAGTTCCAAACCAACAACAGAAAAACATCAAAATTAACAAATAACTAATCTTGGACAACGTTTATGTTTGACAAAGGACATGCAAAAAATAAAAGTCTTTGTTACCACATTAAACATGAAAGTTATAACAGTCCTAGATTACTTTATCTTAATTATTCGTCTCAAATTCAAGTTCTAGATATGCAACTATATTAAATTTTAGAGAAAACTTCATTGTTTAGTGCAATGCTACCTAATTCAAAAAGATTATCTCCATTAGATAATATGACAAGAAAACAAGTCCAAACTCGAAGAGCTTATTCAGAAACTCACATTTGCTGGTTCACCCTTCTCCCTTTGCCCTTAATCAAATGAAAATTACAAATTCTCTATGTAGGATCTGTTTGTCTGTGTTTATTTATGATTTTTTTTTTAATTATCAAAAGCGTGTTTTTTATAATAATTAGAAATATAAACCTCAATATTTCATATATAAAACAATCTTCTAAAAGGTTTTCAAAAGACTATTTTGTGATGCAAGAGGCAGCACAGTTCAACATTCATATCCAGTGGTTACTTTATATTTCAAAGATGTTTAAATACTGAAGGAAACCCACAATTACATGACACAATAAGCTTATAAATCATGTGACAAATGTAGCTAAAAATACCAGTTTTCTGACTTACCAGTCATGTTAAATATGTTCTGCAGTAATGATTAGTTGGCACTTAACAATAATGATATCCACAGGAAATGTTTCGTGAATTAAATTTCACTAGACTGTCTACAATTCCATAGCACGTGCTCAAGATATAAAGAAGTTTTATATAAATGTATTGTACTAATGGAAAAAAAAATAGAAAAACCAAGTTGAAGCACAATATCATACATTTTTAAGTATTTTTTCATGCATCTTAGAGATCCTATGAAAGTAACATAAAACAATCAATGGGAATAATTAGCCTGGGTGATAGCTTTCACACTTGTCCAAGCGAAAGAATTTGTTTTGCAAGTGGGACATTAGGTCTACAATGTGACACTGCAAATGAATCACAACTTATTTAAGAGGTCACTGCCTCAACGAATGAATGCTTCTCCAAGATGGCAACTGTCTCTTCCTTTGCACTGCAAATGATGGGTAAACAAGAACAATCGATTTAATGCAACATAAAACTCATACTTACAAAATATCAAATATACATGGTAACCAAAGATTATGAACAGGTTTTGTTCAAAAATGCACCATTCTGCTAGTAAAACGTGTCAGTTGAATCACTATTATTACTTAAGAAAAGGCTTCGGATAGGAATGATGGCCGTGTTTCTTATGCATTTTGCAGAGGTCTATGTAAGTTCTCCCAACTGGATGAATTTGGTGTCATTCATTTTTAACGGTGAAATACTGAACAGAAAAATCCAAGCATTTTCATCGTATATTCTAGTGGGAAAATGATTTAACAGAAATAGTTTTTGACATCTGCATCTTACAGCACAGTACATGTTTTAAACAATGTAGTATAGTAAAGTTTAGACCAGCTACCTTCCAGGTCTAAGTATCCTATATTTGTGTGGTGCAGTGAGGTCCACAACTGTAGAACCTGTACGACTTGATGGAATCAAACCACCATCATAAACAAAAGCACAGTGTTCCCAGAGGTTCTCAAAGTCCTTGGTGGAAAGACTACTTGGCTGTCCACTTAGGTTTGCACTGGTGAGGGCTAGAGCAGTTTCTGAAGCACGGGCAATGGTCCTGATGAAATTGCAATCAGGCACTCTAACTCCTATACTATCCAATCCTGGGTTCAAAGATCGTTCAAGAACACTTGACTCTCCTGTAAAATATCCAGGTATACATACTATCAGCAGACAAGACAACAAGTAGGATCTTTATAACAGAATCAAAGGTTCACAGAAGATATTTTGACAAAGGGATCGAAGATATAGGAATACATTGCTGCATTAAATAAATTTCTTTGCTAGCTGATTGCTTTAAACTTATGTTATAGACTATTCTGCATATTTTTCTTCCATAAATTTATTTTCCATTACACACACTCTCTCTCACATATGACAAACAGACCTCGTTTTAGTACAACTGTAACAGGCCCAGGAAGGAGGGAATCAAGCAGACCATGAGGTAAATGGTCAGTGACAGCAAAACGTTTTATGTCTGATACGTCACCAACACAAATAGCCAGAGGGCTGGTATGTCTACGGCCTTTGATCTCATAAATCCTGTTAACTGCTTCCAAAGAGCTTCCAACATGCCCCAATAGAAAGTAAGATGTAATCATCAATCATTCAGAATGCAATTTAGTAAGAGACATAGGAAGGTCCAAATATGTGGACACTAGCAAACGAAATTTTGAACACATTTGATTAAAACCAAAAAACATGTAGGCATTCAGAACGATGGGTTTTCTCCCATATGATGTTTATGAAGATTTTTACATCTTATCAAAACCTGTATGAAATGGATATATAGCATAAAACCATTATTCATCTGCTTCCTTTCAGGAAGATCAAATTTTACTGACCCAACATTTCATTGGATATACTGTCAGGAAATATTGTGAAAAGATTTAATTAGGCTCGTAGATTAAAACAACAGATATGTTTTAGGCATACAAAACTTTTTAAGTCCTTTTTGAATCCAGTCCGACCAACAGCAAGCACTCGGCAATGCTATGCACTAAGAGAAAAAACGATATCTAGATTTACAGAAATTCATTGAAATTTCACTAGTTTAATGGTGCAGTTACAGCTTCATTCTTACTTAATGCTATACTATACAATAGTGTTTTCATAATTTTCCAGCAGAAGGTACAGAAAGAAGAAAGATTCAGTTAATCTGAAAATATTTCCGTCTCCATTTTCTTTTATGTTGATTTAACCAAGCTTGAACTTTAATTTTCAAAAACATAGTTATAACTAAAATCCAAGACAGTAAAACCACTACAACCAATGTTTATTACATTTACCTAGAAAAATATAAAATGCAACACAGAATTGAAAAAACAACTAGAGGGCCAGAAACAAAAGTGAAGCTTGAAGGATTTCAAGCATACAGGCTATAAAGGCAACATTAGTTTTGAAGCAGAGATTGAAATAGCAGCATACCAAGCATCACAAGCAAACCCGTAGAGCGTATCAGTGGGTACTGCTATGACTTTCCCAGCTTTCAAAGCTTCAACTGCCTCTCCAGCATAAGCATCCGTGGCTGGATGAACCACCCCACTACCCATATAACAATTTTCCACACTGCAAGCCATGCTTTTGGAGAAACCCCTTCTCAGCCCTTGACACTGTTGCAAACGTCGAACAGCCGACAACCTGCGAAACCCTGAAGCACAAGTGTCACATGTAGAACTCAATTTTAGAGTTGACCAAAAAGGTAAAGTACCACATAAAATTGTCATTTTTTATCCAATATGCCACCAAAGAAAGCATTATTGACCATGAAACACAAGTGGGCATACAAGAAGTTAAAAAAATAACGTTGAAGGGTGACAAATTTGGTTAATTGATTGACCCACCAACTGTTTGATTGAAGTTCCAAAAAAGAAAAAAAATAAAAAAACACAGAGAGAGAAGGGACTGACTAGGGTTGTGACTAAAGGTCACCTCGGAAGGAGAAATTGGACAAGAAAGTAGTGTCGAGGAGAAGCACTCCTTGCGCCGAAATATTCATTCTATGCAAAATCTGTATTCAACTATGCTCTGCTCCATAATCACTTCTCTACCCAATACCTTATAGACACACTCTCTGTTCCTTCAGTTCTCCACTTTCTACAATTGTTTTTCTATTTCATTTTAAAAATTAAATATATTTTTTATTCTTCTAAAATCACAAATCATTCTATATAATTCTTTTAAACTATATGGATTTTTATTTTAATTTCTATTAAATATTATTTTTCATCCTTTTAAAATTTAAAATCACTAATTTTGATCATAATATTTATTTAATGATGAATAAATACCATATCCTTTATAATTCTTACCTATTTTGTTTAAAGGTATTATTTAAACACCCTTAGAATAATTATTTGACTTTTCATTATATAAATTCTTAAAATGTGTAAGTCAATAAGTTAATTATTAATTTTTTTTACTAATTTATAAATTTTTTTGACCAAAAAATAAAAAAATCTAATAATTATGTTAAATTAGTTTGTTTTATAAGTTAAAGCTATAAACTACTTCACATATAGGTAGCTGATAGTTATTTAATTTTATTCTATTATTATCTTTTATATTTTAATATATTCTTTATTGTCTTTAATTTTTTTCACCTATTGTTATATATTTAAATTCTACGGAGATAACTAATTATTGTAGTATTTTAATATTTGATGAATTAATTTTAAATTTTTATGCAGTTTAATTTTTTTTTAAAAATATAATTATAAATTGAAATAAATAAATCATTATATGTTGATATGTGAAAATTATAAATAATAAAAATTGTAAAAAAATGATGTAAAAATAATCTAAATTCAGAAATAATTTTTTTTAAATTTTATGAAGAAATAAATAAAAATAAATTTAATACTAATTATATCAACTCATTTAAAAAATATTTCTTCAAATAAAAAAATATAAACTTTAAAAAAAATAGAACTACTAAATTTTTTAAATAATAATTTAATTATTTAAAGAATCTAAAATTATAATTATATAATAAGATATTTTTGCTTAGCATCACAAATTTCGTTTATATAATAAAACTTATACAGTTATATTCTTTTATGTCATCTAATTTTATAGTTAGTTTACCAAATATTTCTAATATAATAGATTAGCTTATCAACTCTAAACTTCTAAATTTTGAATTTATTACTTAGAAATTAACTTATCAAGTACAATTAGTTTATCAGCTAGTTTTATCCTCACACGCATTTATAATAATAAGTTTCTGTCTTGTAGATATACTTCGTTAAATATGTTGATTTAATATAAAATTTAAGACTGTTAATATTAAATAATATCATTATAAGAATAAAAATATTATTTTCTAGCTTCTAAAAAGTTAGAAGTGTAAAAAGAATATAATTAAAATTACAATTTTATAAAACTTTGTATTGTAACAAAATAAAAGTTTGTAAGAAAGTCTTAAAAATACGATAATTATGCAGTGAAATAAGACTCCATAATATAGCATTTGCATGAGAGATGATTTAAGAAAAGTATATAATAATACTATAGATAAAAAAACAATTTTAAATTTTAGAGGAATTAAAATTAAAGAATATATTTACAATAACTAGTACGAAGAAAAATCATTTGTGAATAACTAAAACATATTTAATGCTTTGCTTTATTCATAATTTTCTACCATTATATGTTTTGAGTAAAAATGCATTACATTAATTTTATTTAAATTAAATGTTCATTGTGAACAGAGAAAGGATATGTTTATAAGAACATTTCTAAAAGAACTTCAAAAAATAAAACTATTTTTAAACGAGTTTCTTAATATTATGTACTAAAAAAATAACTTCTTTATAAATTAACTTTGTGAATAAATAATAGATAAAAAACTATCTGATAGAATTTTTATGAATGATCTCGGGTATAAGTTACCTTTAGTTTAAGAAAAAAAGAAGTTAATTTCTATTATTATTCTTATTAAATTATCTTATATAAACTCTTATGGAGAATTTCGTCCAAACATGTTTTAAAAGAAGATTTTTTTCACAACTTTAATCTTAAAGATTAACTTATAAATTAACTCATATGTAAAAGTTATTTCATAGTTAGTTAGGTTAGATATGGTTAATATAATCTCATCATATTGCTTGAAAGTCAAGGTTAAGGATAAAACCGTGACGAAACATTGACCTCAGATAATACTTCAGATGTGGTACTTGACCCTCACTTAGGAGTCGAGATTAAGGAGATTTTTTAAGGACAAAACCGTGACAGAACACCGACCTAAAAAATGACGGTAATTAATCCTAATGTTTATTATCTTTGGATTTGAGGTTGGAACAATTTCAAATAATTTTTCTTCATCTTTTTTATTTTTAACTTGTTCATAAATTAAATTTTACTTATTGATGTTCTAACAATTTTAAATAATTTTTCTTCATCTTTTTATTTTTAACTTGTTCATAAATTAAATTTTACTTATAAAGAAGTGAAATTAATTTTTCTCTTCCTATATTTCCCTTATACTAAGTTTTTTTTTTTGAAATTATGAACGATAGTATACATCATCCTATCCTATCTAATGTGGGAATTCAATTATGATTTTTACTTCTTCAATCTCAATTTTTTCATTGCTCTCCTCATAGTAGAATAACAAAATTATTATTTTAAAATCTTTGCACTCTCTACAATAATTAAATTTTTTTTTATAGATTACACGTTCTAGAATTTTTTTGAAAAAATATTTTAAAATATGTTCTCAAGTTTTTATTTTAAAATATATAATTTGAAGTTGAATTTTAACTATTTTAAATTGATTTTTTGGGTATACTTAATAATAAACTTAATTAAGTTCTAAGCGTATCATAATTTTGATTGTTTTTAATTAAGTTTTATTTTTATTTTTTTGGTTCTATTGAGTATTACAAAATTTATATTCTTCAATTGAGTATCTATCATTTAAACATTTGGTTAATCGAATTACGTACACATAGTTTCTCTGTCAAAAATAACTTTATTCGTTAAAGAACACATATATTTACCTACATTTGTAGGTCTTTGAGCAGATCCTACATTAGCCCCAAACGTTGTCTCTAACTAGAAAAATAAATGTTAGAACTTGAGAAGCTTATTGACCAATTGATCCTTAAAACTCACTAGGATAAGTGGTATTATTAAACCAAACAAAATAACAAGCAATAAAACCAAAATGAGATAAAACACTTAAACTATAAGATAAATAAGCTTCTCCATATCATACAACTGCGCGCGCCAAATCCATGCAAAGGGTTTGGTAAATATGTCAGATTCTACCGAATATACAAATCTAACCCAACCATACATACCCTCCAATTATATCTTCCAAATCGTTCAAACTAACAATCCATCATTCATCTCCCAAAGGCAATTTTAATAAATATTCAAATAGAATAATTGGACTAAGGGTTATATATATATATATATATATATCCAAAATAAAGAGTCTTGATACTATATCAATCTTGTTATTTGTTTCCACATGTTAAAAAATATGATGTTTTGTGATTAATAAAAAAAAATGATATAACCGTTAATCTAAAACAACAAATGACTTTGTATTTTTTTAATTGAAAACATGTTAAATAATAAAGTTGTCATGTTCCCAATAACTTTGACATTATTATTATCTATAACAATCAAGGAACCGTTACGGTCATAACCATTAATGTTAGTGACAATGAAAATCTCTTATTATCCATTTTTTTAATAAACATAATAAAAATTTATTGTCATTTTATATTAATTATACCATCTTATTTTTCTTAATGTGTAAAGACAAGTAAACAAAATGATGTAATGTCACCAAATCAACCGAACAATTAGAAGACATTGAGTCATCTTGAAAAATATAAATTTTTTGAATAAAAGGAAATTAATAGAAACTTAATTAAAAATACCTAAATTTATATAATGAATTTTTGAAATAATTTTAAATCTATTTTAAAATTCTTGTTCAAAATGATTAAAGAAATATAAAATCTAAAACTTTTCGAAAAGCCCTTGTTTGATCCAATAAAGAGGGCCACCACTTTCATTCATTCAAAACTTGGAAGGCAGATTCTCCCTGCACCATATCATTTTGGATTGCACCCAATATATACAAAAAAAGACTAAAATATCCTTAATGAAATGAAAATTAGGGTTTAGATAATATGTGCACTCAACCCACACCCAACTCACCCAGCAGCCTTGCACCCTTCATTTTTATTCTTGCCGTCACTGTGGCTGTCGGAACTCGAAGCAACATTGAGACACTGCGACGACAGAAAATGAAGCCACCGGAGAAGGAGATGAAGTCACCGGAAAAGGATTGAAGCCACCGACGAAGCTACCGGAGAAGGAGACAAATCGCAGAAGGTGAGTTTTGAGGTTGTCAGTAAGTTCCGCACTTTTATCTTGAAAGTGTAAAAAGGGAAGAATGTCACAACGATAATCTTTAGGAATGTCAATTGATGTCGTCGCGGTGCCTCTGCTGTTTTCGAGTTCCGTTGCTGCAACAATCACGACAATAACAAGAATGGAGGTGCTTGGGTTGCTCTGTGTTTACGTTTCCAAGCTTCTGTGCGCTGCCTCACATTGACCACTGAAAAATTAAGGGTGCAAGACTGCTGGGTGGGTTGGGTGTGGGTTGAGTGCACATTTTACCTAAATCCTAATTTTCATTTCATTAAGAATATTTCTATATTGGGTGCAGTCCAAAATGATATGGTGCAGGGAGAATCTGCCAACTTGGAATTGTGAAAGAGGATGTTATGGGCCTCCATATCTTGTATCTTTGATGGATTCGTTTGTACCATTATGACATGAAATGGAAGAACATTCCACGATTATTTGACAAAAGTATTTTGAGAACAACATCATTCTGAATTGTTTCAAAAATTTAATTTTAATAATGGTAAATCTTATAATGGGTATTATGATGTTGAATCTGAAATAGTGAAAAATCAATTCTGAATTATGTGTTTTAAAATATTATGTATAAAATTATCCTTTTTAAATATATTTTTCTGAAAACATTCTAAAGTGTGTATTTTGAAAGCTTTTTAATACATTTTTTAAAAAGTGTCAAGATTTAAAAAAATATTTTTTGTCATTCCATTACAATAGTATGTAAAAATAATATAGGGGTGAAAACAACAAAAACCTTCGACTCTTCAAGCATAAGACATGTGCATTTCAACTAAACATGTTATATTGCACTTCCAAAAATGTTGCATAACATTCATACTTCATTATTTATCTTATGGACATCAATGTTCCAAAGTTTCATATTAGACTAATCTTACTCAAAGAAATAAATAAAGTTTGGTTAAAAATTATTTTCACCAAAAATCAGATTTTGATAATATTAGATTATTTGATATGAATCCAAATAGACATGACAATAAAATTGGGAATTTAGGGTTACGGAACGGAATAAATTCAAAACAGTAATAACAAAAACCTGGATAAAGGAAGGCGCCACAAATAAAGTTTGATAAGCCTAAGGATGATCGCCACAAGAATTAGTGGATTCTTGATAAGATCGCAAGATACAGGGAAAAACCCTAGCAGAGAAACACTCTCTAAAATTATCAAAATATTCGTCTACCTAATCTGAGTTCCAATAGTGTATAAATTACAAAGGTCTTTTCTTGTTTGTAAGAAAATAAGACAATACTACAATCCTTATATTTCAAGAATGATTATTGTCCCAGTGGTTAGGCTGATACTTTGTACTTGGTCCTAAGTTCAAATCCTAACTCCAAATAAAATAATAATATTATTTTATTTTAATATTCCAATCTTGTTGTTGTGCGTGGCCCTTGGGCTTGGATGTCCGCATCATTCCCTCCCTCTTCCTTGAATAAGTTTTTTAATATAAAAACTATAAAATTCTCTTATATTTTCATATTTTGCTTTCCAGGAACAATCTCCATTAAAATATTTAAATCTCATCCACTCTAAATTCATCGATCAAAACATTATATTTTACTCCAAATAGAAAAATTTCTAAATTTCTACTATTTGAAGTGATGCCAATTTAATTTTATTCTTTGAATGTGTAACAAATAGTAAAATAATTCCTAAATATTATCGTTTGATAGCTAAACTAATTTAATGTCAAATTAGTCCTTAAAGTTATATTTTGATTATATTATGGTCTATTGTGAGATCTTCTGTATATAAGGACTTATTCAGATTTTTGTGTAGTTTCAAGAATTAAATTAATATTTCACATATTTAAGGACTAAATTGGATTTTTTTTAATTGTTCAAATTTTGCTCAAACTTGCTCTAAGTGTTCAATTCTGAAATCTTTATTTGTGCTAAAAAATGAAATTTTAGAACGAACTACCGGAGACAGATAGTAAAGTAATTGAATTAAATAACTGTTATTCAAAATCTAAAGTAGAAATTAAAGTACAAAGTTTTCATTCAATTTTAGATTAAAGAATAACAATTATTTTAATTCAATAATTTTGTGAAACTCAACCATTAAACTTGGGCAAAAAAATATCAGATGAAATTCTCAGACTAGTTATAAAGGCAATTAAGCAACCATATTAATGTTATCAGATTCTGCTTTTCTGCTTCACATTTGATTAACAGAAAGATGCAACAAAGTAGTCATTTTCAGTGTAAAATAGCTGACACGATTTCTTATTTTTCTAAAACAAGTGTGCTAGCAGATAAAGTAGATAATACAATTCAGTGTCAGCTTGAATAGAATAAAGCAAGCTTTGTACACCAAAAATTCAATAAAAGAATAAAGCAAACTTCTTTATCTTGGTGATAGATTATGGCAAACATACTTGGTCAAAAAAAGAACATTGTACACACTACGTGTCATAACAACTTTTGCAATGATCTTGCCATATATACATATCATTGGATAGCAAGTCAATCAATACCTAACTGAATAAAGATTAGAGATTTCCATCTTCACAAGAAATGTGTTAATTATTCTTGCAACATAACATGCAATTTGCTAGAATGTACTGTTGAAGACACTTCAAGTGTTTCTTCCAAAAGCAGCATGGAATAGTGTAGATGTGGAAGATGTGCTCTAGTCCTAGAGTAGAAGGTAATAAAGCTTCATCTACATCAATACATTTGGTGTTTGGTATTGCCCATCAATGATCAAACCACCAAGATAAACTAACAAGACTTTCTCACCACTCTGACCAAAAACAAATCATTCTCTCACCCAGGGCTACAAAAAAGAAGGCCAGACGCCTTCTGGTTTTAATGTGCTGAAAATTGTACTTCCCATTATAAATAAATAAACAGAAATTCCACAGCATGAGAAACTACATCTAAGTCACTTTTGCTTGCTGCCATAAGCTGTACAATGAAGTTTGGTGAAGATGTAAAAAGGTAATAAAGTCTAATTCCCTATACACAATAAGTACTTCCAAATCAACAATGAAAAACAATCAGCTGCATCCTCTAGTGTTAAGAGAAGCCAAACAAACACATCAATTCAACTCTGATTTGAGTTCTGTTCATTTTGCACCACAGCTTGACTGTGGTTTGGAGGACCTGAACCTGAATCTGAATGAGGAGTGTTTGAAGATCGTGGATTTTGTCCTGTTTGTGGGATCAATTGAGGGCCTTGTCGCTGCTCTGATAAAGCTTGCAATCTTCCTCTCCATCTATAAAACTCCACAAGAATAGAACTCCCACTCATCACCACACCAAAACCAGCAAATGTAGCCAGAAGGATAGACAAAACGGCTTGCACATGAACCTGAAGGGGACAAAAGACATTAAGAGAGTCAGAAAGAATGCTTGGCCTTCTGCATGTAGGAGTCTCGTACACAATTTCATGCATCTACATAACCAACCAATGATGCTATGCTATACAAGCAAAATGTTGTGACTGGACTTTGGAATCAGGATATGCATAAACCAACTTAGATGGAATCAGATTGGATATCTATTGTTCCATTACGTTCCCCAAGAATCATGTTCTATGAAAATTTGGAGAGGGCATAGTTTCATCCGTACCACTTCTGATACTGTCGTTTTTCTTTTAGAGATAGAAACCTATTATTCTATTCTATTCATTTGATAATTTATGCTTCATTAAATATTGCCAAACTTGGTTTCAAATGAAAAATCCAGGTAACAAGAGTTTGGTTCAGACAAAAAATTCATTACCATGGAGTAAAAAATATGCGCAAAGAGAACCACCAGAGCAAACTGGACAGAAGCATAAATCCAGATGAACCTGCTTTTTACTGGAGACCAAAGTTTAAAACAAAAATGTTAGGACGCATAGATCAGCTAACCAATCTGGCAGAAAAGAATAAAACTAGCATCATGAATAAAAAAAACGTACAAAAATTACTTGTTGAGAATAAAAGAATCATTCAGTGTCATAATAGTAGAAATTGCCACATCATATTTTATACCATCCAGACCTCAATAAAGAATGCTAATCAATGAAATATACTTGCAGTTGCCAGGATCTCAGTCTATTACAACAAACAAATCGCTTTGACTAGTCCACCATTACAGATCTATAAAGGATGAAGCCTCTAGTGCCACTCTGACTCTAATGTATCGGTACTATCAATCATTTAATGAAATTTTATAAAATTCCCCCAATTAACAGTTTCATTAACACAGAAGAAGGATATGTTAGATAAAAGTCATTTAAATGACTGGCAATAGATGCATGAAAGTTTCAATGGACACTCGATGAGTTATTGAGAAAAGTATATTTACAATATTTACCAATGTTCAAACCTACCCATGGTTGATGATGTCATGGAGGAAAGTAGACCCAGTACACAGGAAAATGGAAGTGATATGGCAATTGCACCAGTGCCCATTTTTCCAACCTGCAGAGAGTTGAATAACTGAGCCGATACAAAATTGAAAACTTCATAATTCTGAGAGGACTGATGTTCTTACCAATAGCTGCTCAAGAAAGCAGAAATACGCAAGCATGCTGACAATGACAAGAACTGGGACTTCCTGCCATACCCTATTAAAATGAGCAGGCAAATTAAAGGTGTGCTATAATAATTAATAATCCACAGCGAAAGAATTTATAAATAAAGATATAACAAAAACACACTATTCCACTAGTAGTAGCTGCAGAACTTCAAGAAAAACTACTGACTTCTTAAGTATCACAAATGGTCTGTATCACAAACTATGTTTGAATCATGACGTAGCATGTGACTCCATTGCTTCAATTTCTAAGGCATGACAGTAAACTAGCTGGTCTGTATCTTAGATGGTATGATAAGTTGATAACCATTATTAGATGCATGAAGCAGTGGAGACGACGAAAATTTTGAGTTGAATAACAACAAACAAGTGGCAGGAAGGTGATTCAAAATCATTAAAGTGTGAATCTGCTGACCACAATAGTTAGTTAGCAAAGTTATCTAGAGAGTAAGAGATAGTGGGTTATAGATAATAGGAAGGGGGAAATAGGGAGGTGACTTGTCATTTGAGAGGAAATTAGACCTTTGAGCACTGGGAGGTACAAAACCCTCAAAGATCTTCATGGTGTGTGTTTTCTGTTCCACAAATTGGTGAGTTCGTCCAGATATTTTGTAATAAGATACCAGGTTTCTATCAAGGTCTATTAAGATTATATGATATCCAGTAGTTCCTTATTGAAGCATATTGTCATAATTCATTCACCAGAAAGATCCTTATCAAACAAAAGTGAATATACATGCCTGTATCCGGTGGCATCTTCCAGCTGAGACCTACTTGCACCATTATTCCGATTTCGAACACTTTGGATCCGTAATAGAGTGACAGGTAGGTTCCGAACTTCCTCCTTGCACACATCACAGGTCTTGTTACCCTTTATACTAAACCATTTAATAGCACATTCTTGGTGAGCCAGAGCAAGTTCACCTTTGCAGCTGCATTCCAACTTGAAGGTCTCACCTCCTTCACACAGATCAACCAGACAGATTCTACACACAGCCTCTTCTTCAGCTATATCTTCACCATTAGCATCTTGATTTTCTGCACCATGAACGTATTGATGGATTACTAACTTCGTGCAAGATATGAAGATGTAGGTGTTCTAAAATTACAAATTAAACTAAAATGTCTCCAGCCAGAGAAAGTGAGAATTTTTTTTTAAAAAAATCTGAGACTGGGAGAGTGTATTTCGTTCCGCTTTAAGGAAACAGTCCTACAAATAATCTGCTAACATTTTTGCATAATTGTCAATGCTACAAATGTTTGGAAAATCATAAATGAATCGATCCAGAGAATTCAAAGTTGACAAATAAAATTTTCCATGAGTGCAAAAGCAAATGTTTATAATGAGATACCAGTATCATTTGTTGAAGTGTCTACCAATTCATCTCTTTCCTTTACTCGAGGAGTGGAAGGAACAATGCGAAAAAATGAATCCATCCTCCTCAAGCTTTTATCTTTGTTGTTGGCAGGTACTGAAAGAGAGCGAGCTATCTTCCTCTGGGCTTCTTTTTTCTGCGAAAAATAACTTTTTAGGTTAAAACAAAGGTTATTAAAACGACTTATGATTTATCAACAACGACTACCAGATATAACTACAGAAAAATGGAACTTAAAAACATTAAATCTCACATTTAGAGGACCACCAACACTTCCACCATGAGAAGATTCGTTGTTTGATTGTCTAATTTCATCTAGTGGTAATGATGATGTTCTCTTAATCCTAGGAGTAAATATCTTAGTAAGAGACAATGATCTTGCAATTGAAGGCTTTTCTACAATGCCTGAAGAGGAAAGTTCTGGAGCTGCAGTATTTGCCTTTTCAACATCTGCTGCTGGTGTTCGATACCTGAAGCTCAGTTTTGGAAGCAGGCTTCTTATGGCTGATTTTCCTCTTGATGTTGAAGGCCCAGGAGAGTTATGTGTTGGAGGATCAACAGAGCGAGAACTCACAAGAAAATTCACTCTCTTTGGAGTAGGAGTGGGATTAGAATTTGGTGTTGGAGGCATTTTGATTGCAACAAAATCTTGAGAACTCTCTTCTGTTCGTGAGGGTATTTCCAGAAGAAGATTCTGTCGCTTCCGAGGAGGAACATGTGAGGTTTCTTCAGTTATCCCCATTGGATCATCAACCTACAAATAAATATGGAATTGATAAAATAAGTGCTGTGGCTTTGAGATACATGTAAACTATATTACACCTATAAAACTATCTAAGTAGTCAATGAATCCTTTTTCCCAGTCATAACTTGAAAGCCATCAAACTACAACAGAATTAGACTATATGAAACAGGGATACTGAGATTATCTTCTTTCTTAGAAAGCACATTCTTTCTCCTTCCAGCCTCTTCATTAACTCACCTCCTCACTTGTAAGTACAATGTCGTAGTTTTGAAACATGGAATTTTGATATAAATAAAAAAACAGTGCATAAAATATGTTCTGATATATTAAAGATTTGTATCAAATGAATTATAAAAAAGAATCAATCAAATACACAGTTTAGATAGCACTACAGAACATGCATATAACAAACTAGAAGTTAGAAAAATATTTAAATGAATTCATCTCATAAATCTTTTATTATAATTGTGATGAAAATATAACTAGCACTCAAACTGCTTCTCTTTAGCAACAAGAAGTAGGAAAGTGTATTTCAGATGATTGAATGTCGAAATCCTCCTAAAAAACTTCTCTATAATGTTTCAGGAGAGAAAAGTGAAATCGATATCTCTGTAAGATAAAACTATCTTATACACAAGTTAATTTATAGAAATTCTCTCGTATCACTTCTCCAAATCTTTTTTTTTTTATAACTTGTGCATGAGCTAATATTAACTTATGAAGTGTCTATTTCATTTTTTTTTTCTCTCCTATAAATCCTTGTGGAGAAGATCGTCCAAAGACTCTAAATCAACAAAAGAGTAGCCAAGATTTCCAAGAGAAAGGTATCATATAACATAATCAGCAATTCATTTACCCCAATTTTATTATGAGTGTAACATAAAGTCCCCCTACAGTGAAACTCAACTCTTATTTGCAATAAAATTCTGTTCCAGGGAAGATAAAAAGAGGAGACCATATCCAAACCAAAGCGCATAGGAAATTCTGAGCAAATTATTTAGTGATACATATTCATGGGGTGAACTAAATAATAGATGCTTTGCACATCAGATTCAAGTTTCTAACAGACTGGTTCCTATGGTGTCTGGATGCAAACTACATATGACATATTCAACTGCATAATTCAAAGTACGTGGAGGTAAGAACAACAGTAGCTGGACGCCACACACATAAGAAATCAGAACAAACACGCTAACAATTAAAAGGAATAAGATTCACGCCAAGAAACAAGACATTGCAGGAATAAATCCCACGTTTATGAAAAATATTCAGACAAATCAAGCTCTCAGTATTATAAAATATATGCATATGATATAGTAGTCCAAAAAATGACCCAATTATTGAAACAGAAAAATAAAATATAAAAAAAACAAACTTGGTCATTCGTAATGATTATTTCCCGTGTTCGTAGCATATCAACAACCAAACAAAACCAAAACTAAAAGAAGGGGCGACAAAATGATATTATTAAGAAAGAGAAGAAAACGAAAAAAAAAAACATATTCTAGTGTTTAAATTGGTGACTAGTCCCTGAAAAAAACCAGACCCTATGCCCCAGATTGAAGCTAAAGAAGATGCAAAACGAATAACGAAAAGTGGTACCTTTTGAACTGGAAGAGAAACTGTTCGTCTGCAAGAACCTGCATCATGTTCCTCATTCACAGGCTTTTCCTCTGCACTCATTTTTCTGTAGCAAAAGAATTGAAACCCAGAAATTGGAAATAGAAGAGCAAGCCAAATTGCAAAAAAAGATCAGTTCTTGGAGTCACCAATTATTCCCATACCACTTATTGCTGGGTGCATGGAAGAGATGAGTGATGACAAAGACAACATAAATAAATACATGGGTTAACAAAAAAAGAGGAAGTGAGTATAATTAAGCAGAAAGACCCAGCTTTGACATTTATGACACACTGGGTGGGGTACCTTTCCCTGTGATCTGCTGCCACTCACACACACTTCATAAATTATTCTCACCACTGTTAAAATATGCACAGAATGTTGATATTAAAAAAAGAAAAATATCATATTATAATAAAATGAGATTAATTTACGTAATCAAAGAAGTTTAGTGTATTACATGTCCATTTATTTGCAAAAACAAGTTTCAGTTCCCCACAAGACAGGAACTTTAAATAGTAGATGAGTGGTGAGAAAGTTAGGAGAAGAAAACAAATACTCCCAACTTCCCATGATCAATGACATTCAATGTCTTTTAAACTCACCTTAACTTCAAAACAAAAATTAAAGGATGCATTTATTACTCCCCTCCTAAAATGCTTTGGCTTCCAATTTTTATTCCAAAATTTTTAATATTTTATCATTTCTAATAATTATTATTATTATTATTATTATTTCTTCACTTAAATATAATATTATTAAGTAAGTATATATATATATATATATATATATATATATATATTTCTTCTTTGAAATAAATATTTTTTTAGTTGTATAAAGAATATGTTATTTTATAACATGTTTATCAATAGGCAACTATGAGGTTTAGACACTTCTCTTAAATGGCGTATCCGTGTTGAATACATGTATCGGTGTCGACACTCGTATGACACTTATCGATAAAGTGTTCAATTCAAAAAATATTTGTTGGATTTTTGAAAATTCTACCACGGTTCTAACACAATTTTAAAAGGTATAAATACAATAATTTTCTAAAAACTCAAATTTATTGTATAAATTTTTATTATGATTATAAAAATAAGGAACAAATTTTTTTGAACTAATCACTTCTTTCTGCTTCCAACAGAATCTGAAACATACTTTTACACATAAAATATTTATTTTCAATTTATATAATTTAAAATTATATAATATATAGATTCGTGTCCCATATCCTACATTTTAAAGATTATACATATCTGTTCGGTATTCCTGTCATGTCAGTGTCCATATTTTTTTTTTGCGCTACAGATATCTTATATTTAAGCGTTTAAACTCTAACATTAAAGATGGTGACAAAAACAAATTACATTTTTTTAAGATAATACTTAAGGTGTACCTTAATTAAAAATGAACACGTCATTTTACATTATGAAATAACGTATAAATATGTGGGCCAGTAATAAATGTTTTATTTTAATATAATAAGGTGGTAATTTGTAGTAGTGAAAATAAAGATATTTATAGTAAAGTATATCTCCAGCGTACCAACTAAAAGATATACTTGCTTTAAAAAAAGGAAGTTTTATGGATGAGATTAATGGTGTTGCAGAAGGCAGCTAACAACGCCAATATTTGTTCCTGTTTTCAGGATCATTCATCAATTAACTTTCTATTCACGCAAATATTGTGAGAATTAGTTTTTTCTCACTAGTAGGTAATGAAAATATTGTGTTTAGTTATTGAGTGACCAGATAAGATAATTTTTTTTTTATGTTAACATTAATATAATATTACGAGTTTCGGTGTTATTTTTGAGTAATTAATTTTGAAGTTTGTATTTTCACAATTATCTTTTTGTAATATATCGTTTGTCACTTTTCACAACCGAAGTGAGTTAGTTTAATTTTTTATTTAGCTAAGGATGTACCGGATAGAAAGTTAGTTAGCGAATAAAATTTGTATTAAAAAATTTATTAAATAGAAATTAATTTTATAAATAAAATAATTAATCACTATATTGATTAAATTAGAAATTATTTTAAAAATTAAAAAATTATTGGTATCTAAAGTAGTTTTTATTATTAATAGAAATTTATAAAATAGTTTCTAAATTGATATCTAACTATTAGCTACTAACTATTTATGTTCTAAATTAGTCTCTATTAGTCTTTTAGAATCTAAAATATTAATAGCTAAAATTTTGGTAGTTAATTTAGATATCAATTTAGAGACCATTTTATAATATTTTCTTAATAATAGAAACCACATTAGATATTAATAATTTTTTAATTTATAAAATAGATATCTAATTTATACTTGGATGATAACATTTTGAATGTCACTCAAAGGGGTGTAATTTTTATACTTACACATTTTCTCTTAAAGACTTGTGTGGCATTCAGAATAGAGGAAGAGGAAGGAACTTTCATCGCCTTTTTTCTTGTGTTTGAGTCTCCTTATTTTCTCATTTTTTTTTGAAGGAGAGTCTTCATATGTGCTTTGAGGGTTCTAATTGTTTGTGAGTCCATCTTAGGATGTGATGATGACAATGCCACAATTTTGCATCTAGTACATAAGACTTGTGATTTGAGAATAACTTTACACAAACCCCACGGTAGGCGTGAAATGTTGTTATTGAAAAGGAGTGTGACTCTTCCAAGGTAGAAAAAGTGGTATTGTTAGGAATTTGAGTTTATACCTTTGAGGAAAAGATCCACTCGATAAAGATTCTCTGAGTTTAAGTTAATAAGAACTAGTGAAATTATGAAATATGAGTATAAAAGTGAATCAAAGAATTGACTGACTACTCCTTATGAGATTGATATGTATTTATAGGTTTTTGAATGTTTTGACCTCTAGCCGTTACATAACATTAGGGGTGGTAAAGTGGGCCTTGATCCACGAGTTGGGTTGGTGTTTTCAACTTGCTAGCCTGCTTTAGTCCATCCCGTCTAACCCGTCAAACTAACGAGACAAAAGGAGGACAGGACGAGTTGACCCGTAAACCTTTTTTTTTTTAAATAAAGAAATAAAAAAAAATTAAAAGATTAATTTTTTTTTTGTATTATATTATTTGAGGGATGCAAATATGCAATAGTATTGTAACATAAATCATAACACTTACAAATTAAGTTTCAATTATTAATTATAATAGAGTAATTTAACATGTAAAGGTGGTAATTATTTTAATTTATCTGATTAGAAACAATAATTAATCAATTAAAAACTTATAAAGTATTTATATAATTAAATGTGTTTTTAATATATATATATAATTTGAAAAAAATTAAATTTACAAAACCAAAATTTAAAAAATAAGGTGGTGGATTGCCTACTCTTTAGTGGGTTGGGTTAAAACGAGACAGGCTAATCCATTTCGTCACTCCTAAATAACATTGTTCGGTCAATCTTAGCATCTAAAGTATTATCCGTTTTAAAGCTTAGAGCTTCATCATGATTTTTTTTCCTTAAAGAACATTTAATAGAGTGAAAGTGTATTTAGAATTCTTAACTTTTAAGTAATGTGGTGTGGCTATTACCTGAAAATATATATATTAAAACTTAAATATCAAACAACTAAGTTAAACTTAATATCATATTGTTATATGCATGGTAGATATAATAATGGAGAGGAAAATATTATTGATGTTGGGAAGAAAATGATGAGGGGGGGACAAAAATTATGTGTAGCCACTTTCATGGGACACATAATTATGGTTAACGTGGTGAGCGTTTAGCCACCAAAGAATGTGCATATAACGGTTAAGGTAGGGCATTTGCATGTTCATATCATATGAATAAGCCTCTTCATTGATTCTAGAGACCGCTTCTTTTCTTTGAGTTTGTACTTTCCTTCCCTGCATTATCAAAAGAATCAAGTTTCAACTGTGCCATATGAACAAACAGGAGAAAAAGAAAACAAAATCAACTTCAGATCTTTAACAAAAGAAAGTAAAAGCACTGTCCTCCATCCAACCCTACCACTTGTGGATTTGTTTTCAAATTATTTTAACATACTGTATCATTAAGCATTCAGTACATATCAATAAAGGTTTCTTGTCCTTTTACACATCTTACTTTTTAATTGTAAACATATTCTTGTATGAACTTCAAGTAGATTTCTCATCAATATTGATTACAGTGTAAGTAATATAATATTAACTAGTCTGTGTTTCTCTTGATTACATAAATATGTGTGTAACAGTAGGGTAAAAATGAGATCTGTTGGTTCTTTATTGTTATCTCCATGCATTACTATAAAGATGGATTGCCCTTTTTACCTTTCTCTGCTTTCCTTGCTTCCAGTTAGTTTGAATTAAAGTATGAAACAAAGTGGCTTGACAGAAGCATTTGGAGTAGAAAGGTAAAAAGCTTATATGATTATTTAAGTTAATGATCAAAACCTTCCACTTTTGCTTTTGCCACAAGATCGATGCTTATGCTTAGCAGAGTGTGGTCTTTAGATGAGAAAATTAAAGAATTCAAAGTGTGAAGTCAATATCTGTAACCTTTTCAAAACTATAGGAAGCATAATGATTATTTTAGAGACACACGAATAACATCTTATGTGTCACATTTGAGGTTCACGAATCCAGCCACTTGAGATGCTAATATTCACTTTGTTTGTTCTTGTTTACTATAATAATTAGTGTAGCTGGTTTTAGCGTCCTTCAAAGTGTCCCTTAAATTTATGGATGAGATGCAACATGGGCCAGAAGATTAGCCACCCAATCAATTCATTTTCATGACAGTGAAATGGAAACCCATAATTGTTGAGATATCATAGCTTCATAAATGCTATATTTTTTTATCATTATTCATTCGTTCATGCATTCATTCCCAAATGTCTTGATACTTCTGCGTGAAGTAAAAGGGACGTGTGTTATTTTCATGTAGTTATGACAACTAGCAGGTTTTTTAATATGTTTTGTGATGATGGTTTTTTCAGGAGAGGCAAAGTCAGAATCTGAAGCTTGTAGTTCATGGAACTTGAGATATTTTTACCACCTTTTCTCTTTAAGGAGCATGCAAAACATGGTTTTTTATTTTTATGCGAATAGACAAAATCTATGGTTTTCAGATGGTAAGACAAAGAAGAAAGAGATGAGATGAGGAGAATAAGTTGATTGGTTCCTATACCTTTATTATATAGAGGGGTCTAGATAATATTTGGAATTGGTTGAAGAATTGTTAACGTGTTGGTAATCCTTTGTTTTCTTTCTTCAAGTCTTTTTCTCCAAATGTTGATTGGTTTCTTCCTTCAAGTCTCTTTCTCCAAATGTTGATGCCCGGTCGGTCGGGGTCCCTGCAATTGCACTCCAACGCTCAAATCAGTGCTCAGATTTTAGGTGCATATGCTTTTATTTATAGTGTTGGTTATGAGTCTTTGTCATGATGAGCTGGATATCAATTATTGACTGATATGCATCGTGATCCCTGTTTAATAGGAAGATATATTAGAATATTTGTAACATCTTTTAGTTAATCCGTATTTAGCTGATTTGTCGAAGATATTTTTCACATATTTTGGAATATGAATGTGACTCATTAAATGCTATTGTAATTGTCGTTACTATTATTTATTGTGTAACTTAAGGTGTTCTTTGACTAAGTCAGTTGGTCACCAGATTCGAGACTGACTCGTTCGGTACCAACCCGTAGAATTCCTTTATTGTATTGCTTTAGAGTTTAGAGAGAAAGTTGTTTGGAAGCGAGATTATTTTGCTTTTAGTGTTCTTAACTTTCTTTGGTGTCCTCTTCACATTGCTTATAGTCAAATTGGATTATCTGGCTTCCTCTCCAGTAAAGAGAGAGACAAAATCATTAAAGTAGAAAAAAAAAAGGCATGGATAAAAATGCTCGAGTTTGAAAGAAAAACTAGATAAAGATTGACGGCTAAATGAGATAAGACAATGAAATTAATTGCTTGAAATTGACAGGTAGTAGTAATATTAGGGTTTGTGTATCATGCATCATGGATAAGATAGTTAGATGATTGCTAAAAAAAAGTTTATATCATAATTATCACGATTAGATCCACTTATATATTATATGAATTAATATTATTAATCCATTTAGGATTTTTAACACATTTTATTACATTAAGGTGAATATAATTCTAATACAAATAAAATTTATATTTACTTATATATTATGAATTAATTTTATCTAAGATTTTTAATTTGAATAATAAAAAGTTAGTTTATAAATATGTTAGAAAGTAATTAAATTATTTAAAAAATATGGGAGATCTGTATCAACTAAATTATAATATATAAATATATAATTTCTTTTTTGTAAATTGATTGTGTGAGTATCAAAAGTTATTTTAACAGGATTTATAATATCTTGTTGGAAAATATGTTTGCATGAGCTACTTTGTGATAAAAATGAGTTTATCTAATCATGAAGGCATTTTTGAATTGTGCATTTTTGAATTTCCTTAGTCCAAAGTCTTACATGGTCAATAATTTGTTTAGTTTGAAAGGGTTTGGGGTAGCACTAGCTAGGGCATTGTCTTGTCAAGTCACCATGATGTGTTCCAAATCGAATCAAACTATCTTTAAATCGTCAAAGAGATATGAAGTAAAATAATAATAATAATAATAATAATAATAATAATAATAATTAGGTACAAAAAAACTGCATCTTTTTAAGTCTGATTTGGTTGTGTAGTTGTATCTATTGTATTTAATGGATAATTAACATTTTTTTTATAATTTTTTTTTTATTTTAAACATTATTATGCTACTTCACATCTTAGTTATACATGATTATGTTACTTAACATCATAACTAGACTAGCTGACACATCAAGTAACAACAATCATTTGCCATTACATAAAAAAAATATTATTAAAAAAAAATATAGAAACTAGACCAAAACTTATATGTTAACAAAAAAAATACATAGGTAGACTATACATATTAATAAAGAATTATAAGAACAGACTAGATAAAAGTCTATTATACCAATGAAAAGATTCTTTATGAATAAATTCTAAATTAGCCAACTTATCGACACACATCCCCTTTACGAAAAATACGAGTAATCCTAAACTTATTTTTTCACATAATAAATATTTCGTCGATTCCAAATCATCCAAAAACATTTGTACTAATAATTATTTAAATAGTTATTAAATTTTACTTTGTGTTAATAAAAAAGTAATTTCCAAAAATAAACCAAACTACATGGCAAACACCTGTTGAAGTGATAAGATTTCACCTAATAACATTTTTGCCAAATCCTTTTGATGACATTTAAATTTCAATATCAAACAAAAAATTAGACGATGGCACTAATGCTGTAAATCAGAAGTCTCATTAATGGAAGCTAAATATGTATAAGATATTAGTAAAAAGTTTCTATTAGAAAATGATATTAATAGTTTTACTCTTGTTACGATTTCCTTTGCTTTATTAGAGTGATTTAAATAAAAATATTATTTATTGTATTATTTACTAATACTTTTAGGGCACTGCTATAAAATATAAGTATATTCTATATATTCAATTCAATTAAGTAAAGTCAACAATTGTAGTGGAGAAGGAGACATTATCTCCATTATCAAATTGCATACCAATTCAGACCAGTCAAAAAGAAACGCCAAAGAAGGGAAAATATTTCTAATAAAATAAGAAAATAATTAAATCACAGAAACTTGAATATATTTTAATATTTTTAATGAGAATGAATGTAGGCACGATACTATAGTATCCAACCCATGCATATAATAACTTACTTATGTAAATAAATATTTTATATAATTTTTTTAAATATTATATTAAAGAATTATATTTTTAATATTTTCAATTGTGACTTATACATCTTTTTTACAATATTATTTAGTTATGATTTGTGTTTAAATGATGAATAAAGAATATGTTTATTTGTTTATTATTTTAGGTTTAATAATTTTTTATGTTATGTTTAAATACTTTTTAATGTTATTTATAAATATTTGAAAGTAAAATTTCAATTTATTAAAGAATTTTATTTATTTATTTTAGTGCATTATCATATCTAAACCTAAGATTAGATCTTGACAAAGATATTTTTAATATAGAAATTAACATTTGACAAGTGATACACCAATTAATAGAAAAAAATGTTGAATCTTATACGTCCTCATTATATCTAAAAAATATGTACTATATTTATACATCTATTTCTTTAAAATATAAGACAAACTATTATATATACATATTTTAATAGTTATTCTTCTATGTTTTTAATAATATTAAACAACATAAAAAAATAATTGTATCTTGGCATATAAAAATGAAATTTATAATAATATTTTATTAAATTATTAAATATTGCCCATTATACAGAGTATATTTGCTTATAATTTATTAAATATTTCTCACAATTTTTTAAATTACTTTCTTATAATAAATGTATAAGATTATTTTAATTTATTTCATTGAGTATTTTATTTATTTTATTTTTATTAACTAAAATATACACAATAAATGATTTTTTTTATAAAGTCCTGTGAAACTAGTAGTATAGGATGTCAATTTCTCTTTGTCTTATTCTTCTTTCAAAAAGATTTCTTAAAAAGAATAATCTTTCTTCACATTTTTATGAAAAGTATTGATTTATCTTTCTTTTTTATTTTAAAGAGATTAAATTAGTCTTTTAAAAATAATGTTTTTTATAACTTTGTAAGATAGCTTAAAAAAATTCATTTCCAAAGATAGTGAAAAACCTACTCATACAATGCACGTGCAATGTTAGGGTAAACCTTCGTAAAATTGATTTGCATTGATTTATTCCAAAATAAATTAGTAATAAAAATCGGTATGATTGTTTATGCAATGCAAAAAAACTACGTTAACTCAATTCAAAATCAATAGTGTACCCAAAATTAATTTCTCAGTATAAAATAAAACAAAATAAAAAATGAAGTGAAAATTAAATTGATATTTTAACATAATTACAAATATTATAAGGAAACCAAATACGCACTGAAACGTTTAATTATTGAAAGTGGCCTCTTGTAAAATTAGTGAGTGAATAGGTATTGTGTTATGATGATGAGACAAAATTGATAGTGACACCACTAAACAGATCAAGAAGGAAATAATTAATGTAAGCATTTGGTATGCAACGTGGAAACCAAACATCTCAATTAATATTATCAGCATTTGTCCAACAGTTCTAGGACACTCTCAAAGGGGGAGGACCCTCAACCACTCTTTTTATCATCTTTTAACACATTAAATAAATGTTTTCCACTAATTGAAGTTGGGTTAAGCAACTACATGGCCTCATCTGTCTTCACAAACTATTATTCATGTTTCATGTTTTCCCTGCTTCTTTCTTAACCACTAGCTTTAGTCCTAACTCTTTCCTGCGTGAACTACCCATGCCCAACACACAAACTTTATGGAGTTATTAAACAATTCTTAGTTATGTGTTGTAGACTAATGAACCTTTCCTCAACAAACGAAATTCAATATGAGTGAAAGTACACATCCTAAATTTTATAGTAGTGTCAATGGTCGCACAGTTTAGCTTTCCACATATCACACGTTACGCGTCAAAATTTGATTATAGGTAAGACTTTTTTACTCCCAAAAACCTATGCAGTTTTAATTATCATAAATTATGCTTAACAATTACACCACCAGAGATAGCATATTCATTCACAGAGCAATCTTATAAACAGAGTTGGTGTCTACGAACCAGTCCGTGTTTATCCAAGGAAAAGGCCCCTTTTTTATGCGAAATGGATAACTCAGCGAGTCTTCCTTAAAAACAACACCCTAAAAACTGAATTTTCAGCGCTTTTCTTTTTATGAAAAGAACTGTCTCCAATAATACTCACGCGTAAACAAAGTGAGTCCAACATGACTGCTAAAGAATTGGAGATCTTGGAGTGTTGCCGTTCAGTGATGCTCTAAGAGCATGCGATAATTTGTGACCACCAGGTACCACAATGAAATCAAAAGAATGGTCAAATGAAAAAGACAAGACACATAATGCTTCATGATAAATGCAACGAAAAAACATAACGTAACAGCTGAATATCCAAGGTCATGCCTGAACAGAATTTACTATTTTCAAGTCAGAATCAGCACTAATTCCACCGCCACTTCCAGCACCGCCAAAAAAAAGGTATATAAAATGAATTTGTGAGCCTAGAAAGTGAAAATTAAACGAGACTCTGGTGTCAGGTCCACACCTATGGTCTACCTCTCAAGAAGCATAACCAATTCACAGTGTGGAGTATGTGGAAAAAGATCAACAGCCATAGCCTTTACGGGATGGAAGGCCTCTGAGATGGGCATAGACTTGGCCCTGTGCCGTGCTAAGCCAGCACTGCTCATGTTTCTCCATCCTCTATTGTCTTTATTGCCTTTCTCAATTTTTAGGGGAGATGGCGTACAAAGCTCAATAGCATTTGCCACCAGACTTTCAGGATTGCAGGATATGTAACTGCATTTAACCGCGCAAAATTAGATAGAGTGCATAGAAAATAAAAATTGAAGAGTTATATTATAATAGTTCAGAACAACTAACACAAGCCTCCGCAAGCGTGGATGAGTTCTCAAAGCCTTGATCACCTGTGATTTCATAATTCAAAAATCAGATATTTAAATTTAAGAGAAAAAAACATTAAATAAGTCTTACTTAAAATTCAACACCAAGAAGACCAACATATATTCTACTGTATTCTGCAATCACATAGAATAAGAAAATTCACATAGAATAAGAAAAATATTGCAATAAAAAGACATGTTGGACCAGTGGCATGTAAAGAAAGTTCCTATATAATGATCATCTACAGAACTGTGGAACAGGACCATACAAAACCAGATAGTGAATGACGGGTGGAATCACAATAATACATGGTCAAACGTGAACCTGATTTTTTTTATTTTTTTTATTTTTGGTCCTAGAGAGGAAGGTCTTTTAGCACCGAATCGGGGGAATGGGCATGACGGGAACCATCATCACATAACCGTAATTTCAGCTGTGCTCAAATTGAATTTGACCTATGTGGATAAACTTATTTATGACATCTTACACTTAGAAAGAAAAAAAAATAATTTAGCTTCTCCAATAAAAATAATCTTTAACTTGTGCATAAACTACTCTTGTTTATGGAGTAAGTTAATTCACTTTTCTTTTTTTATTTTCTTATGGAGAAACCTATTTAAACATGACCTGATCTTAGAATCTTCTATTACTCCAACACCTTAGAAAGTACTTCAAACAAAGACAAATGACATTGTTCTCTACATAGTTTTTCAAAATGGGATATGTATCTAGACAAGAGAACAAAACGAAAATTTCCTGGGAATTAATGCCATGTTTTGGACCCTATGTTATATTAGTTACAGTTGGAATCGCTTGCATAAAGTATATGGTTTTCAGTTCTTACAGTTGGATGAAGTCCAGCACGTGGAGGATCAACAATGGCAACAATATTTTTGAACTGTTGCATGGAAGTGTTCCCATTTTCAGAAGAATTACCCTTCTGAACCTCACTTCCAACTTCTGCATTGTTATTTTCTGAACGAGATGTCATTTCACTGGTTTCAGGCCCTGGGCAGGTACTATCCCCAGGAATGTCATTGCCACTTCCACAGACATTTGGATCATCACTTTGTTCCTTAGGCACATTTACATCATCCCTTAACTGAGATCCTGTCACGTTCTCTGCCTGTTCAGATATCCCATCAACTTGTTCGGAAGTGCTATCCTTCTGAACCTCACTTCCAACTTCTGCATTGTTATTTTCTGGACAATGAGATGCCATTTCACCATTTTCAGCCTCTGGGCAGGCATTATCCTCAGGAATGTCATTGCCACTTTTAGGGGTGTTAGAATCATCTTCTTTCTTAGTCATATTGAGGTATTCCCTTAACAGAGATCCCATCACGTCCTCTGCCTGTTACTTCACGTAAGAGCATCCAAAAGTGCAATGTTACAAGTCAACAATTAAATTGAAAGGGAAATATTTTCACGAGATAAAATTCAGTTTCAAACATGTGACATCAACTAAAATTCCAGTAATCCAGTCTTTCTAGGAAGCAGCCATTAAATAATTCAACCAGAATATAAAATTATCTCACCTTTGAACATATAAACCTAATGTTTTTTATGCCATTAATCTCAGCATTCTTATGGGCATCAGATACTGCAGAAGCATTCATTTCAATTCCAATCACCTGGAGAAAACAAAACAAACATGTCTTAACCAACTTTTTTAAAATTCACAGGAATTTTAAAAAATAAACTCTTCATTGGCAGAGGAAATAAAGTGCAGTCTGAAAAGTCCATTTAACCTCTGCAAAAGTAATCATCACATCATATATTATTATTTTCCAAATGGACACATTAAAGAGTCAATGCCCCAGAGACAATTCCTAAACTGCAAACCAGAAAAAAGATGGATCGTAAATGATGATTATTACCATACCAACTCGATGTGCTAATGTCAGGCCAATTGTTCCTGTCCCACAGCATATATCAAAAAGTAGTGTATCAGGACCTAAGCATGCCCAATCTCCAGCAAGTGAGTATAACTTCTCAGCAGCAAGAGTGTTAACCTACAGCAGAAGTAGATTCAAAACTCCCATATACAAGGGAAAGAATGCCCTTGGGAATAGTTAAAAAAATGATTGTGAACCTGGAAAAATGCGGTTGGAGATATAGAGAACTGGAGATTGTTGATATAATCATGGATTCTTACATCCATGGCATTATTGTTTTCACCGATCTCAGGATCCCCACCTGCTTTAGGAAGTGTAAGCAAATGCAGTGGTGCATCAGCGGGTGCCACATTGGATATTCCTTGGTGATCCTAAATTAAAGCCAGCCACCAAATCAGAAATTGTTTTTAGAAAATTAAATAAAATCATATCACTCTATTAAATTTGATATACGTTAAGCAAAATGAAGATATTTTATATACATGGGAATGTTACAGATTTTTCTTAAAGGAACCTAACCTATTGATGCTGGGAGAGGGAGAGAGATAATAACATAGCTACTATCTAGCAAACAATGGAACTGAAACATCATTATCCTTCCAATTTATATTTAAACAGATATGCTTAAGTATAACAGCTGCTGCTACCTGAACAATCAGAGCCGTTAGGGGTAATGTTGGACACTGCGAAGTAGCTCCACCAGCAACAAATGCCTGAGCAAGCCTCTTAAATTCAGCAGCTACTAATGCATCATCAAAGTTTGCAGTAGAAACCTACAATCAAGACCAAAGGCAAGGCATTATAAACAACATTAATCAAAGAAGTTATACAAATCATATGCTTCAAGTAATCATGAATCTTGTCTTGTCTCCCTCTATAAATCATACAAGTTTACAATGTTTGAACGATAATACAAATACAAATTAATTTGGCTTGTCAGAGAATTCAATCTAAATGTTCACAGTCACAGTGAGCCTTAAAGATTACAGACAAAGAAACCATCAAAGCTTTCACCACCCTGAAGGATGTTACCAACACCATTTTTTAACCTGTACATTTAGCAAGTATTTCTTTTTATAAAAATTACCTGCACAATAAGCATGACCTCTGCAATGCCACCAAAAGTTACAGCAGGATCAGTATTCCCACTTGTTCTCCCTTCTCGGACCTTACAAGAGAAATATAAATTTCTTCAAAAAGGGTAAGAAGTATACAATAAAATGAAAATAATCAGCTAACATACTCAAATGTAATCTAGATTTTCAACACCAAGTCCAGCAAAAATTATACCGTCAATTGACGCCAAAATCCAGTATTTTTAAATCGGTTCCAAACTGGTAAGTCACTGTCCTGCAGAAATTCCTGAAAGATTGTAGCATATTTGCAAGCAATATTTGAAACATTTGGGCATTCGATTGGTTCCCCAACTGCTGTTACACCTTCCCTGCAATAATGTTTTAGTATACAACTAAAACTTACAAGAAATGCATTCTAGAAACCGAGAAGATGCAGACTACCTGAAGTTTCCCATCATGAAACCTACAGTCACTTTGCCTTCCAGAGAATATCCAACAGAGAATTCGCACTTGTTACGGTATCCATTTACAATAGGAGATGCAATAATACCTTCTAATTTGCACGGAAGACCACCTGCAGAAGTATGAGAAAGAAATAGTAAAAGAACTGCATAGGCCATTAAAAATCTTATTATGTTTCCACGTAAACAAGCTCTCGATAAGAGAACATACGGGGTACACTAAATCATGAAGACAACTGAATGAGTTATTTCCAAGATAACACCTTCAACCAGTGCTAAAACTCAGAACTACAAATAAAACCATTCTTGAAGATTTGAAGGAGTTTGCAGATATAAAACAACACACTACCTATTTCCCTGGACTTGAGAATCCAGTCAGGAAGAGAAACGCCATTTGGACAAGCTTTGCGAGCATTTCTAGTCTGCCAGAAAAAAAAATCAATTTTCTTTATAAAAGGAACGTGTATAATAGACAAAACTACAATGACTATTTAGAAACAATCATGACTGACAAGCTTTTTGAGAATCTGCATGAGAGAGGTTTTTTTCTGCTCCAACTGATCAGCATAGGGAATGTGAGCCAGAGGAGTCACTACATCACGCAAACTTCTTGACTTAGACACAGAACCATCAACAGCCAACTTATCATTATTTTCAGCATCCAAAGCTCCACTCGAAGGAACATCAACCCCCTCATCCAATTCTTGATGGGAAGCAACACTGGGGTTACTTTTCTTTTCAAATGACCGAGGAATGACATCAGCAACCTTTACCGTTTTGTTGCCAATTGTTTTTCCCTCTAAATCCTAAAAATTGGAAACTATAAACCATCAATTGCCAATTTCCAGTGAAAACACGAAGTAAATGGATCACAGTCATAGAAAATACCTTTGATGAACTCTTCAATTGTTCTTCATCTTCAAAAGTAATAAAACCAATCATCATACCTTTCTTTTTCTTAGCATGCTTAAAAGCTATACCCTGCAAAAGGGGGGAAAACACAAGTATTAAATTGAAAATGTCAACTGAAGTGAATTAAGAATGTCAACTTGAGTGAACTGGAGATGAAAAACTCCAAAACAAAATAACCAAACAGGCTTGCCTGTTCGTTGAGAAAATTCCTCAAATTCTCGGAACTCCACTTCCGCGGCAAATGCACCAAGCATTTGCTAAGCGCGTGATTGGAACCGTAATCGTCATCGTCGACAACAGCCTCCGTCATCATCACGTCCTCCGATACGGCGCACTTTTCGCCCGTCTCGGTCTTCAATGCCTTCTTCGCGCGCTCGGAGGTCGGGTCCCACGTGTTATCGGGGCGAGGGCGGAGTTCCTCCTCGCCATGCGCGTAGCGGCACGTGTCGCCGTGGTTGCATGTGTTGTTGTGGCTCCTGTAGAAGGAGCAGAGGCTGGTCTTCCACATGGGATGAAGCGAACTTTCCTCGCCGTCGTTGTCTTCCCTATTCCGTTTCCCGGTCGGAACGACGACGTCATTTTCTTGATTGAGTTGAGCATCTTGTGAAAGCGTTTGATTCGGTTCAACAATAGAATCATGACCGTTGATTGAACCTAGGGTTTTAGAGGGAGAGAGTTGGATGTTGGTGACAGGTTCCGCCATAACACACTGCACTGTCTTTGCTGCGATAACTGCTTGTTCTCGAATTACAACTACCTGCGTTTTCGTAACACGTATCTATTGGGCCGGTTCGTATATTGGCCCAAAGTATATCCTCTGGCCCATCAACTTTCAACCGCAATCAGAGGTTGGGTGTTTCTTCCTTCATCCCCTACAGTTTTTTCCTGCACCCCTACACTACTGTGTCAGGTAACCCTCCAATATATTTTTATCAAGTTTATTGTAACCTTACTAATAGCGGTATAAGAATAGTTATTAAGAATACAATCTAATAACTTTCTTTGCGTTCCTTAACGTTCAAACTGTTTTGGTTGTTGAATTTTATGGAGTTATATATGTTTTGGAAGAAGCTCAAAAGTTGGGTTTTACTAAATATCTGGCTGAAATGTGACTCTGCCTTGATTTGTGCTGCGTTTACTGTTAGGACAAATGTTCCTTCGATGCTTCGTAATCGATGGAATGCTTGTGTCTTAATTACTGTGAAAAAATCAGGTTTAGGGTTACTCATATTTTTCGTGAAGGGAATGCATGTGCTGATAAGTTGGCTAATTTAGGATTTATTCATAGAGAATCCTTTCATTGGTATAATAGACTTCCATCTAGTCTGTTCTTAGAATTCTTTATTAATAAATATAGTCTATCTATGTATCGTTTTTGTTAACATATGAGTTTTGGTATAATCCCCCCATATTTTTGTATTTTCTTTCTTTTTCTTTTTTTAATAATATTTTTTTCATGTGATGACAAATGATTGTTGTTACTTGAGGTGTCAATTTAGCTGAGATGTCAAGTAGCATAGTGATTCCTAACATGAAAGCTTTTTATAATAAAAAAAAAAATAATCTAATTCTTATTTTTGTTAAGCATGTTTCTTACATAAATAACTTTTGTCACATTCTATTACAAATAAAAATACATGTATTTTAGATTATAATTTCGAACAATTTTACATTTATTTATTTATTTATAAAAAATTTAAACTTTAAATAAGATTATGCTTTAAATCTCGCTTGTCACATTTTGTTGAGTTACATTCTAATATTAGAAGGTGATTCAAGATGTCTTTCCTATTTTTATCAGTTAATAATAAATAAATAATTTCTTTTTTAATATATTATAGATAAATATTTTCTCAATACTTATTTTTCTTTATATACTTTCTTAAATCACATTGGAAATGTAATTATCACATCGTATTGAACTAGTTGTTTTAGTTTATACAATCATTGTCTAGAGTTTTGGTAATTGTCATGTTTTGAACTAAGTCAGACGTTGACCATCTATGCTAAACAACATTTGACCGTCTATAAATCACATTTTTTATTTAGTGGTGCAACAAGAACGACATTTGACTAGCAACATGAGTATACTTCATGATGTTAAGCCTATGATCAATGTGTTAGACAAGTATAATAGTTGGAATAGTGAAAAACAACATATATGGAAGCCTCAAGGAAGAGGATGTGGTTGGAAAAATCATAGTAGAGGAAGAGGATGATTCACCACATAAGTTAAATAATGTGCCTTTTGTAATAAAACTAATCATATTGTTGATTAATGCTACGTCAAACATGGTTATCCCCCTTAGTATAAGAAACAATATTTATCTACTAGTGATACTCATAAAAGAAATGAACAATTGTGCAATATTTCTATACAAAATAATAAGGAAGATCTTGGAAATGACAATGATTTAAACTTAAGACAAAGTAGTAATCCTTTTACTCCCAAGCAAGTTCAGAAGATATTGAGTCTTCTACAAGGTCACTACAAGAAATAATGATGGTAGAGTACCCAAAATCAAAAGAGCGACGTTACATGGGGCTAGTGTGGACTTGGCCCCAATAGAAATGAAAGTTAATCTTTGGTCGCTATGCATTAGAGACGATCTCCAATGGGACACAAATTTACAAGGTAGTGTTGCCTAAGCCTATATAAAGAAAAATATATTATTTAACTATAATGCATGTTTAGGGGACATTAATATATATATATATAATTAAATAATTATTAAGAAGTGGACTTTAAGCCTAACTCAACTTCATAAAACCGACTTATAAGGTGAGGTTTGCACCTACTATAAAATGTCTTAATCTATAGACGATGTAGGATCTCCAACACACCCCCTCACACCGAGGTTACCAACTCGTGCGTGAAACTATATATTATGAGTAACGACCCGATAGCGAGTGACTTGATAAACCCAAAAAACAATCGCTAGGATAGGCTCGAAATGGCTCTGATACCTTATTAAGATTTGGACTTTAAGCCTAACTCAACCTCATAAAACCGGCTTATAAGGTGAGGTTTGCACCCACTTATATACTACGAAATGTCCTAATCTCTAGTTGATGTGGGATTTTCAACAATAATTAAACTTAGCGTCGTCGTTGGGGACACTACGTGAGAAAACAAATGTGAGTAAATTGTCGTCATTGGGAATACTACTTGGGAAATAAATATAAGTAAAATGCCCTTAAGGAGAGCGAAATGGCCACGAAGACAAAAACGAAAAATAACTTAGCGTGGGCTAAGGTGATAATAAACGTCCACATCACTTAGTGTCGCCTAGACCTACTCTAAATGTAATAAAATATTAACTTATCCCTATTCTCTGACGCAATATCATTTTGCAACTTATTTTTTGATTGCATCTACTTTGTGTCTCCATTTTGGACACTAACTTATTATTATTATTATTAATTTTTAACTTGCATTCACTTTGTATCCCCATTCTATACTCGATATTATTCTGTCACTTAATTTTATTCATTGCATCTACTTTGTCCTCATTCTAGACACTAACTTATTATTATTATTTTAATAATTTTTAGTGTGAGTTAAAGGTTTCCATTGTGGACACAATACCTGACATTTATTTTTGTGTCCAACTTGAGTAGACTTCACCCATGCTAGTGGCTTTTTTTTATAGCCCCCGCTTTTTGTTGGTAGCTAAAATGAATTTTTTTTGGTAATGGATAAAGGGCTATATTACTTAACATGTTTTACTTTCAACCAGTCATATATAAAGAACGTTAACAAATGTAAAGATTCTAAACTAGATATTTGGCATTGTAGGCTCGGACACCCCTATGATAGAATTATTGAACAATTGTGCAAATATTTTCCTTATCAAAATATCTTCTAAAATAGTTTGTGATGCTCGTCATTTTTCAAAACAACATAAGCTTCATTTTTATTTTAACAATTCTTCTACTGCTAATGCCTTTAGTCTTATACATGTTGACATATGGGGTCTCATTTTGTTACTTCTGTACATGGTTGTAAATATTTCCTCATATAGTAGATGGCTTTACTAAACATACTTGGATTTATTTAATGAAATCTAAGGCTGAAACCATATCTCTTATATATAAGTTTGTTAATCGTAGCTTGTTATTTTGTTGTGGATAGAAAAATTAACATATATTAAATGTTACTTGTAGCTTGTTATTCACATATGATTTTTCTAGATTATATTGGTCTTATGCAGTTGGTCATGCTATGCATATCATTAATTATCTACCTTCTCATACTCTAAGTGGTAAATTACTTTACAAAGTGTTATATAATGAACCCCCTACATATTTGAATCTTAAGGTTTGTGGATCTCTTTGTTATGCTTCTACTCTTGGAAATAATAGAAGCAAACTTGATCCTCGAGCTAGAAAATGTGTCTTTCTTGGTTACAAGAATGTGATAAAGGGATACATTCTTTTTTATATCACCAATTGGGAAATTTTTTTCAATAGAAATGTTGTTTTCTATGAATATATTTTCTCTTACAGAGACAACGAGGAATCATCTAGTTATAATCTATTGAAAAATAGACTCCATTCAACAAAGTTTTGATTTTTTGCTAGAACCTGTCCGAAACAACAGTAATGATCAAAGGCAACTAAGAGATGATATTTTTAGGAGTAATAATGATTTACAAAGACCTAGAGAAGAGTCATATTGTAACGGTAATACAAAGGTTCTTCAAAGGGACGATAGAGATGATATTAGATGGTCTAATAGAGAAATTTTACACTAAAAAGATACAAATGATATTAGACGATCTAACAAAGACGCTATTAGATGATCTAACAAAGATGATATTAGACGCTCTAAAAGAGTTAAAAGGATTCCGAGATTTCTGGAAGATTATCATTACAACATTAACAATTTAGTTAAATCTTAAGGTAATATTAAATATCCTATCTCATCTATTTTATCTTATGATTCATTATCTGATAAACAATTACAACTCATTATGGTTATATCCATGAATACTGAACCCCAAACGTATGAGGAAGCATGCAAACATCCTAAATGGATTACTACAATGCAAAGAGAGATAGAAGCGCTTCAAGCCAATAACACCTAGAAACTAACAACGTTGTCATATAACAAGATTCTCGTTGGATCCAAGTGGGTGTATAAGATCAAATACAAATATGATGGAACCATTAAAAGTTATAAGGCTCGTCTAGTAGCAAAGGGTTATTACTCAGGTTGAAGGTATAAACTATATCTAGATTCTTTTTCATATGTTGCAAAATTAACTACTGTGAGATTACTTTTAGCGCTAGCATGGCATTCTGCACCAGTTAGACATTGATAATTTATTTTTACATGGAGACCTTATAAAATAAGTTTATATAGTTTCACCTCCTGGACTCAAACTATCTCAACCAAATCAGGTTTGTCTTTTAACAAAGTCTTTGTACGGTCTTAAGCAAGCCAACAAACAATTTTTGCCAAATTATCTTACTTCCTTATATCAACTGGTTTTATTCAGTCAAAGTCTGATCATTCTCTCTTTATAAAAAACACACATGTTGCTTTCATTGTTTTACTTATTTATGTATACAACATCATTCTTGTTGGAAATTCCTTAGCAACCATTGAAGAAATAAATTAAACTCTCAATAACACCTTCAAAATTAAGAACTAAGGAGAGCTTAAATATTTTCTCAAGTTTAAAGTTGCTAGATCCAAGAAGGGTATACATCTTTGTCAAAGAAAACAAGCGTTGGATATCTTAGCAGATTCGAGAATGATGGTTAGCAAGCCTTATCCATCTCCTTTATCCAAAAATATCAAACTTGTCTTCACCTCTGATGCTTCTTTCATAATGATGAATCTTACAGACGCCTTATAGAACAACTTTTGTATTTAAGCAACACGCGTCCTAGAGTTAGTTTTCTTGTTCATCTGCTAAGTCAGTTTGTTCAAAATTCTATTGTGTGTCATCATCAACCCGCTTAGAATGTCCTCTGATATATCAAATCCAAACTTGCACAAGGTTTTTTCTTCTCTTCAAATACAAAATTCAAAGGTATAGCATTAAACGATCGACAAATGGATATTGCATCTTTTTAGGGACTTCTCTAATCTTGTGGAAATAAAATAAAATAAAAAAACATTGTATTGTCTCTCGCTCTTTTACACAAGCGAAATATAGTGCCCTAGCCACCACAAAACGTGAGTTGTTGTGGCTAAGTTACCTCCTTAATTATCTTCATATCAGACCAAATGCTACTACAATTTTATATTATGACAATCAATTCGCCTCACCATATTACTCACAACTCTACTTTCCATTGACATTTAGATATTGATTGTCATGTGGTTCGTGAAAATATTCTAGAGAATCTTCTCCACCTTCTCCCCATATAAACTAACAATCATCTTGCAAATATTTTCACCAAAGTTCTTCACAATTCCTCGTTCCAAAATATTGTATCCAAGTTGGGAATAATGAGTATACACTATCTAGCTTGAGGGGAAGATGTTGAACTAGTTTTCTAGTATAGACGATCATCATCTAGTGTTCCGATAACTATCTAATGCTTCGAACTAAGTTAGACATTGACCGTCTATGCTAAACAATGATCGTCTATATATATATATATATATATATATATATATATATATATATATATATATATATATATATATATATATATATATATATAATTATTTTTTTTTTTT
>Ga0123342_1000476_pt1 | contig 63223 bp, 31 predicted proteins | sample Turbeawhitnodule_FD_89960 | JGI IMG/M metagenome (GOLD analysis project Ga0123342, IMG submission 89960) | Root nodule microbial communities of legume samples collected from Mexico - Turtle bean Mexico white nodule | ecosystem: Host-associated > Plants > Roots > Nodule | place: Mexico: Nepantla... | reverse complement strand
TCTATTAAATATACACAGATAAGAAATACATTTTTATATGTCTCATAAAATCTATCTTATATGTGTTTTTTACAATAATTTTTTTTAAATATATATATATATATATATATATATATATATATATATATATATATATAAACCCTAAACAATATATACATGGATTTTCTAAGTCTTTTAACTTTTAAATATATGTATCTTTTTATTTATTAACTTGTGAAATTTAAATATGTATTAGAAATATAAACTTAAAAAATAAGAAGTAATATTAAGTTGTACATGAATGGGGGAGTTTCCTTCTATTTTAAGTTTAAAGAAACTAAATTGTGTCTTTTTTTATAAAAAGTTTTCATGTTAGGCATCACTGTGCTACTTGACATCTCAGCTAGGCTGACACCTCAAATAACAAACAACAATTATTTTTCATCACAGGGAAAAAATATTATTAAAAAAAGGAAAAAGAAAGAAAATACAAAAATATGGGAGGACTAGACCAAAACTCACATGTTACCAAAAACGATACATAGGTAGATTATACCTATTAATAAAGAATTCTAAGAACAGACTAGATGGAAGCTTATTATACCAATGAAAGGAATCTCTATGAATAAATCATAAATTAGCCAACTTATCAGCACACACATTCTCTTCACGAAAAATATGAGTAACCCTAAACTAAATTGTGTTTATACCTAACTACTTTTAATAATTCTTCTTTTAATTATTTTTTATAATATTTTATAAATCGACAAAAATGGTTTCACACAAAAGATATTATTAAATATTCTTATGTATTATTCCTCGTAATGGCGTCAATTACTAATATTATTATATTATTATCATCGTCATTATATTTATACTATAACTATATATAACAAAAGTAATGATATATCGATACCATTATAATATTTTATTTTAAAAAAGTTATCTTTTATTAGTAGACTGTCAAACAAACTTTATCCATTTATCAAGTACATTCATGTAACGATTATTTATGTAAGACAAATCTTTTTAAATAATAGAGAACTAGATTTTGATCGGCCAAGGTTCTCCTATCTATTCCAAATATAATGAAAATCAAAAGTACATAATTTGTTCATAGAAAATAATTACGTATCGAAAAAATTTAATTTAAATTATTTTATTATAATATAATATTTTATTTCAAAAAACAGTTATTTTTTATTATTAGAGTGTGAAACAACTTTTTTCATTTTACAAGTTTGTTCATGTAATGATTATTTATGTAAGACAGATTTTTTAAATAATGAAGAACTAGATTTTATTTATTTATTTTTAAATCGGCCAAAGTTCTCTTATGTTTCCCAAATATAATGAAAATCAAAAGTACACAATTTGTTCATAGAAAATAATTATGTATCGACAAATTTTAATTTAAAATTTATTTGTTTAGTTATAAGATCATCACAATAACCAACTAGAAAATATATCCAAATGACTGTCCATTAATTTATTATGACTTCCATAATAACTAAACCCAAAAGAACACTTTTTTCTTCACTATTTTTTTACAAATATTTTAAAAAAAATAATAAAACATAAAATGATAAATTTATAATTAAAAATAAAATAAAATAAAAACATTTTTACAAGAAAAACCGATTTTAAACTTTCAAACACTATAAATATACATATAAAAATCAAAATCAAAATAGAATATATACTTTTTCATTATCAGATTGGAATGAATAAGCTTGGAAGTGGTTGGAGGTAAAGGTTTGGTGAAGGTGTTTGCTGCTTGCATGTAAGATGATATAGGTAGCAGCTTGAGGAGACTAGCCATGACTTTTTCACGGAAAATATGATAGTCGATCTCTATATGTTTGGTTCGCTCATGAAAAACGGGATTAGAGGCAATTTGTATTGCAGAATGATTGTCACAATATAGAATAGTTGGCTTGACATAAGAAACGTGAAGGTCTTGGAGAAGATATGTTAGCCATTGTATCTCATAAGTGGTGGCAGCAAGTGCCCTGTATTCAACTTCCAATGAACTTCAAGAAATGATTTGTTGTTTCTTAGATTTCTAGAAAATAAGAGAATTTCACAGATAAATAGAGAATCCAGTAATAGATTTTCTTATGGTAGGACAGGTTGTCCAATCAGAGTCATTAAAAGACCTTAGTTGAATAGAGTTAGAGTTGTGGAAGAAGATACCAAATCTAGGAGCAGATTTGAGGTGCCTCAGAATTCGAAAAGCAGCTTGTTGATGATCTTTTGTAGGTGCAATAACAAATTTCCTGAGATTGTTGACACTAAAAGTGATGTCCAATCTGGTGTTGGTGAGGTATAAAAGACGACCAATGAGTCGTCGGTAAGTAGAGGGCTCTGCTTCAGAGAGCTAGGTGCCTTCATTCAAGGATAGCTGTGAGGTTTGAGTCATGGGGTAGGCATAGGTGCGCAATCAAGCGTCCTAGTTTCAAGGAGGAGATCCAAAGTATATTTTCTCTGGCTTAGGTGAATTCCGGTATGGTTACGCGCCACTTCAAGTCCCAAAAAATACGATAGGTCCCCAAGACTCTTTATTCGAAAGTGCTCATCCAGGAGTTTGGTAATGTGAGAGATTTCCTCAACATCATTTTCATTGAGTACAATGTCATCCACATACACAAGAAGAATCATTATTGATCAATTGACGTTCTTGTTGCACCACAAGAGAAAAAATCACAGTGATAGGAGGTATGGGTTCCAAAAGATGAACATGAGATTTTATATTATGATATTGATCATTCAACCCACGTAAATGTTGCATAGCCTGATCCTCATGTTTTCTTTGATTGATAATACAGAACAAGAACATTTGATTTTACAACTGCAGACAGGGTTAAGCCTAAAATTCACAATTTCATCTCAGATAACTCTAAGTTTTGTAAAATATTCAGTCATAGACTGATTCCCTTGACACAAGGTGGCAACATCCATTTGTAAATCAGAAATTCTAAAGAGATAACTTTGTGAATACCTAGTTTTTAAATCGTTCCATATGTCGATGGCTAAATCCATCCAAATAATGCTTTTCCTAATAGAAACTGAGACATAATGTATTAACCAAGAAACAACCATGTTGTTACAACGTTTCCAGGTCAAAAGGGTTGAGTGATTTGCGGCAACGCATGGATGTGTCCCAAGGATGAATTCGATTTTGTTTTACGCACTCAGTGTCGTCGTCATGGATCGACTCCAAGAGTGATAATTGGAAGAGTCGAGGATCGGTGATACTAGCGATGTGGTTGGGTTTTCGTTCGGATGTAATGAAAGATAGGTCTGGTCGAATTGTTCCTCTCCCATAACTGAAAAGAAGAACAAGAAAAATGAAAAAACGAAACAAGAATGGCAAAAGAAATAAAGAAGAACAAATATCAGAGAACACGGCAGAGCTCTGATACCATATTGGAAGGAGATTAAGGCAAAACAGTACTTCCTAGTATGAAAACCCTATAAAGTAAAGAAGTAAAAACAATGTATAATTATTGATATCTATTTTAAGAGTACACAGAGATAGTACATGGAGAGGTGCAAAAAGGAATGGGTTGGTAATCCGGGCCATATACAAAATAAGGAAAAGCCTAGAATAAAAACAGTACATGTTATCAGTGCATTCTATGTTGGAACCTTTTATTGATGGTTTTTTTTCTCCATTAGTGCATTTTTGGTGTTTGAAGAGTTCTTTTATGAATTTATCCAAAATAATTGTTAAATCCTTATGAGTTTTTTTTAGTGTATTGTTCTTTATAAGAAAATATCAAGAGTTGATTAAGTAGATTCAAACTTAATGCAAAGGTGATTTTTTCTTAAAAAAGTTAGAAAGGATAAATTATTTTTAGAAGAATAAGTGCTAAGTAATAATGTCTATTTACTGTTAAATACCAATAGAGTAAGTTTAGCTAATTTTGAGTTGATGCTAATTATTTAAAAAAAAAATTGAGTAAAAATATTTGTATTGGTGTGATGTGGTTTTAGTCAATATTAATAATTTTTTATTTTTTTAATTAGTAAAAATATTTGTGTCAATGTTAATTAACTGATATAGTAATATTTATTTAATTTAACATAAGTTAAATTATTATTAACTTTATTTATTTTATTATTTATTTAAGTTAATGTTTATTAGACCAATTTTAATATAATATATTTTTAAAATTTGTTTAAGTTACCTAATTTCATTTATTTGTTATGAATTTGTATATTCGTAACATAAAATAATAATCAATCTAAAATCTTAAATTTAAAGACCATAAAGTGTTGTAATCCGTGAAATTTTATTTTAATCAAGTAAAACAAGTAATTTTTCTCTCTCAATTTTCTATGTATGTTTTCTCATTCTCATCTTTTTTATTATCATTGATTCCTTTCATCCACACTTTTATCTCCCAGGAAGGAAATACAATCTCACCCTCTTTCTTCTTTTGAAACTCTTTCAATAAAATTAATGATTTTTTTTTTATTTTTTTTTGGTATGTGCCATTTTGCAAGTTTATATACCCCAAATTACGAGTTGCTTGTACATTATAGTTTATAATTGGCCAAACTTTTCTTAGTTATTAATTCAGATTTTATTATTATTAATTCATATTTTATTACTCTTAAACTATTTTACCGTTATATTGTATTAATGGTCAATTTCGGCATGTTATTATTCCTAGTTTATATTTTCAATAATTGTAACTATTATTATTATTATTATTATTATTATTATTATTATTATTATTATTATATATATATATAATTGAGTGAAAATCAAAATAAATAAGATCAGTTTTACAATTTTGTACAATTACGTTCAATCAATTGCTACAACTTTTTGTCTTCTCTTATTTCATTCAATTAGTTACTACAATCACGTCCTCCTATAATATAACTCCATCTAAAAATTTTTTATTGATACAAAATAAACATTCAATATCTTAATAATAAAAAAAAAAGGATAATTGAGTAATTATATATGAAGAAGATGGGGGAATTAAAATTATTCCTAAAATGATGTGGTGACCGTTTGGTAGTATGGAAGAAGCTTCAACTGTTTGGTGGAGTACCTTAGGTGTACATTATAAAAACCTGAATATTCGACCAAGGCGGTTAAAAGGCCTCAAAGTTATTCTATCATGTCCAAACCACTATATATATGTAGGCCAATTTCTACAAAAACTTGTATAAACACCACCACCACTTGTTTGATAAATAGCAATCTTTTCACAATGCACAAAGCAGCAGCAAAGTCTATGCTAACAGAGGAATTGAAGTCCAAAGCTGAGGTTTATCACGGGGACAAAGCTTGCAGGGAGAAGTTCTCTTTGCTGCTGGCAGAAAAAGGTCTACCTGAAGGGTTACTGAGCATTGAGGACATTGAGGAATGTGGTTATGTGAAGGAAATAGGGTTTGTTTGGCTAAAGCTGGAGAAGAAGAAGGAGCACAGGTTTGATAACATACTTGTCTGCTATGATTCAGTGATCACTGCTTATGTGGAGCCAAACAAGATCAAGAATCTAACTGGGGTTAAGGCCAGGGACTTCTTGGTTTGGTTCTCTTTGAGTGAGATTTATGTTAGGACCCGACCAGAAGGACCTGTCATCACCTTCAAATCTTTGGTTGGCTTGTCCATGTCTTTTCCATTCTCTTTCTTCAAAACTAGCAAAAAAGCCAGGGATGAAGCAAAGATCAAACTGTAATTAGTGAGAAAAAAAAAAGTATTATAACTTGTGTTAGTGTTGATCAAAATGTTATCTCACTAATATGTGATGTAGAACTATCTATTTAGCAGATTATTGAGATAACACTTGTATTTAAGCTTCTTATTTTTCTCAAAACATATTTTGAATGATTTAGTTGTAGTAGTTCATTAAAAAAATGAAAGTGTGAAAAAAGGAGGTGGAAGAGAAAGAATATGCTGCATAATATTATTGGTTTGGTTTAGAATATGCGAAGAGGTGGTTATTGAAGTGTCTTTTCCAAATTGATCACGTAATACTCTTGGAGGAGGCGTGTGCCTTTCATTTGCATGGCATAGGTTACGTGAGATGAGGTGTGAAGGAAAGCTAAGTTAAATATAATTAGAGGAATCTAGTTACTATAAGAGAATATATATATATAACTTTTGCTTCAATCTGCCAAGCCCATGTGTGCATCGGGAAACTTGTAAAAAACAGAGGCAAAAAAGCATCTAAATTTTGTCGTTAAAATAATAATATCGTTTTTAGGAATTCACAAGTGATGCCAATCAATTTTAATTAGACCACAATGAACAATTATATTTTATTAATCAGCTTCAATCAAATAAGACTAAATATTAAAGAAAAGTTGGTTAAAAGTTGAATTAAAGTTTTTTTTTCCGTTTATCATGCAAGAAGGTTGAGATGAGTTTATTTATATAAGATTTGGGAGATTCACAAAAACCTACCTATGTCAGAGACACTACTGAAATGTATAATCTCCGAAAGGTAACGTCGGAATAAAATTATATAATTATGAATTATATAAATTAATAATAAGATAATAAAAAGATGTTTTTCTCTTAAATTTTATAATTATAATAAAAATTTATATAATAAATTTATTATATAAATTAATAATAAGATAATAAAAAGATGTTTTTTTCTTAAATTTTATAATTATAATAAAAATTTATATAATAAATTTTTATTTTTAGAAAATTAATGTATTTTTAAAAAAAAATGTGTAGAAATGTACTAGAATTGTCATAAATCCAAAAAATATGTTTTGAATTTGATATTTCACGGATACGTGTCATACAAGTGTCGTTGTCAGATACGAGTATCTGACACCGACACGTCATTTAAGATGAGTGTTTGGACTTCATAGTTCGTGTCTTACAAGTGTCATACGAGTGTCAGTATCCGATACGAGTATCTAATACCGACACGTCATTAAAAATGAGTGTCTGGACTTCATAGTTAGCAACTGATTAGGATAATTCTAACACTAATACTATTTTAGTAAAGGCTATTTTAGTAAAAGAGTTTATGTTTAATTTAATCTCAGAGATTTAGAGTCTATAATTTAATCTTATCTTATGAAATCTGCTATCATGTTAAAGCATGTTATCATTATCAAGAACTTGATGATTTAGAACTACCATTGTGCAAATTTGAAGCATTAATTAACTATTGCGGTGTAAATAAGTGAAGAGAGAGGGTAAGATGAGTGGTTGAAGTTTCAGAGAAAACCTTGTTGTAGAGGCAACAGAGGATGAGTGTTCCATTATCAAGAGATTTCATATCTCAATCTAAGTAGAGTGTAATGTAGTAGACATGGACAGAAAGCTTAAGGTTTTTGGCATTATTTTTCATTTATTAATTAATACTTATATAGCATAATTAAATATTATTAATTATTTTGTTTTATTTTAAAACTTAAATATGTATCACTTAAAAATTGGTTCGGACTATACTGGTGATTAATAATTTCTCTACCAAATAACCATGTCATCAATTCAACATAGGCATATTTGAATAAACTCTTTTAGAAGAATATTTTAAGAGAAATAAATCAAATAAAAAAACTTTTTATAAGCTAAATTAACTCGTAAATAAATTTAAATAAGAATTTTAGAGAAATTATATCAGATAAATTTTACAAATTAATTTATTCTCAATGAATGTTTGTGGATTTATGTGACATTTTTTTTCTACATTTAACTAGTCGGTTAAAATGGTCAGAAAGACCCGTTTTCCAATTTCATTCAGTTGACACCTAAAAAAATATTATTTTATCCTAAAAAACATTCATTCAATTAACAGCTAAAAAATTATTTTTTTTATTATAGTATAATATTTTATTAAGAAAAACCTAGGATGGTGAAAGATAAGACAGAAGCTTGATAAATATGACATTTGAATTGAATGGTTAATGACGAAAGAGTGGCTATATAACGTTGCTGATTTATTAATACTCATACATATGATGTTGATATAATAGTTGTCAGAAAATTTGGGAACTGAAATTGGTAGAATGAGTGCTTATAGACGATTATCCACGAGTAGGAAGATGGTTGCCTGTTAAGAAAGAATGAACAAGGGAGAGAGCTTGAGTGGGCTTGTTCAATGGCACCAAGTGACCAGCCCCTCTCACTGTCACATATGTCAATCCTTCATATTCCACTATTCTTCCTCCAACCTGCTTAAGTTAATCATGTTAGAACAAAACATGTCACAAATAAACAAATTACATAGTCAATTACAAATTACAACATAATCAGTGACTGTATATGTACCTGATTATCATGGTACCATGTTTGCCACCTAGACTTGAGAGGTAATCCCAGAGCCTCAACACAATATCGTGTCCCTATCACCGGCACTCTCCCATCTGCATCTCCACTGTACCACAAACAAACCATCTCTTTAATTTGTTGATGTTGAGTAGGAACTTTTGTACCCAACTAATCACAAACTGAACCTAGTTAATGGGAGTCATGACATAAGAATGATGATTGGAAAAAGGGAATCACGGTAAAAAGCAGGGATTGTAATCCCTGCACGGATACCACATGAGTACGTGACCCTTTTGCCCAAACCAAGTACAAATTTCCTCTACTCATTCAATGCACATTGTTCATATCTAAACTTAACAATCATGTTAGTGATTAGACAGTATGTGATCTTGAAAGAGAGAAAGATAGAAGGCAGTAAAAATACCTGTAAATCCATATCTTAAGCCCACCCTTGATGAGTTTGGTGTATATAGGTAGGACCGAGAAAACGGAGAAGTTGTAAGCCCTCAATATGGAATTACTGAGCATGAAACATGGAAATTAATATTCAATGTTCATTGCCAAAAATAAATAAAGTACATTCAAGGAACTAATTTCAGTGCTTACTTGCAAACCTTCCATGCCACGTTAGTGGCTCTTTTAGTATCTGCATGAAAAGATGATTGAACATCTTTTCTATTGAAATATTCTTCTGCATAATTGGAAAAACAAGGGTCATAGCCTCCAAAAATTCTCATCCTCCTTTCTCTATGATCATTTCTCACCTGCAAGAGGCAAACTTTCTCTCAACTTAAATAACTTGACATGGAATAAATTAGTGAAAATAACTAATAAACCTGTGATATTATTTATCAACCTTGGTAAATGATTCATGGCCGATACTGTTGCTCTCATCAGCTATTGAGGATGTGCTGTTTAAAGGACATCTCGGGGCATAAATGTTGTATATGTCAATTTCTGAGTAATCATGGAAGACTTCGTTCATGGCCCTGTTGCATTCATTTGACCATTCAAATTGTTTAAAATCACATACTTGTTTTGCTTTCTCATATTGCTGGTCTGATATAACTGCGTGGCTCCATGCATATTCCAGAAGTCCTTTATAGTCATAGTAGTCATCAGTCTCTGGGTTGCCAACCTGAACATGTGAATATATTTAGAAAGCAAAGAAATCATCTGTGACTGTGGTGCATATTTCAGATGTTTCATAATTTTAGACAAAAATGCGTGTTGTTTTTCTAATCACAAGGGAAGTTCAGAAATCTACATTATAAAGACTTTTAAATGTCAACAATATTAGTTATTGAGATAAAACTTTAATTTTTACTAAAGAATGAACTGTGTCTAATTTACTTACAATAAAACCTTTAAGATTAATAAAGGGGTATTCGTTGCTATCTTTGTTTCGATCAAAGATTAACTCTGCAAGCTGAGGGATATAGTGTCCTGGAAAATATGGAAAATGGAAATGTGATTATGCTAGTAAGGTATGCGACAGAGAAATCATAGTGAAGTTAACCACTGACCACCGTAGCTTTCTCCTGATATAAAAAAGTCCCGGGATTTGAACTGTGGGAATCTTTCTAGCCAATTCACCAAGAAATTGTAGGCATCCTCAGCTGATTCAAGTAGTTTGTCAAACATGACCACTTTAATCAAAAAAATCAGAAGAATTTTATCTTTTGTCAAGGAACTCACCGACAAAGTTATCCTCTAATATGGTGTCAGAAGAGGTGTTAGTATAAGAAAATCCAACTCCAACAGGGGACTCCACAAACAACAAATTTGCTTCTGCAAGGGTTTCAAATTTTCAAGCAAATCATCAATCTCTACCCTTCTTAATACTTTTTAGCACAGAAAAAGTCCAAAACAAATATTTGGAAGCAACAAGAGATAATAACCAAACAAACACACAACCTTGATTCCAAGAATATTTGTTGAAAAGTAGTCCTTCCCCGTTTTTGTTGACTATAAGAGGTCCAATCTCAACAACGGCACCATACCCAATAGAGGAACATCCGGGTCCTCCAAATGCCAACCAATCAAATGAAATGGTTTCAATACATTAAGATCTCTAACTATGGATAACATTAGAGGAATTAAAAGTGAAAAACAAAGCAATAATATGACAATGGTGGCTGACAATGACAACAAATTATAATGAATCACAAACCTCCATTGAGCCAGAGAAGGAGAGGCTTCTTGGAGGGTTCAGACTGAGCTTCAAAGAACCAGTAGAAAAGGGCCCTTCCATGGTTTTCATTGACAGTGATGTAACCTGAAAAGTGTGATAGTGAAGGGTTGGAAGGTTGACCAGGAAGATCGATTATTCTATCAGACTCATAGGTTGCATTTAATGCAGAAGCTTTAATGAAGGAAGTACTCAGAAGAAAGAAACATAGGAAAGGGAGAATCAGAATAACATTGATGATGTTCATCTTGAAAACTGCTACTACTAAAGTGGACTTTTTTGGCCAAACCATTGAGTTCATTATTCTTATAGTGCTAACATTGGTGACTGTGAAATCACTTGGATATGTAGGAAATGGCCAATGTACAAGTGGTACTACTTTTTGTTCTTGTCCTTGCTTCTTGTTTCATATATCCACTTTGGGTGGTGAAGCATTAGGTATCAATAGAAACTATTTTCTTTATAATTATTTAATTTCTTTTTAAGTATTAAACAAGCATTGATTAAATAATTAATGTTATTTATTATATTATAATTTATATATTTAATATTGGCAACTTTAATAACAAAAATATTAAATTTTTATTAATTAAATAATTAGTAAATTTAATATGTTTCTTAAATTAAATTTATTTATTAACATATGTATTAACTAAATAATTATTAAAATTAGTATTAGTTATTAGTTATAAAGCTATAGTTTGAGAATTTAATATTTAAAATTTAAATGCATAAATTATTGTATTGTTCATTTACTATAATTTAATTTAATTATTAAATAATAAATTCAAAAGAATGAAAAAACAAGAAAGTAAAGGTAGTGTGAATTCGGGTGTCTCCAATTCATTTATAAATATGTAAATATGGGGAGCAAGATATTACTTTGGGATTTTCCAATTTTTTTATTTACAGATAAAAGAAAGAAAAAACCTACGTGGAGCTTGGAGGAAACATTGCAGCACTTGGAACCTATGAAGTTCGGACACTTCTCTTAAATGACGTGTCGGTGTCCAATACTCGTATGACACTTGTAAGACACGTATCCGTGAAGTGTCCAATTTAAAAAGTATTTGTTAGATTTCTGACAATTCTAGTACGGTAAAAGCACAATTTTAAAGAGGAAAAATACATTAATTTTCTAAAAACTCAAACTTTATTGTATAAATTGTTATTATGATTATAAAAATAAGAAACAAATCATTGTGAACCAGTAATAAAAAACATCTTTCTGCTCCAAAAAATAATTGGGAACATGTGCACATAAATGTTTATTGTTAATTTATATAATTTATAATTATATAATATATAGATCTATGTCTCTGTGTCTAACATTTTAAAGATTTTACATATCTCTATGTCCGTATCGTATCAATACCCGTGTTAGTGTGAATGATACATGCTTGGAACCTAAAACTTGACACGAAGGGATAAATTGCAGCAATGGCGCAGAATTATGGGGAGCATAGACATCTCTTTATAATAAAAATGGCAAGGAACTGGAAAAAAAAAAATTGTGTGAATAGGAATTGGAATTTCTTCCTTCACCTCCACATTTTCTTACTCTACCTCTATCAATCTTTCAATTCCAAAGTTACACTCAAACAAAAAATATATGATTTATTTATTTTTTCATTTTCAATTTATATAATTTATATATTTTTCAAACTCTAAAATTTGTAAAACAAAATTATATTCCAAATTTCAAAATTTAGAATATAATATTTTTTTTTTTCAAATTTTATAATTTTAAAAAAAAAAATTGAATTCGAAAATACATTATAAACTTTATAATTTGGAATATAAAATTGTATTTCAAATTTTAGAATTAAAAAAAATATTAATAAAAAATATGAAGAAAAAAAAAGTTGTGCTTTCATGTCTTTTATAGAGGTAAAATAATAAAGCATGGAAGTGCAGGAAAAAATTGTCTTCGAATTGATGATAAGGAGAAGATTTTGGGAAGGACATATCACAACTTTGGCTGCTACTTCTTTTACCTCGATACATTTCTTGGTAATTTTGTATTTTTATCCTTTAGTAAAATAATAAATTAATCTTTAAAATTTTACACACTTTTTTTTTCTTTCATTTTATTCAAGGACCTTCATCTTTTTCTTGCATTGGTTTGTCACTATTTGAGTATCTTTAATTATTATTATTTTAAATATTTTGGATTAGATAATTCAAAATATATTTTTAAATTTGAAAGTGTTTTTTATATTTGTAGAATCCAAAGTAATTTAAATATATATATATATATATATATTATTACATAATCCAGAAACTAATTTTGGATTAAAAATATCTTCTAGAATATGTAATCCAAAATATATATTAAAAAAATGATATTCTGAATTACGTAATTCAAAAGTCTTTTTGGGATTTGATATTAACTTATGAATTATGTAATTCACATATATTACAAATTACATACATAAGTTGATCTCATATCCAAAAAATAATTTTTGTCAAAAAATAATTTTTGGTTATGTAATTCAAAAGCTAATCTTAAATCTGAAAAAGGCTTTTAGATTACATAATTCGAAAGTTAATCCCTAGTTTGAAAAAAACTTTTGAATTATGTCATCAAAAATATGAACTACACCACATCATAAATATCATATGTTTTAACTTTTTTATATAAAGACATTTTTAAAATACAAAAGCTTATAGGGTGACACAAGAAGATATGGAGGTGCAGAAAGAAAAGGCTTCAAAACGTAATGGGCTCTATTAACCGGCTTGAATACCTTATATAATATGAAATTTTAAAAATTCGGTCTAATTTTAATTCAACTCAAAATCTCTTAATGTGTGACTGTTTAAGAGTATTCCAATTTAACTACTGATATCATGTATGTTATTGTGATCAAATATTTAAAAGTCAAATTGTATTGCTCTTTGTCATCTTATCAAATAGTGAAATATACATGTTTAGATAAAAAAAATCAATATTTAATTTCAAAATGTTTACTCAAAATTATAATAAAACTTTTAAAAGGCGATTAGGACAATAATTAAAGTAGTGATTGAAAAGTAAACACTTTAAAAATAATGTATTGTTTTGTCATTATATTAAGCGACGAATGTGTTTAAAATATTAATATAATTGATTTTAAACTAAAAGATAATATTTAAAATAAAGGATTTAATTCAACTTTTTGAAAATTGTAAAAGGCTAAACTGAATATAAATACAATGCTAAATGACTGAAAATATAATTTAGTTTTTTTATATATAAAGAATAAAGTTAGTTCGTAACATAACTTGCAAAATTGTAATGGATAGGATTGAGTAAATAATTGTTTTCCATAAACTCAAGGTATCACCAGAATTTTGTGGAGTAAAATTACAAATTCATGAAATATATTAAAATAAGTTGGTTCTTATTTATTTTAATAATTTTACTTTTAATAAATTCACGGACCAAAAAGTAATAATTTTAAACTTAAAAAGTATATAAGATTACTAAATTAACAAAATAAGTAAACATTACCTCTAACTGACAAAGCTAATAGATATGTGTGAATCTTATTTTGAGAAATAAAAGATAGATTCGCATTGTTTTAAGATTTTGGATGTCATCTAAATTCATCATATAACTGAGTCAAATCTTATTGTTGTTGAATCTTTATTATAAATCCCCTCAAAAGTGGCAGGTACTTATTCTTTGTGCATGTCCAGGGTAAGCACCCCATAAATAACCCATATTTATATCCTGTGATTATCTTCATGTGTTGACTTGGTAAAATGAGATAAATAAGCTTTACAACAAGAATGCATCATTACTAATAATCCCTGTATATTACACAGACTTAATGCAACAAAGACTGGTGTGTATCTAGTGTTGAATATTGAAATTGAAAGTGCTAATTCGCTCAAAATATAGAATTTAGGACAAGAGAAATGGGCAACTTGTCAATTGTTAAGTTTCAAGAGGCTGAAGAATTAATTTGGGATTCTTCTCCTGAGATTTTGTTTTCCTTTTGGGGGAGAAGGGTCGAATAATGACTCTTGAGAAGCGGCTCAAGTGATCCTGGAGTCCTTCCATCTGGTAATGACCGAACCGCCAATCTCTATCTATATAAGGTCGCTGTACAGGTTCATCAAGTCCACCTGTCACGAGAAGCAAGAAGACTTGGACACTTTTCCATGTAACCCCTATAAGAAAATTCTAACAATGTCTATATACCTATTAACATAAGCTTTTAAATGTTTCAGATGGAGTACCATTGCCCAACATTTTCTTTTTCAACATGATCACCCTGACACAAGGTGTTATATTTGTCTGGTCTGGCCTTTCCCAAAGGAGCCAAAACCCAAATTCAGTGGGAAGCACTCAGGAATTAGAATCTAAACAGCTTCTATATGTTCTGCAAGGATTAGAAGCAGTATTCTGATTGTGGCGGCTAAGGGACAAATGGTCTGAGGGAACAGTATTTTGGGACTAATGTATAGCGGGTTCAGTTTTCTGAATTGTAAGCATACGCAGTCTACCTGAGGTTTAAAGCTAATATTCAAACAATAAAGGCACTCTTAATTACACATTTTAAATCTAACTGCCGTGGATCTTAAATGGGCTTTATATAAATTTAGTTGGTTTGGTTCACAGTCCATTGTAATTGGTTGATCTTGACTAAAGTAGTACTTATTATGCAACTGCTGTCGAAGCCATTAACTATTGGGTTTTCATGTAATTTGTTGCCAAAGTGCTAAGGCATCAACTACATTATTAACAAGGCCATATCATACTAAGACAGTTAAAAAACAATATGAAACTTTACAATTATATCACCAGTAAATAATTACCTGCATACATTAGACGGTGTTTATTCACAGCCCGATAAAATGGTCTTGTTTTCTTCTCTTTGGCAGCTCTTTGGAGTTCATCCCATGCTCTTTCACGATCTTCACGTGTGACTTTGCCGGTATTCACAATCTGCAATCAAAAGCCCATAGTTAGTGATCCAAACTAGACAGATCAAATGTCACGGAAAAGCAAATGCAGACAGGGAGTTCGAACTTTAGAAAATAGATGGTAAGAGGGGCGAGGGATCCGTGCAAGATTATTTGCCCTGTCAACCGCAACAAGTCCAAACTTGGGACCATATCCATCGGCCCACTCCCAGTTATCAGAAATAGTCCAGAACAGGTAACCAAGTACACGTACACCCTGTAGAACAATTACAAGAAGTCTACAATCAAATTAGTTGTTTATGAAATAATAGTTTAATTTTAAGGAAATAAAATTTAATCCATAAATAAAACCATGTTTATAGCAGCATAAACAGCAAGCAAATGCTCCAAGAAATATGGCCGGCGGATCAAATCTGTCTCATCCGAAACACCATTTTCAGTGATGATGAAGGGAATTTTTAGATGTTTGTATCTTTCATGGAACTGAAGCAACATGCGGTATAAGCCATCAGGGTATACCCCGCGACCAGATTCACTATACTCATCATTTTCCACCAGCTTCAGGCCTGCACCGGAAACCACTTCCTGAAATGTCACAATTGTTAGTGTGTATGCCAAATATCATGCATAGTGCATATCAAGGTTAATAAAGCAAACCTGGCCATAGTAGTTTATGCCTATATAGTCCAGCTTTTCAGATATTCCATCAATGTACGGGAAGAGAGTCAATGAATTAGCCAGAGAAACAGCGGCGACGTCATACAAACCGAAGGGTCGCATAAATGACACATGATGTGCTACACCAACTATTGGATTTAATGGGTTACTGCCAAAAAGATATTATAGTTCAGATAACTACAAACATAAAAATAGAAAAGTGCCTAAGTGATCAACTCCAACTGTTTAGCTTACAAATACGAAGGGATAAGGCATAAAACAATTGATTGCACTAGAAAGATATAGTAGCCAAGAACTCAAACAGAGAATGGACATAGACAGAAGCTAATAAATAAAAGTTAATACAGATGATCCCCAGAAAAAAGGATAAGTATCATAAGAAATAATTTTAAATTTCATAAGCAGGTCTATGATGATCTATATGGCCGATATAACTTGCAATAAATCTAAAGCTTTTATGAGAAAGAAAGATAAAACTTGCAATAAATCTAAAGCTTTTATGAGAAAGAAAGATAAAACTTGCAATAAATCTAAAGCTTTTATGAAAAAGAAAAACCTTAGTCCGTGGATGTAGTCATATGCCTTTAAGTGTGCAACAGACATCCAATGCATGGCCTGTTGAAAAACACCGGTTGGAAGTGCTGAAGTTGCGACCTCAAGCATATCAGGATGGCCTCCAGGCCAAGCTCCAGCACAGTAAGTAAGCATACAGAAGACATGGGGCTCATTAAATGTTACCCAATAGTCTACCGAATCTGATACACTGTCTACAACAAGCCTACGTGAAAAGAGAGGATATGAGAAAGAGTTTCATCAATATACTATCATAAGAGGAGTAACTCAATAGGACTAGACAATAATGTGATCTAAACTGGAAAATTGATATTCATGAAAAGAGCAAATAATCTACAGAAGCAGGAATTTCAATCTCTTAACTTTCCCAATATGCATTAGAAAAACACGTGCATGGAATTAGTAGTCATAACTTCATAAGTAAAGAGATGGAAGGATGGTTAAATGTGACCTGAAAACTCAGAAACTAAAATATTACAATGGACAATTCACAGAGGAAGACATTTCATACTGAACTATCAGTTTTTCATTTAACTTTCAAATGATTTTCTTAGCAATTTAGCGTGGTTCGATTGGTGCTTTGATAAGAAAATAATATCATACAGATAATAAACACTAAAGGGAAAACTAACCTGGTAAAGTCCATGAAATAATCCACTGTCTTTTCCAGCTTCCAACCGCCATACTCACCAGCCCAGGGTGGAAGTGAGTGATGGAAAAGAGTAAGCATCACCTTCATTCCATATGATCGAACCTTATTGATAATCCACTTATACCGTTCCAACGCAGCATAGTTAACCTAAGAAAGAATAACACTTGAGTTACTCAGTTCAATTGGTTGATAAGGCTCAACATAAAGCTGAAAATTGAATAGCATATAAATAAGCTCCATTAAAGAAGCTGTTGACTGACATAAGCTTAGTCATGCATGGCACCGTAATTCATCATCATTTTGAAAGTTCAGCTTCTAACTTACAGATTCATTAAGGCTGTTTACTGGCTCCACTGGCATGATTCTTGTCCAATCTATTCCCATGCGAAAAACAGTAACACCGGTATCCTTGGCCAATTTTATTTCTGTTTCAGGATCAGACCAAAATCTTAACCTCTCCTCCCTGAAAATCAGAAATTTCTTACTAGATAGCCATTAAACTACAGCGTATTTTACTTCATGGAGTTTGGGAGGGTAAATTTTTCAATTTTGAACTAAGAGTTGCATGATATTTACAGAAGGAGTTTTATAGGCATCTGCGCAAGTTTTTACACTCCCAATATCATCATTGATTTTGACGTAATTACTATAAAAGTCACCCAACTTATGACAGTTTCCTTTCATGATACCCCATATGATTTGATTTCTTTCATTGTAAAAAATAATTAAAGAATATATGCATGAAATGAAAAAAAAATTGCACTCCCTTCCATTTCCCCAAAACCAAACAAAAACCCGAGGTTAGAAAGATCCATCTCTTGCCGCAATTAACATAAAAACAAAATAATCTCAAGGCTTACGGGCGTGGAACATTATGCCAAGCAGTTACATTAGGACGAGGTTCTACTTCCCCTTCTTTTCCTTCCACTTCCAAGTACTTCTCAAATCCCCTAATCATGGCCTCCATAGCCACCTTAAGAGGCTTCCTGCCCCGCGGAGACGTCGCGGCCCGCTGGGACCCACCGTCGCCAGAAGCAGAAGCCATCACAGCATCCACTGTCTGCCTCCCGTTGGAGTCGTCACTCTTTTCCTCAGCAAACCGGATCCAAGCATCATCAAGCCTGTCCTCGACATGAGCCGGTGCTGTAGCCAAACCAAAGAAAAACTCCTCTTCTGCAAGAAAAATAAACTCTTATCCGTATGCTTTGAAACAAACAACCTAAATAGCTCACTTTTCATACACCTGAAAATTTACAGCCTCTTAAGCTCAGTCACAGTTCCAATTTCATTGTAATCCTTGATATTACAGGAAGTTACGGCTTATACATCACTCTACATAAACCTTGAAAATGCTGCAGAAATTATCCTAAACACGAATTTCATCTACAATGATTAGATGACATTTCGTAACTTCACTTAATTAAATTCGTAATTAAAGCCACTCAATCATAATATAGAGTTTCTGTGTATTTGAACTTATGCCACGGAGATAAGCCTGAAAACGCTCCCTTTCCCTAGGTCGTTGAGAACAAAGGCTTTTGAAGTTTAATTGATGAAGAGAGAGCGTTTAATTGTAAGTTACCGGCGAAGTTGAAGTCGGCGAGAGTTTCGGACGATTCGTCGATAGGGGAGCGAAATCGGCGAAGGTTGTTCTTGCGGAAGCGGGAGTAGGAGACGGCGTTGGCGGCGACGGTGAGAGTAAAGAGAGCTCCGGCGAGCTTGGTGGCAGTGAGGAAGAGTGCAATCAGCGTCATGGAAATGCGTGTTTCAGTTGCTAAGTAACTCTCCAAGTCATGGCAAATAGAAGAACATAACGTGGTGCGCGTGATCTCCACGTCAGCCCACCCAAATCAACAACGCTTCTTTCGCCGGCGTTTTCTGAACTTCGTCTCTCAACTGAGAAAGATTGAGAGCGAGTGATCCACGTGGCGCGTGCCAGCTACGGAGTTTCTAGATGGAATTTTTCTTGGATAACGTCATTTTTTTTATTTCTCTTCGATGTTCCAGAAACAAAGATGCATGAAGATTCACAACAAGAATATTATGTTACTCTTATATATAATTTCTATTTTTAATTTTGAATATGTAACTTTGCTGGTGTTTATTTAGTTTTTGTATGTGTTTACAATAAGATACTGTGTAGTATAACTACAATTTACAACACAAGGTTGTAAACTCTGACTAAAAGACAACGAAAATAATAAATGATAAAAGTTGTTAAGACAATTTATATTATTTTTGCTTTCACGTTTGAAACTCTGTAATGTAATAATTTTGTCTTTAAAAATAATAAAAATATATATATTTAAAATATGCTTAATTTCTAATATGAGACTATTAAAAATATGAAAAAAATAGAAAATAAGATTATAATAAAATTGTGAAATATGTTTTCTCATACAAAATATCTTGATGGTTTTTATTTTTCATTTTTATTATAGAAAAAGATCAATTTATCTCCGTATAATAGGCTTACTTTTGTTTAAAACTTACATAACTTTTTAAATCTAAATAATTAAAATAAAATGGAAATTATTTATTTTACATTTTCATTTTTATGACAAATTTTGATCATTTTTCATTTTTTCAGTAAAATTTTTATTTTTATCTATTAGCACAAATTTGACTGTTTTTGGTTCATCAAATTTTTATTTGTCTGTAGTTTTAATGTATTTTTTATTATGATCATTAAGCGGCTATATAACATTAAATTAAATTTAAGAATACTTTTTTACAAGATAACTAATATTTTATATTCTAGAAAGTTTTTGGTAAACGTATTTATTAATTTTTAGGTGCTAAGAGCTACCATATAAACAAATATTTCATTCAAATTGTTTACTTTTAAGAGTCTTGTTTTTTGAATTTGAAAAAAAAAATTAAGACGAAGAATACAAGATCCATACTTAATCCTAAGTAGATTATAATTTTAATTAAGGTATAGGGATGAGAGGCTCGTGGAGTGCGGCGAGAGAGGACGAGGAAAACCGGAGAAGGCAGGTGGTGCGTCATCATCATCAACACTCGACAAAGTCTTTTCCAACCTTCTTCTTTTCAAACTTTCCAGAAAATCATGGTGAATATGAAATGTTCAAACTGTTTCAGAAATGGGCCAGGGTTAAAGAAGTGTTCATATCTAAACGTTTGAATAGATGGGGCAGAAGGTTTGGTTTTGTAAGGTTTTTTGTGGTAGGAAATGTTCTAAGCCTGGAGAGGGAGTTAGATAACTGTTTCATCGAAAACATGAAACTTCATGTTAACGTACCAAGGTACAGGAGGGAAAGTTTTGAGAATAAAGGTAGTGCCCCTTTGTTGGAGGAGAAAAGTAGAAGTGGTGGGCTTCCCTTTCGAAACCCACAGAGGAAGAACAAGGAGGTGTGGATGGAAAAAAGAGGGAAAGAAGTTATCAGGAATGAAGTAGGGAAGGATGCTATCGGAAATGACCTAGGTAAGCAAACCTATGCTGATGTAGTAAGAAGCCCAATTCGTGATCCTTGGAAAGGGCCTTCTTTTATGACTAAGGCGAATATCTTACCGTGGATGAAGAACAACATGGTTGGTCGTATGAAGCCGGAGTGTGAACATGAGGCTTTGCAGGAAGAATGTTTTAAGGAGGGATGAGCATGCTCATAACACGCTTTTTGGGAGACAATCTTGTTTTGTTGACCTCTAAGTCCGGCGAGAAAATAAAGGACATAGTGAAATCTAATACTGAATGGTTCGATTGTTTCTTTGAGGAACTTAAACCTTGGTCAGAATCTCTTGCGGTCAGCTACAAGCGGGTGTGGGTTAGATGTTATGGGTTGCCTATTCACTTATGGAGCAAGGAGTGTTTCTCGAAAGTGGTAGAAGATGTAGCAACGCTGATGGAGGTGGATGAAGCCTCTTTGTCATGGCATCGGTTGGAGTATGCGCGGTTTCAAGTAAGAATGTTGAAATCTCGTAAGGCAGAGTTGTCCAAAGGTTTTCGGATTAATGGGTGTCTGTGTAATATTACTTTGGTGGAGGAGATGAATTATTATGATGGAGTCAAGTTCGGATGCAACTGTGAACATAGCCTTGAAGGATCATCGGATAGTGTTTCATCTTTTGAAACTTTTGTTGAAGACTCTCTTTTTTCTGCAAATCTGAGTAATGAAAGGGGGGGAACGGAGAAGGAAGCAGAGGGTGGCCAGAGGAAAAGAAAAGGGAAGGGAAGGGGTGGTCTATGAATAAGATAAAAAAGGGTCTAGAAAAGGAAGGTGCAGAAGAACTTGTGTCAGGTCAGGGAAAGTTTGTTTCTTCTTTCACAAAAGAGGAGGTGAGGCTGCAGGGAGGATCAAAGGAGGGGACAACAGCATTTGCCGCTCAGCAGGTCAATGTGGCGTGTGGGGCTATACAAAGTTCCTTGGTCAACTTAGTAAAAGTGGGGAACTCTATTAACTCTCTTAACGAAAGCCCAGTGTTATCTAAGGCCCATTTGCATGTTAGTGGAACAGAGGCCCATGTGGACACCAATGCTAGGTGTGCATCAGTTTCAGAAAAATTCCTCGAAGGCGTATGTGCAATGGGTTTTGACGGTGTACAATCATCAACGCCGAAGAGTCCAAGGGTGGAGCAGCCATTGAAGCACTCTTTCATGGGTGATAGTAAAGGGGGTGCTTGTTCGTTAAGTCGGGTAAACAATTCCCTATCCAAATCGAATAGCGGTCGGAAGTTTTTGATCAGTAAAGGCTGTGAGGGAGATTTGGGGAAGAAGATGTGTGGCGTTGATCGCGACGGGGAGGAACATATAGAGGTGGATGATCATCAAACCCCAGATAGAGTGCGTCATCTACGTGCGCTATGGGAGCAGGGGGGTCGAACGATCCAGCGACGGTGGCGTTCTAAAGGGGCACGGGATCGCTACACTCCGGGAATAGATACCCAACCAGGTCACGTTCTTTAACCTGTGCGTTGTCTGATTCAGAAATTGTTAAATGTAATAACCGAATTAGGAAAGAAGCTATTAAATCTGAATCAGTTAGGATATGGGAATTGGCAAAAAGGTTAGGTACGACATGTCCATGGGGAGATGTTATGATGTTACAAGAAGTGGAGGTGATGGGGGATAGGGATAGACAAGTCTTGAGCAAGATGAAGAAGGGCACGAAAACAGGTTGTTTATGATTATTATCAATTTAAATATCAAAGGGTTAGGAGGAGGGGTAAAAGCTAAATATCTTAAGCATATTATTTACAAGGAGGGTGTCGAGTTTCTGTGTTTGCAGGAGACAAAAGTTACGGGTTTCTTTGATTTTAAATGCGTTGCCTTATGGGGGGATAATAAAATTGGTTGGGTACTTAATGAAGGAGAAAATGGGGCAGGAGGTCTTCTCTCTATGTGGAACAAAGAAGCGTTCGAGTACAGGTCTCATGTTAAAGGAAGAGGTTTCATAGCTGTGTCTGGGACTCATGTCAAAATGAACTGCTTATGTGTAATTGTGAATGTGTATGCAACATGTTCGATTAGTGATAAAGTTGTCATGTGGGATGCTCTGTCAACCATTAAAAGTGCTAATCATAATGAGGTGTGGTGCTGTTGTGGGGATTTTAATGCTATTAGGTTTATGGAGGAAAGGAAAGGTGTTAGAGGTTTTTCCAGCTAGAAGAAAGAGATTAGAGACTTCAATGAGTTCATTGATAGGAATGTACTGGTGGAATTACCTCTTGTAGGTAAAAAGTTCACCTGGTATAAGTCAGATGGGTCCGCCAAAAGCATATTAGACAGATTTTTAGTATCCTTGGAATGGTTACAAAGGTGGCCTACGAGTAAGCAGTATGTTTTGCAGAGGGAAGTCTTCGATCATTGTGCTATAGTGGCCAAATCTTGGGCTAAAGACTGGGGTCCTAGACCCTTCAAAACTATTGACGCTTGGCTTTTGGAACCTGGATTTAAGGACTTGGTGAAAGGCAAGTGGAACAATTATGAGGTACAGGGAAACAGAATGTCCAGGCTCAAAGATAAATTGAAGTTGTTGAAAACAGACATCAAGGAGTGGAACAAGAGCGTTTTTGGAAATATTGAGGAGTGTAAGCGTGAAATCATGATGGAGATTGAGAATCTTGATGTCAAGGATGCTGAATGTGATCTTTTGGAAGGGGAAAATTGAGAAGATTGGAGTTACTCAGTAAAAAAAGGATCTTAAATAAAAAGATGGAATCTATAAATAAGCAGAAAGTTAGATCTACTTGGTATAAGCATGGGTATTCAAATTCCAAGTATTACCACTTTGTTATTAGGTGGAGGAAGCTTAGGAACAAAGGCAAAGATGTTGAAATAGATAACCAGTGGTGCGAAGAACCGAAAGCTGTGTGTAGGGAAGTGAAACGTGTGTTTGAACAGAGGTTCAAGGCCACTCCTGATCATGGTGTTAGGCTTGGTCTTGTGGACTTCATGACTCTCCCAGAGGTGGCTAGTCTGAAAATGGTAGAGGATTTCTCTGAGGAGGAGGTCAGGGCAGTAGTGTGGATGTGTGAGGGATCAAAAAGTTCAGGTCCAGATGGCTATAATATTAATTTTATCAAGAGTAATTGGGAGATTTTAAAGGAGGATATTTTGGAAGCAGTGTACATGTTTCAAGAATCTGGGAGCTTCTCAAAGGGCTGCAATGCGTCGTTTATTGCTCTTATTCCTAAAATGAAGAATCATGTCTTGGTTGAGCACTTCAGACCTATATCTCTAGTGGGAGCTCTTTATAAGATTATCACTAAGGTTTTGTCGTGCCGTATCAAGGAAGTCATGCATTTAGTTATAGATGATGTTCAATCAGCCTTCTTGGAAGATAGGGGTATGCTAGACAGTGTCATGATGGCAAATGAGGTAATTGAGGAGGTTCGAAGAAATCAGAAGAGTGGGGTGTGCTTGAAGGTAGACTTTTCTGCTGGACATGTTACAAAGGATGGGGTTTCATAGCAAGTGGATTAAGTGGGTGAAAGGATGTTTGGAGACGGCTACGGTGTCAGTCCTGGTTAATGGTAGTCCAACAGAGGAGTTCAAACCTACGAGGGGGTTGAGGCAAGGAGATCCTCTGGCGCCGTTTTTGTTTCTTATTGTAGCAGAAGGGCTGGCGGGTTTAGTACGTAAAGCTGTAAAGGAGGACTTGTTAAGAGGTATCAAGGTGGGGAGAGACGAGGTAGATTGCTGCTTGTTGCAATTTGCAGATGATACCTTATTCATGGTGAAGACTCCTTTTCCAATGTTTTTACAATCAAGGCGATTCTCAGGGTTTTTGAGCTGGCTTCTGGGCTCAAAGTTAACTTTTATAAATCAAAGATAGCAGGGCTAAAGGTAGATCGAAGCAATCTTGAGCTATATGCGAAAACTCTCAATTGTGATGTCATGCAAATACCTTTTATCTATTTGGCAATGCAAGTTGGTGGTAACCCAAGGAGGATACAGTTTTGGGAACCAGTGGTGGAGAAAGTTAAAGTCAGACTTAGCGCGTGGAAGGGGAAATGTCTATCGTTTATCGGTAGGCTATGTCTGATTAAGTCGGTTTTAACCTCTATACCTTTGCTCTATTTGTCTTTCTACAAAGCACCAACATCAGTCTGTGATAAGATATCTAGTATTCAGAGGGGGTTTCTTTGGGCGTGGGGCAAAAAAAGTAAATATATAGCCTGGGTTCGGTGGGAAAATGTATGCAAATCAAAGGAGGAAGGGGGATTGGGGGTCAAGGATATTAAGAAGTTCAATCGGGCTTTGCTAACAAAATGGAAATGGAGGATGATGAGTGAAGAAAAAGGGAAATGGAAAGAGATCTTGGTATCTAAGTACTATAATGGTACGGTAAGTATTCAAGGTTGTGGTAAAAATCATTCCTGGTGGTGGAGTGACCTTGGAAAGGTATGCGAAGAAGGAGAAGGTGAGGGTTGGTTTCGTAACCATGTTTCATGGAAAGTGGGAAACGGGGACAAAATCATGTTTTGGGAAGATACATGGTTGGGCAATAATAAGCTCAAATTTATGTTTCCTAGATTGTATACCATATATTTAGAGCAAGGAAAAATGGTGGGTGAGGTAGGCTCGTGGGGGGAGTTAGGCTGGTCCTGGAGGTTAGGGTGGAGAAGGACTAGATTTGAGTGGGAAAATTCTGTAGAGGAAGAAATGATGAACCTCATTACAAGAAAGACTTTGAACAAGGATTCTGAGGATATTATTGAATGGAATGGGGATCCCAAAGGTGTGTTCTCTGTCAAATCTGCATATTTAACTCTGTTTAATTATCCCAACGGTAGCTCGCCTAATGTATTTCCGTTGTTGTGGCAAGCCAAAGTGGTACCCAAGGATGTGTGTACGACATGGAGGGTTCTAATTGGGAGGTTACCAACGTATGATAACCTCATAAGGAGAGGCCTTGCTGTCAATTCCTCTGTGTGTGTTTTCTGTAATGGAGCTGAAGAATCAGCTCAACATATTTTTTTGACGTGTTTGTGTGCACAACGGATCTGGGTACTTTGCCTACGGTGGATGGGTATAGTGTTTGTTCAGCACAGGGATCTCTTAGTTCACTTTGAGAGCTTCCATCTCCCTCATTTAACCAATAAGCATAATCAAGTCTGGAAGGGCCTTTGGATCGCAATCATTAGGAGCATATAGGATCAGAGAAATCTGATTGTGTTCAAACAAGGGATTCCGGACGCTGAAGAAATATTCCACTCAGCTCAATTGGCTATGTGGTTATATTTGAAGTTTGGTGCGGCTCCGTTTAGTTTCTCGTATTCGGATTGGATTCTTAATCCAAACATTTGTCTGCAGGGTTACTGATATGAAGGTGGGCGATGAGATGATCTTGTATCTCTGCGTTAAGCATAAGGTATCTGTGTTAGCTAGATGGTTGGTAGGTGCGGTGGAAATGATGCCAAAAATTACAGGACTTAGGTTTAAGGAGAAACAGGGTGCTGCAGGGTGGAATATGTGCTGGTTTTGTGTAGATTCAGTAAAGGAAAATATTACTCTTGTTGGAGGTTGTTTCTTTTTCCTTTCTTTCTACAAGTTTTCGGTGGATGTGAGGTTAGGAATTAAGGTGCTTCTGGTTTAGAGAAGGAGTTGGTTCAAGGGTTGCTCCAAGGATGTTTGGGTGAGCGAGGTGGTTTGCACGAAATTCTGGTGTCGTGGTCAGTGATAGAAGCCATGTGGAGGTATATCAGTTTGTTGGTGTTCCTGATTTGCACACATCAAGGGTTTAAAAGAAAGTTGTGTTGGGGTAGCATATGAAGACACGTAACATAAGAGGCCAGGTGGTCAAGATCTGTTTCTGTTGAAGATGTGATTAAATAGGTGGATGAGGGGTTGTGTGGAGCAGATGGAAAAGTCTTGTTAAGCTAGGATATGTTTGTTCTTTTTTTTTATTAATATGTATATTTGCCTTTGTCTTGTGCTACTTGGTCTTTTGTATATGGGTTGAGGTACCCCTGAAGTACCCCTTTTTATTCTATTATATTCTTTGCTGATAAAAGAAAATTATAATTTTAATTATTTTTTCTCCAATCAAAATTTATCTTGTAGGAACTCAGAATATAAAAATCTTATCTCATATCTTATAAAAAATTTAGATTAAAGTTTTTATTAGAAATTTAGATGAGTTTCTAATAATTTAAATTGATATTAATATTTTCTATTTATGAATTAGAATATGTAGAAGCAAGTTAAGGTTTTCTTAGGTTGGTTTGACTTATGCTCTTCTTTTAGAAGTGTATATGATAACGGTAAAAGGATTTAATATTACGTGTTTGGTATAAATTGAGAGGTTAATTAAAGTTATAATATTATAATTTAGTAAATATTAATAGTTCTTTATGGATATTTTGAACTTGTTGAGTTTGTTAAACATGAAAAGATAAATTGCTGAAAAAATTGGTGCATGTTAATATAAGTTGGTGTATAATTGAATCCTAATATTGTAAATTTGAACTGAAGTATCACTTTTAGGTTTTTCTTGTAGTAAAATATTTTCCTAAGTGAAGTTTCCTTGATAAATGATGAGTAATTTTAAATTGATATTAAATGACACTTTGGCTTTGTATTTTGTCATGAAAAATAATTTTATATTTTATCAGTTTTTCTTTTTTTAATTTGCGCTTCATATAAGAACAACTAATATTAAAGGTTATAGCATAAAAAACCTAAGTAGGAAGATACTATTCATTTTAGTATTATATACATATAATTGTTATATATACAATGTTGTTCTCCTATTACCATGGTCACAAATAACAGCATTTGATAGAGCATATGCAAGTTACTCTCCTTTTTTTATTTATTTTTAAATACAAATTACGAATAGAAGAAGTTATTGATAAAAAAAATATTTTCTTTTTTAAAAAAAAAAGCCTAAAATTCTTCCCATAAATGAATATAGTGTGAGAAATCTACCTCATTTATTACTGGTGGAAACAAGGTTAAAGATAACGGTTATTTTAATGTAAAACGACACTTTTTCAACCGTTGTTGATCAGCATGTAGACTTATATTCCAAAACTAAGAGGGTGGCTATTTAGTCGCCTTCTTAGATTCAAACAAAGAGAGCAGTTATGATAAAAACCGTCCTTTTACACCTCCATATAAGATGTATGCATGCCCTCATAAACCATGAGGTGTAAAAGGGTGGTTTTTACCATGTGAAGTTAGTTGATCCAGGATACAATGGAATCTTTGCATCGCTTGACATACTTCCATATCCATGTGCTTATGCAAAAGACTCAACTCCCGCATCACGAATCATGTCCTTCAATCGATCATCATGTACTTCACCATGTACAGCTTCATTCATGGTGGACCCCATATATTCTTCAGTTACGGAAACACGTGATAAATTTAATAATTCACCATGTCATGTCCAATTTGTATAAGATCGGAGAATCACATAGAAGGTGCTCCCTAATTTTCTTAACACCTAGTCTCCTTCCATTCAAATCATTAACGCACGGACACCTAATCTTTGCTCCATCATGACAATTATTATTGGCATTACGTTGCGCATATAAATTATTTTACTCCTCTTTCGTACTCATCACTTATGCGAACAGAACTAATCCAATTTCGATTCATTATATCTGTAATAGTCATTCAGGTGTTTACTAATGAGTGTGAAATCTCACGTTTATCGAGGGTTGACACACTCCCGAACTCAATACCAGCACATATCAATTGTCGAGGGTCAAACACCCTCGAACTCAATACCAAAACGTATCAATTGTTGATGACCAAACACCCTCGCAATCAATACCAACATGTATCAATTGTCGAGAGTCGATTACCCTCAGACTCAATACCAAAACCATAATTTTATTCTAATCTACCAACTAACATAATATAAATTAATAATAAATATAAATTATAATAAATACTAAATATACAAATTAAAAGTCATTAAATTAATTATAAATACTAAATAATATAAATCTATCTAGAATCTAATAATTTAATAATTCTATAATAACCTAAAAACTAACATAATATAAATTTAAATTAAAAAAATACAAATTATAATAAATAAAAATAAACAAATTAATAACACTAAAAAAATATTTTAAAAAAATTAAAACACCACCAATCTTATGTGTGAAGGCAACGGTGGTGGTGAAGAGCGGCAACGGCGGCAGCGAACGACATCGGCGAAGAACCAAATGGAGGAACATCAAAATCCCAAAGAATAGCGTGCAAGGAAATTAAACAGTAGGAATGGTGAAGAACCTTGACAACAATGGGAGAAAAGAAACAAATAAGAGAAAAAAAAAATAATGAAGAAGAAGCAGAGAGCTCAAAAGAAACTTACATAATGGTTTGAAGATGACAATGACTCGAGATGAAGAAAAAGCATAAAGAAGAAAACGAAAATGAAGTGCTAGAAGACAAAAAAAATATGAAAACATAATTGACGCGCTATGAATTAAGGTAATAAAAAGACTCTAAAAAGGTGGTTATGAGGTAAAGTTGCATTCTTACAACAAAGTGTTTGACGGTTTTACCTCATAGCTGCCTTTTTAAAGTAATTTAATTTAAAAAATGTCACCGCATTTTGAAAGACAACGTTTGACCGTAAAAAAACGTTGTAAATGTAGTGTTGAAAATAGTTCATTCTCACATACGTTCTTAATGTGAGACGGTTGAATGTTTAATAATTTTTAATTATTAAATTTTGTTTTAATTTTAATAAAGACTTTCATAAAAAAATAAAAATCATAAAAAATTAATTATCACTAGATGTAACAAAAAAAAATTATTAAGTGAAATGTTACAATGAGTAATTGAAAAAAAGTATAAAAATCTTTAACTAAACCAAAATTTGAATTTTTTATCTAATATACTAAAAGCAAAAATCATGAAAAGTTTTTGACCAAAAACAAAATCTGTCAAAATCTAATAAGTGAAAAAAATGAGAATATATCAAGTAAATAATTATTTCATCACATTGAAAAATTCATATAGACAATTAACAATTTTCTTAAAGAAACTAGATAAAAAAAATTAAAAAAAAATGTATTGTATGAATACATATTATTATTTTTTATTGTAACAAACAAAAATTATGATTATTATTTATAATTATTAATTATAATTATTATTTATGTTATTAACTATTATTATTATTTATAATTATTAATTATGATTATTATTTATGTTATCAATATTATTATTTATATTAATAACAAACTGTTTTTACAGGACTCGAATTCAATTATTTTAGTAAAAACTTTTTTTTTATTAATAATTTGAACTTTTTATTTTTATTATTTATGTCTCTTTATTTAATAATGCTCAAAGTACATAACATAAATTATGATGAATATTGATGTTGGGAAGCTAGAGTTGGATACATTGTTAGCAAGGAGTGGAAAATTTTAACTGCAATTAAATTTTGAATTATAGATTAACTTAAAATCAGTCCTAGAGCCTAAGAAAATCCGTTAACATAAGGTAATTTAAGAGTGAAATGTCCTAAACTAATTAAACACTATTTAGTCTTATAATATAAGAAATCGAATATCACCTATCAAGTATTTTTGGTCTTCTATCTTCTCTCGCTATCCGTTTGTCAAGTTTGTAGGGTGGGGTACCTGTAAAGACACTTCAACGTTCAAGTCAGCTCAAGTGTTGATGTGTTTATTAAGGTTTAAAGTTAGAATAGTCATTACCTTTTACTACAAGGGTCTTCGCCTATTTATAGTTTTCTATTGGATCTTCCTTCTTAATGACGTTAGCCCAGGCCCAATAAGTTCTTAATGATGTTTTGTAACCCCTAATTTGGATTAGTCTAATTAATCCACAAGATTTCTGCTTTGTGACCTTGATCGAGAGGTCGTGTGACCTTTCGTCTTGTCAGCCACTCGGTCGACTAATTCTGAATAGGACACTAACCAACTATAAAGTGATTTAAAGGTATTTACTCTGCATATGAAATAAATATATGGAAGAAAATTACCCATTTTATGTTCTTAATATACATCTTTTGGAATTACCACTAGAAAAAATTATATCTTTTCTAATTTTAAACATGTTTTCTTGTTCAAAGTTATATTTTCATCTTATTTGAACTTTGTAACTTTGTATATATTTACCATTGAATTTCCAATTTTATAAATTTTGTAACTAAGCTTTTAACTTTGTAAATTTTATCATTGAACATTCAAATTCAAATTTATGAATTTTACTTTCAAAATTATAAGCATTTTATATTTTCGTCATCTAAATGTTAATTTACTAATTGTGTAATCACATTATCAACCAATAAGATGAAAAATATAAAAGTGCGATGATGTGATAAACAAAAATAAAAATATTTCATGCTGTATTCAGTAGAAAATATATTAACACTCATATTTCTCAATATTAAACTAACTTTTTAATTTATTTGTATCAAAATAGTTTAAAATCTTAAGATGTCATGTTCATAATTAAAATCTTATCTATCTTATATTTTTAATACTTTTTCCGAGTTGATTTAAAGTAGTAATAATAGAATTACTAATATATTTTTAAGAAAATCATAGAAAATTTAAGAAAAACGAAAAAATTAAAATAATAAATTCAATAAAAATCATAAATAATTATCATGACTATTACTTAATTAGATATTATGTGAAAATAATTACTTTAAGATCATATAAAAGTAAAAATTGTGAAAATACTTCTTAATATTTGTAAAATAATTTAGTTTTTTTCAATATTATTTTGGTCTAAAATGACTATAAATATTTTATTTAATTTATCTCAATTAATAATTTTAAAATTATTTTATCATCTAATAATTATAAAAAATAAAGAAAAAATATTTTGTGATCAATTGGAAAGTATAAAAATTATCATACGATATCATCCAAATATTTTAAATTATTATTATAACAAATTATGCACACAAATTTGTGTTTGATATTTACTCTTATATCTTTAATATTTTCCAAGTAAATAGCATTTCACCTCAAATCTACACTCAAGTACAAAACGATGTTATTACTGGTTATATTATTCTATTATTAGTAAATTGACATCTAATAAAAAAGAAGAAGTAAATATCTGTAATTTTGAAATTCACATAATTGAAAGTTCAGTGGTATAGTCATAAAATTAAAAATCCAATGTTAAAATTTGTGAAATTGAAGTTTCAGTAATCAAAATTCCGATAAAATTGAAAATTAAATAGTAAAAAAATATAAAATTGCAAAATTAATAGTAAAAAATAATATATATATATATATATATATATATATAATTCTAAATTTTAGATAGTAATATTCATAAAAAGAAAAAGTAAGTATGACATTCGAAAAACACATAAAAGTTTAATGGTAAAATACTCTTGTGTTTGGATAAACAACATTTAAAGATGGTATTTATTTTTTAGAAAATTTGAAATATTTAACAAAAAATTTTTTTTTGATAAAGAATTTGAAAGACATTGAAATTATAAAATTTTATTAACTTAGATTATTTAAAGTTAAAGAATTTTAAAATTTACTTAAAAAAAAGGAAGAATTTAAAAATTTTCATATTCTCAAATTTAGATTTTTTGTCTTTGTAGTTTGAGTCAAGTTAGGCCCGTGATTCAGTTCGAATCGGGTCAACTTGACTCAACCTGACGTTGGAGCGACCTAACTTAGTTTGACATATGTATTGACCTAACACATACTTAAATCGACATGGTCAAATCTAATCGGTTTTGTCTCTATCGCACCTGGACCCAACCTGACTTGGATCTGACTTGACCTAAACTTAATCGAACTTGACTTGACATGGGTTTATCCCTACTTGATTAAATGTGATCTCATCCCGACTTGGCTTTTCTTAGACTCGGGTTGTTGACTAGGCTTGAACTGTATTCTTACTTGATTTAACCTAATTGGAACTGAATTGACTTGACTTTAATACGAACTAACTTGACCTGACCTTGCATGAACATGATCCAGTATTATCTTACTTGGATCTAATCTGGTATAATATTTTATAACTTTAAAATATTATATTTTAATATAAATTGAGAAAAAATTTCCAAATATAAAATGGAAAAGATTTCGAAAAAAATTGACAAAAAAAACATAAAAAACTGTTACAAAAGATTATCAATATTAATATTTTTGAATTTTTTTAATAATTATTTAAAATTTGAATATTATTTTAAAAAATTGGTGGTAATTAAAATACTTTATCCATTTAAAAAAAAACTCACTAAATTTATTTATCCAAAGAATGTATTTAAAAATAAGACAATTTAAAATGAGAATTACTCAAATTCTATATATTTAAATGTCTTAGTTTGATTTATTTTATACTTTCTTCTAATTTATCATTTATATTCAACAATTAAAATATTTAAAATATTTAAAATAAATGAATCCCGTACAAAAGTTAAGTAAATCAGTTAATATTTTATTCTAAAGTTATTAACATTATTTACAAAATTTAATGAAAATAAAAGAAATACAAATAAATTAAGTACAGCATGGGTAGTGTGTGACAACCTCCTCTCGTATTATAAAATTTTGCTTAAATAGTGACAACATCTAAACTTGCTTAAAATAATTGAAGACAGAAAGATAAAACTGGGGAGTGCGAATAACAAAGCCCAAGGCAAAAGGAAGAGCTTTTGTGCCCTAGCTTTTCCTCCCAAGTCTTTCTATTCGAATCACCAGCGTCTGTCCGACACCGTCCACAGCGACTTCGGCCACCGTGGGTTTGAATTATTTTTTTCTTCCGGCGGAGCAGTGGAGAGGCATGGGTGACAAGGACGAAGAGTCGGGAATGCCAAGGGATGCAAAGATTGTGAAGTCTTTGTTGAAGTCAATGGGTGTGGAGGGGTACGAGCCTCGCGTCATTCACAAGTTTCTTGAACTGTGGTATCGATACGTCGTCGATGTTTTAACCGACGCACAAGTCTATTCAGAGCATGCGGGAAAATCCGCAATCGATTGTGACGATGTCAAGCTTGCGATTCAATCCAAGGTTAACTTCAGCTTCTCGCAACCACCGCCTCGTGAGGTAATAACAGTAATTAATAATTCGCCTTTCCAATTGTTCAACTGTGTTTCGTGTGAATTTATGCTGATTATAAAATTTATGAGAGAAAACGCATGGATTCTTTATTTGTTGTTTGTGGTTAAAACTTAAGGGTGTTAATTTTGTTGGCTTAATTGGGTGTGCTGATAGTTTGAAGCAATATGCTGGAGTTTGCAAGAGTTAAGGTAGTGTGAGAGAGGTTGCCTTGTTTGTGTGAAGTTTAAATGTCTGTGTCGCAACTCAAGCTAAGTCCGCCACAGGACTTGAAAAATAGTTGGGTTCTGTTACTTGCAAAGATTAAATTTCTTTTTATGTACTAGGCTTGATAATTGTGTGTCAAATGTTGACCACACACATTTATATTCATATTGAGAATAGTACGTGTTCAATGATATCCTTAACATAGGCTAATTTGTAATCCAATCGTATTCGTAATTCATGTGCTAAAACTAATAACTACAAGTGCTGCATGTTCTATTTATCACTTCCCCTTTAAACTGGAGCTTATGGATTACTTGCATCAAGCTTGTTACGAATGTGAGAAAGGGGATTTTTGTTATTCGACATATGGTTCGATGCACCAGAGTAAAGAATTTATGGAGCAAGAGAGGAGGATTGAGACACAAAGCTCGCAGAACTACCCATGTTCGCAACATAGGCGTCCTGTCCTGACACATCTATGTCTTATTTACCTCCGGTCCTGGTGCATATTTTTATGGAAAACTGAGTAATTGGGCACCCATATGACCGTGTATTGTTGATCACTGTGTAAGGGCCTTATGGCTCTCATACACTCCCCGATTTTTTAGATCTTGATTTGTAGCTGCAAGGAGAAAGCAAATCTACAACTTTTACATTTTGGGGAACAGTAGACAACCCTATGATCCGCTTGCCATACATGCCTCTCTACTTGGTTTCATTGCCAGGAATCATGTATGGTATATCTTGTGGCCATCTCTCTAACTTGTAAAAGTTTCCTACAAATCTAGCTACCATTATTTGGTGGTTTAATACAACAAAAAATGCTTTTAATTTTTAGAAGCATTGTATGTAAGATTCATACCAGGATAGAAGGACTCTTGAGCCAGAACCCAGACATGCTGCTTCATAGCAGCCAGCTTTATTCCACTCCGTTGACGAAGTTCTGAGCTCCTTATTTTAAAAGGCGGCAAATTTCCAATCAACATTCCCTTTGTTCTTGTATCAGGAGGACTAGACTATAAGAAAGAACAATCTGCAGATCTTATCCACTGTCTTCAAATCAAAACCTGCACTGGCAGTATGAACAGAGTACTCCAGTAAACTTGCATGACCAGTAGTACAGCATATTGGATAGAATAGAAGGACCTAACACCTAAAATGCAGTTGTTTTGCTGATGTTTTAGAGAAGATTATTTGGTTTGTTCTAGACTTTGACCGACCAAGTTTGCATGAAACTATGAATGAATCTAGTATCCACTCAAGTCTGTCCAAGTCTGTGCAACAAGTTTTCAAGCGAGTTGATGTTCTTTCTTTGCCTTGAATTGTAAACTAGCACAATTATATAAATTTCAATCTGAGACCCATAGCACAAGCTCCTGTGCTATATAGTTTTGATAAATTTGTTTTTAAATGATCAAACTGGATTAAGTAAGAAATTTCATGTAAATTATTCTTGTCTTCTTTTCTCTTCTGTGAGAGGTCCCCCACCTTTCTGTATTGCAGTTTTATTACTAACTTGCAGATAATAATCTTGTTCTAATTTTTAATATTCGTTTGTTTGATAATTATGGCTGAGATAGCCTTTTGGTAGGACCAGATTTTCGCTTACATTCTAAATTATCAATAAATATTTTGCTAAGATTGATTTTATTAGTTACTAATTACCATATCATGAGCTGCACTCTGGAAATATTTGTTTGCTTGAAAGGATCTTTGTCTCTTTGGTGATCCAATACCATTTGCTCTTAGAAAATGAATTTTAAGTCTAACTTAACTTCATAAAACTATCTTGTAAGATGAAATTTATATTCAATTATATATTATAATTTAATCATATCTTTAGTCAATATGGATTTCCAACACTTTTTTCCCTAAAGCATTCTGTCTCATCTTTGAAAAATAAAATGTTTCTTATAATCACTTACCAGGTGCTTCTGGAGTTGGCTCAGAACCGCAACAAGATACCATTGCCAAAGACTATATCAGGACCCGGTATCCCACTTCCACCTGACCAGGACACATTAATCAATCCTAACTACCAGTTTGGAATTCGAAACAAAAGGCCTGTTGAACCTTTAGAAGAAACAGAGGATGAAGAAACTACCATTCCCAATCCCACTCAGGAAGAGAAGGTAGAGATGCAGCAGAATCCCCATCAGAGAGTGTCGTTTCCCCTGCCCAAACGCCAAAAGGATTAATTTGAACTCCTCCATCTGTGACTAATGTTTTATTCTAGCTCTTGTGTAATTGTTGTACAACAGTATTAGATCTATATAAACGATAGCATGCTTGTTTTATTGTGTAACATTCACTAGGTTCTGACATTTAAATTAAAAGAAAAGGTTTCCAAACGGCTCACTCTAGTTAGAATATGTATATGCTTCGTTTCAAAGTCCTTGTATTGTGAACACGATGTCTTGGTTGGTTTGAAGATTGCAGACTGTGAAATGACATTCAATTTCAGGAATTATGAGTTGAGGTGTTTACAGTGTATTCTGTTGGGTTTGTATATAGAAAATTTGAGCTGAGTGTAAGTGCATTTCAATTTCAATTGGTCAATTTGGATTGGGTAAAGAACTATTTGTTAAAACTACTTGGACTTGTATATGTAGGCAACAGGCAAATTCAATTACAGGCGTAGCTGCCAATTTCTGTACTCACTGTTTATATTGTGCTTTGTTCTTTCCCTTTTTTTATCAGAACAAATTACAAACCAGCACTTGTGCCCGAAGAACTTTAAGCTTTTTATTGGATTAAGAAAAAAATGAAAAGAGTGAAAAAGAAAGGAACATAATATAAATAAATGATATGTAAGATTGTTTGAATTAATAGAAATAAAATAGGAATTGAAAAAATAATTAAAAAGATTGTAAGTGTTCGATAATATAATAAAATAGAAAATATATATTAAGTGTAAGATTTATAAAATAACCAAAAATTTCTTAAAATAAATCATATATGAAAAATATTTAAGAAAATTGCTAATTGTACTCTCACTTTCTTTTTATATTAACCCATTTAATCTATTGATGATGGATGGATTCAAGTACGGAATCTATAGTTTCGTATCATGCAAATATGCATAAATTTGTTGTCTTCCTTCTGTGTCCATTTTTTTGGGTAGAAGTAGACAAAGTTGCAATGTGAGAATTATACCACACCTTATCAAAATTACTAAGCATGTTGTTAAGACATGGTTAACCCTAATATTAAGTGGTATGGTGAAATTCTATAAAAATATTTAATAAAATACACTTTCTCAAACTGCATTTTATTCAAACCTAAAATTAATGTATAATACGTAAATAAAATGAATTGAGATTATTATAAACAAAGCTTATGAATTAAGGAAAATTGTGATTTTATAAACTAAGTGTTCTACCAAGAATTGAAAAGTCAAAAAGTTGATCACCTTATGCGGTAGCACGACCTTTCGGCCAAAACAAGTATCGCGTTAATTCATATATTAAATTAATTAAGCTTGATTAAAAGAGATGAAGTATGATTAAGAGATCATTGGACCTATGTTAATCTTTACACAACACAAAGTCTGATAGAAAAATATAAATAACAGGGAATCTCATGGTAAAAGATAATGACTAATTCAACCATTAATTAAATAATTAATATACATTTTAATTGACTTGAGCGTCAGAGTGTTTTGCAGGTACCTCACATTCACGGACATACCCAAAATGACAACTGAAAAATTGAGGAGAAAAAAGATGAAAAAAACTTGATAAGAGATATTTAGTCTTAAATAAATTATAAAAATACTAAGTTAATTTATTTAATAAAATATTGAAATGTACTAAAATACTTACCACATTAAAGAAGAAGAGTGTGAGTGTTGGTATTGTGACACATTTAATTCGTGGGTAAACATTTTTTTATATTTAATCACGTTTATTAAAGTTTTCTTAAACAACTGAAAATGACTCTTTTTTTCAAAAAATAAGTTTAACAAAATATAACTACTTTCAATCACCTGTGTGCCCATTATTTTAAGCATACCTCTGTGTTCACTCTTTGTTTCAACCTTAGTTTGCAATATTTGGAGCAATAGTTCCAAATACATAACAAAAATACAAGAAGCAAAATATTAAAAATAAAAATATTTAATTGTAATTTTTTCAACTCAGAATATCTTTAAACACTCTTTTCATGTTGGTTCTTCACTGATTTCCGTATTAAGTAAGGTGTTAATTTTTAAAATATTATTTTTTTCTTACAATTTCTTCTTAAAAAAAAGTATTGGTATGAAGGTTTTGATATGCACTGGACATCATTTTTTAACAACCAAAAAAAATAATTCAACAAATTAATCTACTTTTTATTATTTATTAATCCATGTAAAAAATCACAAACCTTACTTAATTTGAAAAGGAGAGAATTGTTTACATTATTAATTACCAAGTTGAAATTAAATCAATTCAATTAAACACTTTATGAATTACAGGTTAAGCGAATTATTGATTCTCTGTTAAGTTAATAATTATTTAAGCAACTCTTATAAGAATTTATTTTTGATGAATATGTTCTTAAACAAATGTTAAATAAAAAAGATGAGATCATTCAAAACTCAAGCTCACATATAATCGAATAATTTTATTTTATCTGTTGTTTAACATTTTCTAACACATTAAGATAAACAATAAATTAATTAATGAAAATATTTTTTAATAAATGCCCCTCCAATCTTATCTATTTCATTATTCTTCATAACTGTTTCAGAATTAAATTGACACTAATTACAAGCACATATGTAATAATAAATTGTTTTTGGAATATAAATACTAACGGTTGCTATCTCACCTAACTGGTTTCTACCTTCCAATGCACCCAGTCATTTTCTCTCTCACCTAGTTTGAGACTAATAACAATTTTTTTTTATATTATTTAAATATTTATTAAAAAAACTAAAACAATTGAAAGTGCAATGGAAGGAGTACTTTTTTTAACGGTTATGATAATTACTTTAAAATTTATATAGTTATCATGATTTTTAATTTACTAACATAAAATTTAGGTTTTCTTTATTAAAAAAATATTTTATCAAGTATTTAAAATATTTTTATTTTTGTTAAAATATTTTATCTTTTTTATTTTTTTTATTGTCAATATCATTATAGGAGGACGGTTATTTGTATCTCGTCATTTCTAATTTAGTGATCAGTTTGTTTATTTTCTCTTCAATTCTTTTAAAATTATCAGTTAACTAATTTTTTTTAAATGAAGAAAAAAACTCAGTTCATGATAAAAAAGATAAAACTAACAACAAAATTATTCCATTAACGATAAAATTAAATGATAACGTATTGAACCAAAAATAAAAATTATTTTTTGATAAAAACTTAACTAAAAACAATTAAATTTATAAGATAGTTACAATTAATTAAACCTAAATCATTTCATGAAAAACAATCACCAAAATATAATTCAACAAAGTTGTGCTAATCATTATCTTAAATCTTAAGCTAAAGTGAGAAAACTTCTCCTTCTTTGAATTTGTTGAGATTGATCATACATTACATTTCAATGTGGTTGATTTTTAAATCATGAAAGATTTTAACTTCTTAATGGCAAAAAAGTGAAAGAAAAAACAGAAATTATACAACTTTATAGACTACGTGGTATGAGAAAGAAAATTAGAAAGCTAAAAATACTAAAAGAAATAAAACAAATATTCTTGAAAAAAAAGAAAAGAAACAAACAAAAATAAAGAGAGAGAGAGAGAGAAATAAAAAAAATGATAAGAGTATAGGGTGAGCAGTGTGAATGGTAGGCACAGGCTGGCTGATGGCAGCAACAAGACGGTGCATCAATTTTTCATTCCAAAATTTCATTGAGTCCCTTGCGTTAACAACACTCTCTCTCTCTCTAGGTGCCATGGTTTTTTTTTTTTTTTTAAATGTGGAATGATATTTTAATAAGAATATATTATAAAAAAATTATAAAATAAAAATTAATTTTAGAAATAAAAATAATTAATTGATATAGTGATTCAATTATAAACAATTTTAAAAGACTAAAAAATATTTAATTTTTAAATTAATTTTTATTATTATTAAATAGTGTTTAAATTGGTATCTAATTAGGTAATTGATAGTTAATTAGATACCAACTTAAAAATTATTTAACAATAATATAAAGTAAACTCTTTTTTTTTTAATTTGGTTACTGTAACAATTAATTTTTTTTAAAATTAATTTTTATTTTATGATTTTTTTTAGTAGTGATGAATAAATTTAAAAAAAACATTTTTATTTTTATTTTTATATTTTTTTTTGTGGTGATTTCATTCATTCCTCATTTAATCTTTTAGATCTGGGCGAATTTCGACTGTGGTACGTGATCATCATATGATATTTCTGCATGAACTCTTCTCTCCTTCAATTCTTTGGTATGAGGCTATTTTTTTTGTTTGGATTGAACCAAGAGCCAAACACGCTGATTTTTCGACTGAGCCACAAATCAAGTCCTCTTCAAGTCGAATCTTAAACACTCTTCTATTCAAGTTCGTCAAAAATTCTTTAAACTTAAATACGTCTTCTATATTTCCCAACATTTTTTTATAAATTTCAAAATTTTAATTATTTACAAAAATAAAATTACCTTTGTAACGTCATAGTTGTTAAGAGGAAGTACTTTTTATTGCACTGTCAAAAATAACATTTTTCAATTTTATTTAATTAACTATTTCAAATCATATTTTTTTCTTATCAAATTTAGTGCATTTTCTTAATTCATATTATATGTAACACGTAAGCAACTTCAATCTCTGCCCAAATTAGTATTGAAGCAGTAAAAATTCTTGCATTCATAAATTGTTAGACTACATTATTGGAACAAACCAAGTCATGTAAAATACACCAAAACTTTCTTCAACTGTGTTTTAAATTCTTTTTACAAGCATTTGTAAACCCTTTTGGAGAACACAAATGTTTTGTCTCTTGTTGACATTAACCTTAACGAATTTGAATTTATTAAACAAACCCAACTCAGTTACAATTCCAATTGATTTTGTTCATCAATGTCAATGAAAAGGAAGAAGGGACAAAACATGACTATTTATTCTACTTCCTCACAATCAAAATTACATCCAATTTTTTTTATAAATTTATAAAAAGCTTTGCTAATTAAAAACCATCGTTTAAATCGTTGTAAGTATTATTTTATTAAAGTGTATTCTTAGTTATAAATAGTGTTTTGTAATTTTTCTTACCGTTTTTTCATATATTTACAGATTTTTTTTTAGCAATAAGGTTAGAATAATATATGTGTAAACAATAATGTTTAACTCATATTAAATAGCAGATGGTTACATTATATTTAAGCTTAATGAACAAAAATACAAGAAAGATTTTACCAAAACCCCTACTATAACATAAAAAACCAATAAAAAGTAAAAAAAAATACGTATGATATTACCCAAAAGTCTTAAAGTTATAGTATAGGAATGAATGTAAATATTATTTTATGAGTCGATTTTATATTATTAAGTGTCGATTTTATATTATTAAGTTCGACTTAAAATGTATTTTTTAAAATTGTATAAGAGTTATTAGGTTTATCTTATCACCTACTGACCGCTACCGAACCATCCACTATTGAACTGTTATCGAATCACCCACTATCAGTTGTTATTAGATCACCCACAAATATATAATCACATGTATGAGTTGGAAAATCTTGATTGGAAAATCTTGATGTAGTGGACGTGTGTTGAAGATATATAAAAATATTTTATAATATATAAATGGATGCTCCCCTTATAAGTTTATTTTATAAAATTGAATTAGACTTAATATTGAGTTTATAATAAACTTTCCATCTTCAATTCCTTAATATATTTCCATGCTACCTCCATGCACCTAATATATTTCTAATCTCATGTTTTCATGGATTTATTTATGCACAATTTGAAAGAACACTTCAACAAAATTATGAAATAGAAACCAATTTTAGAGACAAAAAATAATTAGTTGCTATAGTGACTAGATTAGAGATCATTTTAGAGACTAAAATTTTTTTTGGTTTCTAAATCAGTTTCTATTATTGTTAAATGGTTTCTAAATTAGTATCTAATTAACAACCAAGATTTTTGCTACCAAATTTAGAATCTAAATAATTGGTAGTTAAAACTTTGGTTGCTAATTAAATATTAATTTAAAAATCATTTAAAAATAATAGAAATTAATTTAGAATTTTTTTTTAATTTTAAAATGATTTTTAATTTAATTATTATAACAACTAATTATTTTTTTATCTAAAATTTATTTATATTTCATGTTTTTCTTATCGTGAAATCAAGAGGTTTTATAGTTTCGAAGTCTTGATAAAAAAAAAGACAACAAAGGTTAAAATCATTGTACACACCCTTTCTCTTTTTCATCTGTTCTCTTGTAATTAAGCTATTATTAGCCTCCATAAGAAAAAAAAGTCAGTTTTAGGTCCTACATATATTCTATTTGATTGACTTCTCACCTTAATATTGTGAATATATTATATGCAAAATTTACAAAGTAAATTTCACTTGATTAAGCCTTCCAACACCACTCATTATTTACCTCTGTATCTTTATTTTATCCAAATCTCTTTGCAGAATTCCCACTAATTGTTCATCTCATTCAAATAATTCCCTTCTCCACTTCAAATTTGGAATTTCACTCTCACTTGTCACTCACTGATTGCACCATCTCTTACACTCTTTTCTTCTTGCATTTTAGACTAAGAAAATAATTTATTATATATTGTTACCATATTAATTTATTAATTAAACCATCTAGGTTTATTATCCTCCCATATATATATTTTGTATATCCTTCCATCAATGCCAGCTATTCAGCTTTCCCTCAATACCTTTCCCCTATCTAGTCATCATATTCATTCTTATCACCTTTAACGAAATATATAATGCTTATAAGAGGAATTACAATATTTGGTAGAAGAAAATACCTTTCTCTTCCTCACACATTCATTTAATAATTTAATAATAGTATATTATGCATTGTATGATTACCTTTAAGAACAATAGTATTTATTATTTTCGACAACTGATTTAAGAACTATATTTTCAATTCACTCATATAAAAATTTTAGTTAATATTTCTTGATAAATTTATGAATTTCACATGTAAATGAAGATGAAAATTAGAGTTGTGCGGAAGAAGGAAATGAGCATTATAAATCAATCCTAACTATTATTTATAAATCAATTCTAACTATTATTTATTGTAATATAAATGTACATGTATTATTATTTAAGTACTCTTTACTAATTTTAAATTGTAATATAATGTACATGTTCAAAAATATTTATTTATTATAAATTATACTTGTATAAAGTAAACATTTATAACTGTGTATGACGTTGGAATCACCCTAATAGAAAAATAATCTCTTATATCAAAGCAAGCTTACATATAGGAGTGTAAATTTAAATGAAAGAAAACAATAAATTTAACATGGTTCAATATCTCAAATCCTACATCCACAATTACTCAACAAAAATATTATTATTTATGCAATTTTTCTAAAAATGTGCAAACATTCTCGTGCTATTTTTCTGCCAAAAATTACAAACTTTCTCTTGCAATTATTTTGCCAAAAATTGCAAACATTCTCATGATGCAAAACTACTACCTAAAATACTTATTGAAATGTGATGACCACACTTAAATCTTTTTATTTTTATAGTAGTTTATTACTTTTTTTTCTTCTTAACATATTCACCTTGCTACTTTGGTGAATACTCATTAACTTATCATTCTTTCATCAAAAGTCTCACATATATATAAAGGGAGTAATTCCATAACAAAGTTTCAACACCAATTTTTTTTTTCTTCATCTTCTGAAATGAACATCTAACATTGCCATTGGTGACTTGCACAAACTCATTGAAGACGAAAATCCTTCCTCATCATCAATCTTCATTATCTTGCACCTCAAACTCACAATTGACAACTTTCAAGTCATCATCGCTACTAATTGATGATACTCAAGGTGAAATCCACCATCAACATTGTTACACCGACCAAGTCAAATCTCATCATACATGCATCAACGAAGTCATTGCACAAATAAAAAACCATCACAACTAACCTCTCTCCAAAGGTGCAACACACAATGTTGACTCTCCTAAAGTAAAATTGTTCCTCTTTCTCCTTGGTTAGAACCCAACTCTTATAATGGAAGCGCACCCATAAATAAGAGCACATAGTAAATAAAAGTACACAATAAATTTAAAGTGGTTGGACATTTCGGCTCTTACATCTACAAATACTTAACAAAATTAATATTACTCAACATACAATATTTCTAACAAAAATTGCAAATTGTGCAACTTTTTTTTGGCAAACGTTACAAATCCTCTAGTGCAACTTTTTTACCAAAAATTACAAACCCTTCCATATATAATATACTATGTAAAAGAGATTCAGTTTTAATAAGAAGATTGTTAGTAATTAAGTGTGAGTCTAAGTCTTACTTTAAATATAAATAAAAAAGTTGAATAACGTATGACAAAATATTTATACATTTGTTATCTTAAGATTTTTGGATTAAAGATTATATAATTTTTATATGATTTAAATCAAGTCTTATTTTTGTCAAAATAAATTCTCTTTTAAAATACTCATAAGTAATATCATATTCCCATAAATTCATTATTACTTTAATGTCAGAGGTGGCTTATATATTTCGTGAGAGTTTAATTTAATTCACAGTAAAACCATTAAAACACTAGTATACTTAATAATCTTTTAATTCATCTTTTATTGAGGTTATTTTCATTTCATCTGACCTCATTTTTAAAGTTTGTAATCGAAAAGGAAATGAGAATAGATGAGTAAACAAGAACAGAAAATGTATTATCTTGTTGAATTGGAGTGTGGTCCTATTGGCCATCCTCTTCAAACCATGGTCATATTTTGATGGACCACAAGCATTTATGGATATTTTGGAAACACTCGAGAGATGGACCTTTCTTTCATGTTAATCCTTTACTTTACTTTTTACATTATATATTTTGTTTATAGCAAGCAATTATGGTCTTTACATTTTTATTCTTCCAAGGTGGCATGGACTTTTGGGTTTCTAGCAATTTTATTTTTTTTAATCAAATGTTGTGTATATATATAATATTATTTTGACGATCATTGTGTTTTAGAGGATTCAAATTCATATAAAAACAATACTACATTCATCCAATATCACATAACAGAGTTATGAAACCAGTACGTACTTCTGCATTAACCAATACATAAATGAAAATAATTTTATATATCCCACACACACTATGTTTTTCACATCTCATTACATGTACGAGAGAAATATAAACAAATCATAGAGAATATATATGCTTTCCAACTTCTATGCTTTTTAAATATCATAATCTTGATTTATTGAAATTGCACTAAAAAAATATGAAATAGAAACAAAATTTAGAGAAAAAAATAATTAGTTGTTATAGTAATTAAATTAGAAACAATTTTAAAGACTAAGAATTTTTTTTATTTCTAAATTAGTATATATTATTATTAAATAATTTCTAAATTGATATCTAATTAGCAACCAATGTTTTTGCTATCAAATTTAGAATCTTAATTATTGATAGTTAAAACTTTGTTAGCTAATTAGATAACAATTTAGAAACTATTTAACAATAATAGAAACTAATTTAGAAACTATTTTTTTTTTAGTTTTTAAAATTGTTTCTAATTTAGTCACTATAACAACTAATTATTATTTTTTATATAGTTTTTATTTTATGATTTTCTTGTAGTGTTGTGTGGAAAAAAAAACTATAAATAATTTAATATTTTAATATAACCATTCAACAGTAAAAACATGTTTAAACATTATATCATACGATAAAATAAAAGAAGAAAAAATGAATTAAATTAGAAAAATTATAAATTGAGTTTAAGTGAAATCACAAATTTGTTTTTGTTGAATGAAAGAATGTTGTTTTGTTAGAGGAAAAGAAAAAGAAAAGATTGAGAGAGTGAAAATAGAAATGGATGATTATTAGAATTGAAGAGAGGGTATAGAAAGAGTGTACTATGGGCAATTATTAGGGTGATATAATACACAGTGTACTATTGCTTTGTTGGGCAATTATGTGTGTGAAATAATAATTCCATCTCGTGTATTAATAATTGAAGGGCAAAGAGGACTCTATCTGGACCCCTATTTACCAAACCATACCCTATAACACAAGGACGACCCTAAGTCCCTACCATCTACTTCCAAACAAACACCTATTCCATTAAACTCAATTATAATATTAATATTCATATTATCATTTCTTTATCCAAAAACAACCTCGCCCATTCAATTCATGTTTCTTTCCAACATCATCTATGCAAGGGACCCAGAAAAAAATGAATATGAAGGATAACTAGTTTAAATGATTGGATGTGTAAAAGAAAGAAAAAAAAGATGAAAAAAATTTGAACTTTTCCTCCAAAAGGTAGACTTAATTGAGTATTAATTACTTTACAATTTTCAATATTTTTAATCAAGTTTCTATTATTTTTTTTTTAAAAGATTTAGTTTGATTTAAGTGTTTAAAAATGTTATTTTTATTTTTATCTAAGTGTTTTATTGTTTATTTGATTTTTTCGTTAACAAAATGACGTGATTGTTAATTTCATTTTTTCATTTTCAATTTATTGATTAATTTGTTTATTTTTTCTTCAATCTTCTCCAATTCGTTGTTATTGAGTTGACTGAGGAGTTTAAGGATATTGGATAATGATCAAGTGAATTGGTATATAAATCAGAAATAATAAAACAAAAATATGGTCACACGATCCCGTTGATGACATTAAATGGTAGATATGGTACTTATATTAAAATTAAAAAAATATTTTAAACATTTAATAAAACATAATTTTTCGATAAGAATTAAATTAAAAATATTTAAATTTATAAAGCTTAAGTAAAAAAATAAATAAACAAAAACAATGGGGTATATCAATAATTAATTATTTATTTAATTAAATATTTTTTCTTTTTACTTTTTATTTTATTTTATTTTAACTTCTCCTTTCTGTTTGTTTGCTCTTTATCAAACAAACATTAATGTTTAAAATTAGAACTATAAGGTCTTACTCACTCACCCATAAAATAAACCTATAGTGCATGTTGTTCCAAGATTAAACTCATTAACATAAACACGAAACACTAGTTCTCAGTGTAAGTCGATGATAAATGATTGTGTTTATTTTTAATAAGTAAGAAATTTTGTAACTTGACTTGATCCATCACAGTGAGTTAAATTTTTTTTTATCGGTAAAGAATGAATTTAGTAGAAAAAATATTTGAGGGTGTCAGAACTCTTATATAAAAACTGTAAAAAACCATTAGGTCTTCTTTAAAAAGCAAAGCTTAAACTCCAATACCAAAAAAAGGTAAAGCTCTAACTAGCATAACACTAAAAAAGAGATAACAGATTCACGTATCTGCCGCACTGTGGGATGTTGATCCTGATCAAAACCACTACAGTAGCAAACACCAACCAAATCCCTACTTCTCCACCTTCTTCTTACTTCGTCTTCCTTAATCCTCTCCAGAACTGGGTCCACCATACAGATACTTACCCATCGTAAGACTTCATACAATACTTAAGATCAATACACCATTGAGCATAAGAAAAAACTACTACATTTTCCTTACTCGTCACCCATGACCAGACTTTTAATTGAGCTAACGTGAAAACCTTAATGTGATCAACTTTATCTTTCTAAAAAATGACTTTGTTTGTGTGCTTCCATATCTCTCCTATCAGTACAATCCACATGTAATCCCATACTCTATTCACCTGTTGATTCACTCAAGATAGACTAAACCCCAAAATGTGTTCTCTGACTACCTGATGGTGAACAAGATAGTGAGTTAAGTTAACTTATTTAAGTATATTTTGTTTATTGAAGTGTTATAAGGATGTTTACTTATTTCACTAAATATTATCCACAATTACAGGAACTATTATAAAAATAATAAATCAAAATATTAATTTATATTATCAGATAAATAAAAAAAATAAGCAATCAAACTATTTAAATATTATCAAACAATATTTTATTAATTTTAATAAAAACAGAGTGTTAATCTACATAATTAAAAATAAATAATTATAATTACAATAAAAAAATTATCATTTAATTCAATTAAAATCCGTTTAATGCATATCTTAAGTAAGAGAGATTGAATTTAATCCATATTTAAAAGATTATACTATTTTTTTAACTAAATTTGAAATTTTAACAACCAAATAATAATTGGGAACTTAGTGACTCAAATAATAGAGTTTAAGTGAATTGTGTTGTAATAAGTTTTGACATTGAAGTATGGGATAATCTTCTGAGTGCATGGGAAAAAGCAAACCTACATAACCTCATAACCAGCCAACACAGAAATTAAATTAAATTTGGCATCTCAAACTATTTTTACCAAAGTTTACTCTTGCTCAATTATTGTTCTCTTTGATAAACCTAACTTTGCACCCTAACTTTGCAACCTAATTTATAAAATCATATCTATTTATATACTATAAAAATATCTTTATCTTAATATAATATAAAGGAAGATATTTTTTAATTACTTAAATATAAGACTTGATGCAAATTACTTAAATTTTTTTAATACTAGATCAACCTTAAAGGTTTGTAATTACAAGTAAAGCAATGAATAGATTGTTTAACATTTGATTTATATGAATGGTAAACGATTATTTTTTAGATTAAGCAACTAAATTAATATTAGATTTAAATTAAGTTTGTATATTGAAAGAATAGAATAGTTATGTGTGCTAATAAATATTATAACGTCTTTATATTTAAATTGTACAGCCATAGGTCGTAGTCAGCTTTAAAATATCTTCCGTACTATAAACAAATAATACTGTATATTTCTCATTTTTAAATTCTCACACTCACTTACTCCTCTTCCATAGTATCACATCATAACCATACTTTATGTATTAAATAATTATTTTACGTATTCCAACAATGTTACAAGTCAAAGAACACCACTTTTTCTTCCATCTTAAACCTAATTATTTTACTAATTACTCATACCAAATGTGAATGAACTCACATGTTTGGATTTTTTAAGAATTTTCTTTTTTAGCAAAATGACTTAATAAATATGAAGATCCAACCTTTATACAATCACGTTTAACCTTCTTCGTCCTTCCAAGAGACCTTATCAAATAGACAAAATTATTAATACCAAGATAAAAATCATGGAGAACCTTAACAAACCAATTTCATACAAAAGAAATTTAGGTTTAAAATTTAGTGATATGAAAAAGAAAATTAGGTTAATATTTGATAGAATAATGAGTGTGGGAATTAAGATGGGTTGAATGGGGCCTTTAAAATTGATATTTCACTATCAAAACCTGGTCACACCACACTCAATTGGCAATTCCATGATTGAAAAATTCAAAGAGGGAAGAATCATAAATGTGAAGATTGCATCTGCAAGGGTGCAGGATTTGGGTACAAATAGGGCAAGCAAGAAAAGGAAGTATAAACAAACAATTGAATTGAAAGTGTTGAAGATAGGTGATAGGTGTGTAAGTGATATTTGAACTTCAAAAAATGGGTCACCCTTTAAAGACATGTGAGTACTCAATACCACTAGGATTTGATAGGGACGTGTAGGATTATACTGTTAGCTGCCTTTCCTATATAATTAGGGTACTCTAAACACCAAACCCTCCTCCTATCATATCGATTCTGTGGGAACGTCAAGCCACTATTTAAAGCAAGTGTGCATGGAAACCCTAACCCTAACCCTAAACCTAAACCACATTACTTTCATTTTCAAACCCACCCTCAACAAAACTAAACAAATTTCTTAATTACTATTAAATATTGCTTTCACACCTTTAAATATATAATTTTTAAATAGTTTCATTTCATAAAAAAAATATTTTTCTTTTCAATTATAATAAGGTATAAGATTATCATAAAAAATGAGTGGTGATATATTGAGAAATCAAATTACAATTGAAAAAAATAAATATTTGATTTATGAAAAGATGGAGCAATCTTTACACTACAAAAAAATTATAAAATAAAAATCAATTTTTAAAGATTAAAATAATTAATTACAATAATAACTAAATTAGATATCATTTTAGAAATTAAAAATAATTTTAATTTTTAAATTAGTTTATATTATTGTTAAATAGTTTCTAAATTGGTATCCATCAAGGTTTTTACCAAATTTAGAAACTAAGTCATTGATAGTTAAAACTTTGGTTGTTAATTAGATATCAATTTAGAAACTATTTAACAATAATATAAACTAATTTAGAAATAATTTTTTTTCTAGAATGATTTTAAATTTAGTTCCTATTATAATTAATTATTTTAATTATTTTAATATCTAAAAATTGGTTTATATTTTATGATTTTTTTTTTAAAATAGAAGAAAAGGTTAAAGAAAAATGAAAGAATGATTCTTTCTTAATTTATGTTGAGTATTTGAAGGATGCAGAAACATTTGGCACGTGAAGTGGGCAACGAAGAGAGGAAGTCAAAAAGAGAATAAAAAAGGTTGATGAAAAGGACGATTTAGACCAGTAAATACTAACTAAAGTGAAAAAGCCAATGGTGGAGTCAAGAAAGTGTGTAGAAAGTCAACATTCTTTTCTGGGAATTTTCCTACTTGCATTGTACTTCATTTTTAACTATAAATTTCTCCCACTTCCAACACCAACAACATAAAGTACAATTTTCATCCATTCCCTTCAATAATAATAAAAGCAAATTTTACATTTTTAGATCAACTTCATCCTTCATATCAATATTTTCTATAATATTCCTTCATTAAAATTCTTATTATCAAAATATAAACCTTTTATAATATTAATTTTACATTAATCCTATAAATAACTTTTATATTATCATTTAATCACAAACTAAAATAATCATATCAATTATAATTTATGATTAAATAAAAACGTAAATTACTCAACATATCATAAATAAAGCTTTCTCATTAAACTCATTCAGTAATATTAATTAATTACAGCTTAAACGAACGGATTTTACCACACTATTCAATTAGAAATTACAGCAGTTTTTTTTTTTTTTGAACAAACATGGTTAAGCCTTGTTCATGAGATATAGATTATCTTAATCTCCTTCCTCCCATGGATTCTCTCCTATTCTTGGTGCATAAATAGCCCACTATCTCCACCACAATTCACTACCTTCCTTCTCTTCTTGTTCCTTCACTTTTTCTTCTTCTCTTTTGCTCTTCCAGCTTCCACTGCAACATCTATAAAAAACACGTTAGTCTTTAACAAACATGGTGCTGGCTGCCCCAATCCTAATAAGGAGCGATGGGATTCTCCCCAGTGAGCTTCCCGTGGTGGACCTCTCAGGCGAGAGGGCGGAAGTGGCAAAAGTGATCGTGAAAGCGTGTGAAGAATACGGTTTCTTCAAAGTGATAAACCACGGTATCAGCAAGGAAGTTATAGCGAAAACTGAAGAAGCAGGGTTCGGTTTCTTTGGGAAAGCGATGGTGGAAAAGAAAGTGGCGGCACCTGCATATGGGTGCAAGAACATAGGTGTGAATGGAGACATGGGTGAGGTGGAGTACCTTCTCCTCAGTGCCACCACCGACTCCATTGCTCACATTTCCAAAACCATATCCACTGACCCATTAAATCTCAGGTATCTTTCTTTCTATCTATCTATCTATATATGCATCATGTTACCACTTATTACTATGCATCTACCCTTTTCTCTCTCACCACCATTTTTATTTATTGCATGCTTCTTTTTCTGTTAACCACACTCCACATGCTCCCAAACTACCACCATTTTTTATATCCTCCACCTACAATTCTTCTGCCAATTATCTCACCCTTTACCATTCCACAGATCCTACACCCACTTTGCTGCTCATCATTTTTCTTATCTAAAATATTATGCATATTTACCATTTACAGGAAAAATAAATAAAACTTGGTTGCATGCTATACACGAAATTATCAGAACTGTAATAGCCTTATAGTCTTGGACTATTAGGTTATTATACACATGTCACATATAGAAATAATATTTTCGTTCTGTAATAACATGTATATAGTTTTACACAATTCAGACTTATTATATATGTATACATACTTATTAGATATAATATATACACACACACATGGTAAATTCATCAATATATGCGCATAGACACCATACCATCCAACAATGTAGAAGTGGATTTGGTCTCCTTAGGGTAAGGTTAGACCAAGGTCTGAAGCTGAAATATCATTGATGAGTAAATAGGATTAAAATAGGAGATTCTACTAAGAAAAATATGCATTAACAACTTGCTCAACTCTCTTTCTTTAAAAAAAATTCAATTTTTTATGAAATGATCAAAATACTTTTTTTTTATATTATTAATTAGAAATTTTATAGTGTATAGCATCTTTTTCTTTAAAAAATTTCAATTTTTTATGGTAATTTTTTTTTTTTTTTTATATTATCAATTAGAGATTGAATAGTATAGTAGAGTTATTAGAAGTTGTATAATAGAACAAATTGTAAATATATCATTCCTTTTACTAAAATGATTAGTCAAATTTTACAATAATTATTAATAAAATTAGTGGATATCATGTATTAATATGTTTAATATGATATAGAAAAAAATAGAAGCAAACACTATTACTAGCAACGTTCAATGAATAAGTATCAATAATGGTTTCAACGTGTTCCCTTTGCAAGTACAAGTGATAAAACTGAGTCAACCAATAATCAATCTCTGAAAAAATGTGGCAACTCATGTGTCATTATGCTACAACTAGACCTTATTCTCTCTCTGTTTCTTTTATATATAACACTGTTTAACTTTTCAATGTCTCGGGACTGTGTTCATACTCCAAATCTACTATTTTGACGATGGCAATGGCATTCCCCTTAAGAAAGCGACAATTATATTTTTATTCTTCTTCATTAAAACATTATATTCGTCTTCCGTACACGCCACCAACTTTGTTACTTTTAAGGGAATCAGCATGTGTATGATTATTTCTCACCTAAACATTAAAAAAATATATCTATAGTTTTATAAAAAACAATTGTTATGACTGTATGGGAATAATATATGTGCTAAGAAATGTAGATATGTTTTTTTCATTTTGAAGAGTTGAAACACAATTAGTGTGAAACAGATGTGAACTTTGAAGTTACAACCTGAAAACATGTTGTAGAAGTAAAAATGAGAGTTGAGGTTTTTTTGTTGAAACTTGGGGTGATGGCACACTTGTCACTGACAACAAAAGACATGTCCTGCATTAATGTTAATGGTGATGTAAATTGTGATTAGTGTGTGATTGCACATGGCATGCAGCAATAGCTTGAGTGCATACACAGAAGCAGTGAAAGAGCTAGCATGTGAGATATTGGAGGTGATGGCAGAGGGGCTGGGGGTCCCGGACACTTGGGTTTTCAGCAGATTGATAAGGGATGGTGAAAGTGACTCAGTGCTGAGGCTCAATCACTACCCACCTATAATTAACAGAGAGTGGTGCATGGAGAAGGACAAAGATAAGGACAAGTCATCACAAATTAGCAAGGTTGGGTTTGGGGAGCATTCTGACCCTCAGATCGTCACCATTCTCAGATCCAACGACGTGGGAGGCCTACAAATTTCTCTTCCAGATGGGGTGTGGATCCCAGTCACCCCTGACCCCTCTGCATTCTATGTGAATGTGGGTGATGTACTACAGGTACGTACGTATAATGTGTCTATGCATGTATGCTTTGGTGTTTCTCTCCATAATCACTCGATCAACTACACACTTCTAATTCATTTTCATTACCATTAGTTCACAACATGCTCACTTTTCCTATGTGTGTTTGCTACATACACACATTATAATAATCTTTGAACCCCACACAAGAGAACACAACACAGAGGGTTGATTCGATTTGCAAAGGAAAGGAAAAAAGGTGAGTGGGGGGCCTGGTTCGTATGCTGGCACAGAAAGAGAAAAAAAAATCCTAAAAGTTGATGGGAAGTGAAGTGAGGTGAAAAATGACATATGGGAATCAATGTATTTTTCTTTTCACTGCAACTTTTGGACTGAATTTCAGTCACGGTCCACTCACTCTGAATCAATCTACTCAACCTCCTGCCTTCAAATATTTGTTTTAATCAAAATAAGTTTAATGACAAGTGTAAGATTTTAGAGAAAGGCAAAATGTTAACACTCAGATGAAATGTATTAAACTGGAGTCAGACACAAGTAAAAAGATAAATAGAATTTAGCTGTTTGTTTTGTTTTGTTTGTCACAAGTAGAAACAAAATAAAAAATGTGTCTCACAAAATTGTTCTAATAATCCCACCAAAATTTTGTCTGCTGCACCTAAATGCTTTCCCTTTGGGAGTGGATCTGATTAGTCTTTTTTCAAACAATAAAAAAGTGTACAGTGTTTGAGTTTTTGATTTAATTTGTAACATTAGCATGAATTTTGATGGAAGTAATAGAATGAGAAATGAATGAATTTTGGGAAAGTGGGGGTTGAAGTGTGGTACAAGAGTTGGAACAAAAAAGGAAGTGATTGATTATGTGGGTGTTGTGTTGTGTGGTGTTAAGGTTATGACAAATGGAAGATTTGTGAGCGTGAGACACAGGGCAATGACGAACTCATACAAGTGTAGAATGTCAGTGGCATATTTTGGGGCTCCACCTCTGCATGCAACCATTGTTGCTCCCTCAGTTATGGTCACACCTCAGAGGCCCTCTCTCTTCAGACCCTTCACTTGGGCCGAATACAAGAAAGCCACATACTCTCTCAAGCTTGGAGACACACGCCTTCAGCTTTTCAGAAACTGCAAACGCTGACCACCACTCTTTTCCTGTCCTTCCAACCCTTATCTGTCAACATTTTTTCCATACCCTTCCCCACTCATTAACTTCACAACCCTAAGATAACTCTCTGTACTCTTTTCAACCAATCATCATCAATTGCAATTCATCTCTCTCTTCTACTTTTTCTCTTTCTATTTCCTTCTAACCAAAATTGTGTTTCCTTCATCGTATCAATCTTTTACTTTTATGTATGTATGCATGCTATCATAACTTCAACTACCCAACTTTTTTTTACAGTAAGCACCACCCAAATACTTATTTCTCTACCAAAATGCTTATGTAAGAAAATAATTGACTTTAAAAAAGGACGTGTACAATTCTTTCAATTTTTGGACAACCATGCTTATGATGTTTATATTTTTATAGACAAACATTTCCTTTTCTATATTAACTCTAAAAAATTGTTTATAAAAGTAGCAAGGAAAACTAACCCTGTTTGTTAAGACTTGATTTTTAACTTTTGACAAAAAGCTGCACAAATCCTTCCAAACCAATTTATCGAGACAGTATCTCTCCTACCTTAAATGGATACTAAATGACTGTCACCATTTGAATCAAAAGTTCATTTTCAATACTTAGAATAAATCCCCTTTTTGACTCCTTAACCAATACCCCTAGAAAAAAAAATTCTCAATCTAATTCCTAAAGCTAACCACTCAACCTAATTCAATTCTAAAGAAAGTTATCAAATAGTTTCATAAACTTTCACAAGATATATCAATCCTTCAATTAGCAAGATTTACGAAAGTACTTTGGTGATACAATAACCGGTTCTTATAGAACGAGTGTGACTACTGTTAAAATATGATACATAGTTATGCAGTAAAAGTAGAAACTCCAAGGCTATATATACATGGAGTGAGTTACACCGCATAAATAAATGATGCAACATAACCATGTTATACAGTTACCCGTTGTCACCAAACAACATAAATAGTTAACATACTACGTCTGAAAAATGGCATCAATCAATTGTTGCAATGAATTAGTTCTCCACCAAAAGATGACTCTCTGGTATTGAGAGATTGTTGACATTAAACAAGAAACTGAGACCTTGAAGAAAAACGGGAACACTTCCTTCCACCACTTTTGCTTAGCATGCAGACACAGTTCTGAAGAACTTCAAAATCCTCCTCCCAAAACAACAAGGATGCCTTTTCTGGATTTTCTAGAAACATCTTTGAGGTCAAGAAACCAGCAATGGTCCATGTTTGCTTCAACCGTGATTGTTTCCCAATGAACCTTCCATTTCGTGTGTCGTAATATTCGGGCCATTTATCCAATGAAAGCCTTTTCCCCGCTGAATCAACAGCCTTCTGTGCCAAGTCAGGCCTTCCCATCTTCATGCAGGCTAATGTGAACTGAAGTTTAAACATATCATACTAGTTAGCAAATATAACCAAGTCATGTTAAATTTTTTGCATTGTCAACTAATTATAAATTGATTCAAATATAACTTTTAAATCCATGTCAATGGACGACATAAACATCAATATATATGCTAAATTGTCATCGAACAAGTAGTAATTAAATTTATACATTTAGCCATAAATTTTTTATAAAACAGGATCTAAAAAACTGTAAATTAATATAGGTACCAAATTATATGTTTTAAAAGATGAAAATTAATAATAGAACAACATAATAAATGCTAACGTGAAATGCGTAAATATGTTTTTCTATTTATCATAAAAATATTTTAGATATAAAAAATGAAAACGACCGGTTGAAATCAGTTGACAATTTTTGTGTAGTCAATGCTTGCTTCCTCTCGTCCTTTGTAAAAGAAATAAATAAAATCATTTTTTATTCTATTATGACAAGCACAGACCCAATTTTAAATGTATTAATTGTCAACGTGTAATTTTTTACATCCTTAATTTATTGTGAAATCTATTAACAAGACATTCACTCATTTATGGTGAAATTGGATGCATTCACTGGACTATTAACCATATATAATATAATTCGCACCAATTGGTTGAAAAAAACTATAAATAGAATTATTGGTCTTGGTGAATTAAATATTAACTTCTTGTATATAAAACCAGAAGAAGTAATAAACAATCACATGGATTATTTGATCCAAACAAATATCCAACTGACCTGCCACAGAAGCGTTGGCCAAGATCCTCCATTATGATATGACCAAGGGCTGCAAGCAGTTTAAGCAATTATCAGTAAAGTTTGTAATTTCGAGACAAATGAGGAGATAAATAGCAAACAAGCCTAAGTCAACTGCCAAAACCTTTACAATACCAGAAAACACAACTATCTCCGGCAAGATATTGAATCATTGTTTGTAAATGGCTGTGCCTAGAAATACTTCGAATGTAAAAAAATAACAAGAAATTTAGAAGAGCCTTACGTGTTCTTGGGGTCACAGCCAGTGATGATACGCCATTCCTCACCCTCCAGTGCTGGATAACAAATCTTGAGAGGCATTTGAGCAACAATATCATCCCATTTTGCTTCAATTAAATTCAAAATGCCCTGGTTTTGTCTTGTTGTTCCTAAAGAAGTAACAATGGCCCAAAGGTTTCCGAGTGTGAAAAACCTAAAGTCCATATGAGCAGGTTGCACATTGCCAATGAAGTATCCGCCATCCTCGGATATCCAGTCTACTAACCATGAAGGAATTTGCTCAGGATAGATGTTAAACTTGTTTACAGCATCAGTAGAATACTCTTCCGTCTTATACCGATAAATTTCATTAATCTTCTTCATATCAACCCAATAATACTCTCTCATGTGAAAGCAGAGTGCACTCAGGCGATTACTAACAGCAGCCACCAGGTTCTTAGTTGCATCATTGACTATCAGCATCTCCCGGGAGCAGCGTAAAGCCGAGTAAAATAATGCCTGCAAATGAGCAATTCAAATCCACCCAAGGATGAATTTATAAGTATAGAGGCATATATTCAGACACCCAGCAACCAACACGTAAGAAAAGGGAAACAGGATAGAATCTGATCAATGGTGACAAAATGTTAATACCGGTTTAAAAGGCCAGTGGCTTTAGTTATTATCTTTCTAAGTCTCTTCAATACAATATAACATGCATTATCAACAGCTCCATGCTACTGAAGTACGCATGGGGGAAAAGGTTATTAAAGACAGTCCACAACGCCGCAGCCCAAAACTGATTGTAATCCAATTTAAAACTAATTGTATAAAGATGTAGCAAGCACTAGGTAAGTAGTAGATATTCAGCAATGCACGTTGTGAACTTGAAATGCTGAATTAAGTTTAATTTTTTAATATTAAAAGTTACATCAGTCAGTGTCCAACAGTGAGTAACTGAAAATTTATACATTTCAAACTCTCAAACTAAGAGTTCTACTTCTATGGCAAATAATTAAGTTTTGCTGAATCACAGTGACCTCACTTGTTCTTGCTCAAATAATCGAACTGAAAGAACATGCTGCTCCAAATACAGAGCAGGAAACCATATTCATATATTATCTATCAAGGAAAAAAATCCCCTCTTTTAGTACCACATATTAGGAAGAGCAAATAACTGAACTCCTTCATAAATGGTGATAGTTAATATATTATCAATGAAAAAAAAATCCCTCTTTCAGTACCATATATTACGAAGAGCAAAATAACTGATTATTCCTACTTGCTTATATAAATAGAGATAAGTAGCTATCAGCTTACCTGGATCTCAAGAGGGTGACCATGAATACCCATCCTTCTATCAATCATGCAGGAACCATCAGTGACTAATAAAGAAGGAAACATGTCAAATCCATCAGTCAGACACAGCTTAAGGATCAGTCTTATGCCTGTTTGGACATCCACTCTATCTTGCAAAGTATAGTCACCCGTTAATTTCCCGTAAGCTCTCAACAATATAATCCACCACAGTCCTGTAACGAAGAATGTAGAATAAACTTTAAAATGTTGGCCTAAATCTGATTTGTAAAATATAGATGTCAAGCTAATTTTGAATAAGCAAAAATATAGCAAGACTATATCAGAAAAAGAGTATAATAATGACAGTGTAGGTAACATTTAATGTAATAGAAAATATCTTAAGCTTCCACAACAACAAATATACCTGAATCGACAGGTGCAACACGACCAATAGCTGATTCCCCAAAATCAGGATCCAAAACTTCCTCAAGTGCTTCATTGCTTCCGTCAAGAGGCACAGTTCTAACCTTGAAGCTTGCTGGCATCAACCCTTGACCTGGGCTGTAGCAGTCAACAGTCTTCTCCCAACTCTGGCAAACATAAAATTTTAATTAAAATACTAAATAAGAAACAAATACACCAAAAGAAATTAATTCAAGTCCAATATCAGCTTCATCTACATGTTTGTCGACAACACTTTAAATAATAGTCCTTCCCTCCATTCATTGGTTACATGTTAACTTAGCTTGTGAGTAGTCAGGCATTTGCGAGGATTCTTTGTTTCTTAAGTTAGGAAAAGTTTAAATAGGTTCAGTAGATGAGAAGCATTTAGAGAATGTTTGGCTTGAAGTTGGGAATCTCCAAACCAACGTTTGACCAAAAATTACAAAAGGGAAGATTTTGGCCAAACCATGGTTTAGGTTTTTCTAACATGAATCCAAACATGCGGTTTGACATTTCTTCTGTAATGTCTGACATGGGACAATTTGAAATAAGAGCGACAAAGAGAACTGGATACATGATGTCTTATCTTTATTTCATTCACATAGAAGAAACAATCTATGTCTAAATTCCTTTGAAATATACAATTGATGGATAGAAAAGAACATCAGTTATTTATTATGCAGCATTAAAGCTAAATGACATCATCTCAACAGAGTATACACAACATATAGCGGTGTAGACACAAGCAAGTCTCTAGGCGTTTATCAAAATTTAACAGATACTACAGATGAAACTATTCTGTAGAAGAACAGAAAATAAGTGTATGCAGAAACAATCTAATTGAGCTATTAAGGCCATAACATACCTGCAATTGCAATGTGTGAAGTAGAAAATTCTTGACAATTTCCCCTTCACCATTGAGCAAAAAGGCAAGCGCCGATGGAACAAAATCACGGATAAAGACTTGATCATAATTCAGCGGTTGTTTGTCAGCGGAATCATTAGCTGCAACAGTCCCAACCGGATTCCCGCAGTAAGTGACGACAGCATCCTGAAGCAACTTCCAAGCTTCCTTTTCAACCTCAGAGACCTTGCTCTGAACCTTATTCTCACTCAAATCCTTTAAATTATCTAAATTGACATTTGACTCAGATACTTCCTCCAATATACTTTGATCAGTCTCAGTTTTTTCAATTACCAATGGCTTCACATTCAAGCCACTCTGAATGTAAATCTTCTCAAAGCTCGTGTCATGAGCATGAGAATCAACCGATGTAGACTGGTTCCTAAAATCCGACGCTACATGCGGTATCAAGGACACAACCCTAGGCCTAAAACTACCAATATTTACACAAACACTAGTGCTAAAATCCCTAGCAAGACCCCAATTCGAACCGGAAACACTAAAATCTCTCCGATTCGGTTTGATCACATTTATGTACCCTGCAACCTGAGTATCACACGTATTATATCTACAACAATGGGTTGATTTGTGATGACCTGATCTGGACAACATGCCCATGATCGCTGAATCACTGAACTTGGTTGGAGAAAACCCAAAAATGGACGGACTTTTGTAGTTACATAAGATTCTACAGCAAGGCTTCATGGTAGAAATTCCAATAGAACTACCACTAGTCATTTGGTATGATCAAACAACCACAGCCCAGAAAATGAAACCGCTCTGAACTATGAAAAACCAACACTTTTCTTATGTTCAACTAAGTATGTATATCCAAAGTATTTATACAGAAGAATGATTATAATTATAAATCTAGAAAGGGAAGATTCTAAGTTAATAACTAAAAGAATGGTAATGGCAAAATGTAAAGTGATTTGTGGGTTTACTTACTATTTGAGAAAGGCGATGATGAGATCAAATGGTTTGAACACGAGAGCGAAAAGTGTTTAAGATTTGAAGAAATGAAGAATGAAACTCACATCGCCATTTTATAGGCGCTCAGAGAGGAAAGTTGGGAGGAGAAAGAGGACACCTTCCCAAATTGACGAAAATTGTAATTACGTTACTGTCCCTCACACGTGCTGAGTTGCCCTTCTTTGAGTTACCACGTATGATATTACACTAATAGCCTTGGTTGGTTCATTGAACTTGTCCATCCCAGCAAAAAACAGTTAAAAAAAACCATAATAAAGGTACCTTCTGACACTTACTAGCTTAACTAGATGAGCTATTAAACAAATATTTTCACGTCATATACTTGTGAATTTAATTATAATAAGTTCAAAACAGAAAAAATTATAATTTTTTCTTTAATTAAAAATCCACACTTTTTAATTTATTTTTCTTTTAATTAATGATAATATAAAAAATAAATTTATATTACTGTTAAAACATAAATTATTATATATTAAATTTGTTAGCTTTTTGTAATATTATTGGATTCAAAGTTATTTTGATTTATTTCAACACATCTTAACATACTAATATAAAAAATAATTTTTGTAAGACTCTCACTGATCTGAATTCTTAAATGGATTGTAAGATTTTTTTCACATATATGTTAAAAATAAATTTTTTTTTCTCTCATGAGACGTATGTATTTTGGTAAGGACGTATAGTCTACGTTGTTTTCTTTGTATTTACGTATTGTAATTTGTAAGGTTGGATTCCCTTTCTATGGGAAGCGAATTTAAGAAGGAAAAGCAAGTACGCAAAGGGACAAATTGGGAAATGAAAAATAATGGTGAAGCGGTGAGGATAAGCATAGAGGGTAAAACCGTCTATTCGGGTGTTCAAAAACTTAGATATTTGGATTGGATTAGGCAACAAACAAGTTCTGACCCTACAAGTATTGCAAAAGCACATGTTTTTCAACTACAAGTCCCTACGGTGCACGCCGCGTAAATCTACGTGGCAAATATTTATTGGTCTCCTTCAGTGTCTCAAATATTGTGATATTTTCATTTTTCTTCCCACGTGCAACCTATATTTGCGCACCAGACAAACAGTTATTTGCGCACGTTAAAGTTGCGTTTACACAAAACCCAAAGAATAGAATCTCCTTGCAACTTAGAATGGATTATTTGGGCCCAAATATCCTTTTTAAATGTTTTCTTATTTTCACCCTACCTGTTTCTAAGTTCACATCCACACCTTTTTGTTACATGTGTGAAATATTTTATATTAAAAAAATATTTAAATTTTTATGATAAGAAACATTATACACCATAAGTGAAGAGCTATATATGAGAACCAAATTCTACTTTTTTATTATTAAAAATAAGAATGATATATTTTTTTACGTTAAATATTATATACTGAGTGAAAAAATGTAATTATACATAGTAGAAATTACTCTGATGTAATAAACTATTTTTAACTTAGTGTGTGTCAATAACTGTAATTATAACTGCATCAATTATATTTATTCATAATATTAAAATCTGTTAAATTTTGTAATTTTGACCACGTATATAATTTTAAAACTTTTAAATAAAGTTTTAACAGTAGTTATTTAATTTATTCTATAACAAGTATAATTATTTATAAGATTATATGGGTATATATATATATGCTATTAATGTTAGTTTTTGTTAAATAATATAAGTGGAATTTTGTATACTTGTTCTAAGATAGAGAAAATTAGTTTTAGAAAAAAAAAATAATACAATTAAAATGATACTTAAATATTTTATTATTAATATAATTACCTTTTTGGTCCTTATATTTGGGATCAATATTCAATTTAATATAGTCATTTTTAAAAAAAAATCTATTTAGTCCTAAATTTTTTTTAAAATGTTCAATTTGGTCCCTTCCGTTAAGTTTCCACCAACGACGTTAGCGGTTGATGACGTGACGCATCACAGACTGAGGCTACAGTCTTGAGTGTCCACCTTTTTGGTATCTTCTATCCCCTTCCCTCACCTCCCCTCCTTCTGCACGACTCACCTCACTTTCTTCACCCAACTTCTTTTGCACGACTCTCGTTTTAACCATAATTGGACAACTTTCACCAAGATGATCTAGCAAAAGTTTTGTACCGGTCGGCACCGGACGGCCGCATGGTTCGAATTAAAATTATCTAATTAATTGTTACACGTGGGACAAACGGTTACAATTTCCACTGAGCAACAAACACACGTGAGCACTTCCTGGATTTTCGGGAACTTCCCCTAGATCCCAGGAAACCATCTAACACGACCCAAGAACCACAAAACACGTCGCGAACCACTAACGATCCAGAGGGCCCAAGCCCAAGGGGAACATACAAAAGAAGGGAAAGAAAGAGAAAAAGGT
>Ga0123342_1000475_pt1 | contig 63248 bp, 26 predicted proteins | sample Turbeawhitnodule_FD_89960 | JGI IMG/M metagenome (GOLD analysis project Ga0123342, IMG submission 89960) | Root nodule microbial communities of legume samples collected from Mexico - Turtle bean Mexico white nodule | ecosystem: Host-associated > Plants > Roots > Nodule | place: Mexico: Nepantla... | reverse complement strand
TTCAATGCTTCATATTCATCTGCAATTTACACAAAAATTGAGATTAAATTTCTTCATTTGTTTCTTGGTTCAAAAAATATATAATCAGATTCAATAATTCTTAGATTAGGGTAATTTTCTTACTTTAAGCAACAATTAAGTTCCAAAGTGTTCAATTTTCTCAATCATAAAAACTACACATTGGCACTTATCACTTACCTTCCAAATTTGAACAATCCTTGATCAATTTCCCTATTTTTTTCTTTTTAACTTCAAGTCTGGATAAACATCTCTTGCTTCCATAAAAGCACCCATTCCATCTAAATATAGGAGTTGTTGTCTTCAAATTACTAAACTCACTCCCCTGTTGTACGACAAACTGTATCTAACTATAATTCATATCATTTCCCTCACTTACATATTTAGTTTTTTTAACCTTTCTCTCGTATACACTAGCCTCTATCTAGTGTCTCTCTATCCAATGTTTTAATAGTAGGTAATATAAGTTAATATAAATAATATATTTTTATTATTTGAATAAATGTATTGTTTTCAAAGTCAAAATGTCACATCATTATCAAATACTATTAAAAAAGATATTCTTCTTCGTACGAAATATATACATATATTAAAAGAAAAAAGTTAATCTTATATGTTCATTATGAAGTTCTAACATGTACAACATTTTTGTTCCGTATAACACACAAATCATCATATATATGAAAACAAATATTAAATAAGAAAGTATGGTAAAATACTATGCATCGATCCTATTTTCATATGAAAAGTACCTCACATATCACCTATACCACTCAATTGCACAGAAATTCAAGTTTTTAAAATAATGTGAAAATATAAAAAATCACACAAACATCAAAAATCAATGTTTCAAATACATGTATAATTAAAATTTCAAAAGCAATAAAACAACCATCAAACAACCTTTTAAAAACAAATTTTGAAATTGTTTTAGCCTTGAGAAAAATAATTTTTCTTAAGTGAAAACAAGTCCAAGATCATATTCATTTATAATTACAACTTTTCTGCGAAAATTAGACTGAGACTAGGTTTAGTTTCAGTACTATTTTTGTTTACAGGAAAATTCATAAAGTGAAAATATAACCAAGATTAAACTTGAATTTCTATTCTATTTTTGCTTGAGTGTAAAGTATCATAAATTTAAGTGTCATTGTAATCCTAAAACCAATCTCAAAGTATTCACACAACATCAATACAAAATTTGACAACTTGTATACAATCAACATGTAATATGTATTCTCATTTAAATCCAAATTCAACATATAATTCCAAGATATTAAACTTCAAAATTCAATTCATAATCACATAACAACTTTTTTTTTTCAATTACAATTAGTTAAACTTTAAACAATTTTTATCAATCAACCTCAATTTCACTCAACAAACAAATTTTATAAAAAAAATTTAAAATTTGTAATTACGTCGTCTTGACGTTGGATAAAAAAACAAATAAATGAACCCAATGCATTTTTGTTTCTCCAAATGAACATATTCATTGTAACGATTGATAATTTGGTCTCTGGGAAGCCCAATTCTCAATTAGTTTTTTGTTTCTCAGTGCCAGAAATTCAATTACCTTTTTGGTATCGAATTCTGATAGGAGTTTTCTGGGTTTTTATGAAAAAGGGAAGAAAAAACTAAAAAAAACAAGGAATTACAATTAATATTAGAAAAAAGTAATTTAAAGAAATTAATTAAAAATGTTAAGATTAAATATTACTTGGTTTGAGAGAAGAACTAAAATAAAAAATAATTTAAAGGTGAATAAATTTTGGTTTTGTATGATTTGAAATTAAATTTGTTATTATTATAATGGTTTGTAGAAAAAATGAACAAATTATAGATGAAAATTTAAAATTTGACAACATTAATAATAATAATAATAATAATATTATTATTATTATTATTATTACTGATGATCTATTTGACAATCTCAAAATTCTAGTCTGTTACATTGTTATATTCTAGTTAATATTTGAAAACTTCTGTACCATTACAAAAAATAAAACTAAGAAAATAATTTTAATTCTTCAAATTTATTTATTTCTACTATTGTAAAATTCTCATGAAAAATGCAGATAATAATTTTTTTATAAAACAGTTTTGAGAAGTTTGTAAAATTTAAACATAAATAAATTTAATAATTGGGTCTATTCCCATGTTTAAATTGATATTGTTTAAGATTCAAGATTCAACTCATTTACCCTCCAAATTGTGAGAGAATAAACTCTGTAGAACTAATTGGTCTGATCCAAGGGCATGACCTCTTTTTCTTTTTATTGATAGAAAAAATGAGTTGAATTGAAAATAACTTCTTGGAATGTTAGGTAGGAAATCCAACATTTTTTTTGGTTATCTTTGATGAAATGGAAATATCATTTTCACTGGACAACATGGCAATCACGCCCCAAAAGAACCGTCACACCATTAAAAATGGCCTCTCTTTCCACTTGCCAAGCCATGAATGGCGGAGAATAACTTTGACCTGACAAATAAAGAACATTAAAAGACAACCACTGAAAGCCCGGGGAATTTCAATTTTTGTGTTTTTTTTTTTTGCATAGCAAACTCACAGGAATTTAAGGTTACAGAAAACCGCATTTCATATGAAAAGTACTATTGCCAATAATGCAGTAAACAGTCTCTGGTTTGACAATGTGTGTCACACTATTCAATAATGCAATGTGTTTGTGATGTTAAACGCTACAAATGCACCAATCTCTCTTGATGTTTTCTCATATGTTAACTATTTTAGCAGAATTCCTAACAGTTTCTCAAAAGGGTATAGTATAATTTCCGAAAAACAAGTTAATTAGTTCTTATCAAGCACTGGGATATCACGATAATTTCAACTTTTTAAAGTTTCAATTATGGGAAATTTCATGCTTTTGCTTTTCATAAAGCAAGTCAGTATCAACTATTTAATACTGACCAAAGATGGATGCTCCAAATTGAAAATTATAAGAATAACGACCACTATGTTCTTCATGTGGATGCCTCACTCGTTTCAATAGTAAATTTATGCACTATATATAAAGACTGGTGCCATAACAACTGGCTAGTGAAGTTGAAATGGCTGCTCCTGTTGCTATAGGGACAAGGGGCACTATTGGATCTCTAGTCAGGAAGGAGATTGAATACTTCACCAAGTTTGAGTTAGACAGAAGAGGAAGCTCACAAAAGCCTCAGCAACACTTTGTGGACATGGTTTCTTGCAGAAGCTATTCCATTTTAAGGCCTAGTTTCTGGGTTATGCTAACTACATGGAAGAGGAGGAAGAGAAGAGGCTCAAGTGGGTTCCTTCCAAAAATTTGTTCTGTTGCTGAAGTAGCTGAAGGGAATCAGTTAAACCGGATTCCTGGTTACAGCTACAGGATCATCAGGAATGATATCAACAACTTTCAGCTCTAAGTGACTCTCTTGAGTTAGTGTGCACTAGCTTTTTGTGGGGAACCAAAACTTGAAGATGTTCATTTTATGCTTCATGCTATGTTGCCTGCCTTGGGCAACGTTTTTAAATTTTATGCTCATGTCATTTTCATTTTCTGTCGCATATTGTGCTTCATATAGTTACTGTTGGCTTTTCAGATCTCAGATTCAGTTTAAAATCAGTTTTCTACTAGTAAATGGATGGCATGTTCTACATACATTTAACGAAGGTAGTATTTGTAACTGAGGAACATAAATAAAGTTGGTAGAAACAAAAGTTAGATACATGTTTTTAGATTGTTCTGTTATTGTTTTTCAATCAGATACAATCTCGCTCATTAACCTATTATATGCTTAATCTTTAATGAAAACCTTCTATTACGCAAAATACCAAATTGAAACTTTGATTATGACTGAAGAATAATACCAAAGAATTTAAGATACTATATCTTCGTTTTGTCATTCAGGATCTTAGTGTCTGATGTTTAGAGATAGAACGAAATAGAACCAGAAAGTCGGTATAACTTGTTAGAATGCAAAAACACAGATGAACAGAGAGAGCCTCATATCAGTTCCACAAGGGAAGAATTACAGCTAAAAAATTAAAAGTAGCATGGTACGCAAACAGATATGCATGCAAGCGCTTTCATCCTTCTACAACATTTTTGGTGATTTTTTTGCAGTAATCCTAGACTGTGTGTGGTTAATGAAGCTACGCCCTTTCGGATCCAGCAGAGCTTGTAGCTCTGAAAGATTCAACATGGCCAGCACATTTTATAGAGTCCCCGGCTAAGTCTTTCTCTTCAACTTTGTGCACTGCTAGATGTGCAAGAGCTGTCACAACATCGTCCATGTAAGGTCGTGTGTCAGGTTCCTCTTGTAAACACATTGCTGCCACTGCAAGGGCTTGAAATAGGCCCTTCACAGGGAACTGACCTTTAAGCAAAGGATCAGCCATAAGAGTAAACTTCGTTCTGTCTTTAAACAAAGGTTGTGCCTGCCAAATAGAAAAAAAAGGACAACCATAAATTCCAAGTTCCAAGATTAATTGTATTCAACTCAACATCAATGCTCCTCAATCAATATCCACATAACATGTAACTGAATCTTTCAATTTGCCAAAAAAGTTAATAAAATTCAGTTATGTGTTATAAGAAGATTAGTGAGAAACCATAGAGAAGTTTTGTTTTGGAGCATACCCAATCAATCAAGTTTTGCTCTTCTGTAGCTCTTGTAGTGTCAAATACTCTCCTACCCGAGATTATTTCCAAAAACACGACCCCAAAACTATAAATATCCGACTTTGTGCTAAGTTTACCCGTAGCAGCATACTCTGGTGCACAATAACCAAAAGTTCCCATCACCCTGGTTGTCACCTGCTCCTGGCCTTCTAAAGGACCAATCTTAGCAAGGCCAAAATCAGAGAGCTTAGGATTAAAGTTGTCATCTAACAGTATATTAGATGATTTGAAATCACGGTATATAATAGGAGTATCTTCACTGTTATGCAAATATTCAAGTCCTTTAGCTGCTCCCTCAGCTATTTTCATCCTGATCTTCCAATCCAAAGGCTCCTTGCCTTCTTCTAAGTCTGACATAAATAAAATCTAGTTAGAGTTGCATGATATTAAATGTGTTTCTGTATCAGAATTTTTTGTCATCATACCAAGAAGGTGATTTTCCAAACTCCCATTAGCCATGAATTCATAAACCAAAATCCTATGGTGGTCATCTGCACAATAGCCAATGAGCCTCACAAGGTTTGGGTGCTGCACCATACTCAGCATCAAAATTTCTGCAAAAAATTCGCGCGTTCCTTGTGCTCCGTCCCTGTTCAGTACCTTCACAGCTACAGGCTGAACACAAAACATTTCACGAGATTTTCACAACCTTGTGAAAAGCTAAAAGCATTATTAGATATAATAAAACATGAGACATACTTGTCCAACACTGTCTATGTATCCTTTGTAAACGTTCCCGAATCCACCTTCACCCACCAGGTTATCAGAACTGTAGTTGTTTGTGGCTTCACCAAGTTGTGCATATGTGAATACTTTGACATCATTTTTCACAGCTCCAAATTTTCTTATCTCTGCGTCTATTTGTCTATGCCTGCTGCTGCCTGCAATTTGAGATCATCTGGTTATTACAAAAATTATCCATTCACATTATTCGAATCCAAGGATTCCAATATCATATTTCATGCATGCTGCTCATACAATTAGGAAATTCATTACATTCAAGGAAGAATTTCAGATTTGTTTAGAAATACAGTTAAATCAAACAAAATGAAGATATTCATGGGTAATAATATCTTAAAAAAAAAATTGTTCATCACGAGCCATCTTTATATCCTGAAGGAAAAATGTTCCGGCAGGGGGGGCTAATCTCCTAAGGCAGATAACATTAAAGAAAGTGACAAAAAATGATTAAAAGATTAAACTGCTATAAAAAAAAGGATTTCTTTTGAAGTTAATAATAATGGGGGAGGAATTCGAAAAGATGAATATTTATATGACGAATGAAGCATGGCACACCTGTTTTAAGAGACATGGCCGCAGCTACTGATTTGAATGTTCTCCTTCCTTTGGAAACTTTGCCGGAGACAGCCCCGGTAGAGGATGATTTGGTATCTGATTTGCAGCATGGGAAGCAACTCATTTTCTGAGACCTTGTTGATGGTTGGTTACAAACCTTGAAAAGATTTGTAATCAACCAACACAACGATCTTCAGAAAAAATTGCATGCACAAAGTTTTGAGAAAAAACAGAATAATGGTCGGTAGGTAGGAGATGGCTAAATTTTCTAAACTGTAAGCCGTTATTCAGGGCCAAAATACTTCAAATTTATATTTCATATTTCTTTCTAGTTACTTATTTTAGTTTTGGGCATCAAAATGGAATTTCTTTAACATAGTTACTTTTAGCTGGTTTTTTCTGACACGTAATTCTGACAAAGACAACAACTTCTTCATACCCTATTTTACGAACTCTTTTCTCCAATTCAAAATTGGAATTAAAAGGAAAAAAAACACGTAGACAACCTTTTTCACTTCTTTAAAAAACACTTGGCCTTTTCCAGACTACAAAATCTTGTAATGTAGAAAATAAGGATGATTTAGATGCAAATAATATTCTTATTTTTTTAGGAAAATTCCTTCTATTCTTAAACCTTGCACGAGAATAGTTCATTTATTTTAGCTGCTATCAGTTGTATCTTTATACTTTTGTACATAAAAATAATCCTTTATACATACAATTTTTTATTTTATTTGAGTTTCATTTTTTAGATCTCTGTTTGGATGGTGTACCTATCCTACGGTGGAAACTCCTCTCAACTTGAGGTATTATTAGAGAGATTTTGTTTTGTGATTAAAATAAGATTATTTTGTTCACTGTTACGGGTAATATTTTTCATTTTCTGGTAACTGTAGTTAAAAAAATGTGTGTATTTTTAACATGACGTGTAGATATATGAAACCTTAAACGTATCCTATTAATCGAAATTCACAAATACGTAAAATAATTTATTCCTTAAATTATTAAACTGAATAATAAAAGCACTAATATCAGACATATATGACATAAACGTTTATGATAAATAGAAGTATAAATCTGGAGATAATAAAAGAAACTTCTGCCTTAAATGAGAGTGATGATTTTGTGAGTTATATTGACTCTCATTAGTATTATTTTAAAGATTTTTCAACTTTTATTTTATAACAAATTTTATGGTTAAAAAATATACTTTAAAAAAAAGTATTCTTTTATTCTTTATAATTCAAATGTTTTACTTTAGATTTAAAATCTTAAATTTTATCTCTTAAATTTATAACCTTTTATATATATATACACACACTACTGCAATGGAAAATTCCTTATAGAGGACATGTATTTAAAATCCAACTAAGTTTGGATTTGTTTTTCTTCTGCGTCTAACTGAGTACCCATCCAAATATTTCTTTCCTTCTGTGTTTGTCTTACGGAGTCGAAACATTCCGTTCAACACATTCAAATGGAAAAACGCAGATTCATATTGAAAAACGTAGAAAAATATAACTTGTTCTTAAAAAGTAAAATTATTACATGGAAATTTGTAATCTAAACCAAACAAATAATCCAAAATAGTGAAATTGTAAAGCAAATATTCGTGCACAATGCATGACACAGACTAAGCTAGTAATTAATTATTATTTTTTACAAACCATATACATAATCTATTTGGAGACAATTTTATTCGTGACGTCTAAAATTATTACAGATAATAAGATTACTTTTGCTAAATCTTAACTTAGTTACATACTTAAATAAGTTAAAATAATTTTGCATAAGGTCATCCAAACACTCAAATATTATCCTAATTTTAAATTAGTATTCAATTTTAATTAGTATTGGTTGAACAACAAATGTAGGAGCAAGCACGGTCTAAAATCTAAAACCAAAAGCCCTTCTTCGTAGGGAAAAAGGAAAATTGCATTAGGGATTTGGGACATTGTCAGAATGCCCTAAAGTCCCTGAAAACCGTCCTTAATAATTTGATCACAAAACCATTGCACATTGTTTGATGGTCTGTTCTCAATTGACGATGTAGGTTCCTATTGGATGTGTTGCCCTTGCAGTGGTGCGTTAGATCTCCTGCATTGTAAGTTCGTTAATTTTGTTTCTTCATCGCCTCATTAACGTTTTAAAAATATGGTACGGGTTATACTTACGAGAAGATTAAAACGGAAAAAAATAAACTAAAACCAGGTCATGATAGAGGTAAACCATGTTCTCATTTGACCGTCGTATCAGGCCATGCCTACAATACTCGTAAACGTGTGTAATAAATATAAACTGTCTTCCTCGTTGCATATGATCTTAATTAGCCATAGTCATTCAGAGCGTTAGTTTGTGCTTATCCAGTGTATGTATATATACTATATCATATTAATCCATTTTCTTTTTAATTGCCATGACAAGGCAGTCAATTTAATTTTGCCGAACTTTCTCAGCAGCTTTTTAAATCAGCAATAATGTGTTTCACAAATCCCCACAATAGTAGAATAAGTGGCTTAAAATTTTTCATCCATCGTGTACTTTTGAGATACAACACTTCTTTGACGGAAGCACGATGCTTGAATTGCCTCCCATTGTTATATTCCAACGACAGACAGACCAAGACGCGAAGAAGAGAACCATTACATTAAAGTGGGTTGATAGTTGAAGGTGGCAACACTTCTATTTAATACTCAATATGCATTTAAATGTAGACACATACAATATGAACACAAACAATGAGGATCTACTATTGATTCTGCATAATCTGCACAAATTATAATAGCATTAGCAACATGCAATGAGTCAGTCAATTGCATGCATAATTTCAGCATAATGGAACATGCCAACGGGTCAATTGTTGGATTCCATTAACATTTAAAATCAATAGAGCTATTGTATAAAAACCAGCTTCTGGCTTCGGCAACTATGCAGGACGAGTAGAACAAGAAACTAAAAAAACAGTAATAATGTAATATACAGGTCCATAAAGCTCCCACGCAGTGTATCAGTCACCTTTAAAAGAAAGAATATGGCCAATGCAATTTAAAGAGATAAAACAATCAGAAGCATTTCCAATTCTATTATTTCTCAAGGAAAACTAAGCATGCTCAACACCAGCAAAAATGTCAAACTAACTTGGCAGATTACCAGTCACCAATGAATTCATTTGAGCAAGCAAAAGGCCAATGGCCAGAGGAAGTGGCGAAAAAGCCTTTCCTTAGCTGATGTCACATGGAAAATTCAACTTTCAGTGCTCCCCTCCAATTGATCAAATAATTATACAACTCAAGGAGACCACAATCTTCCTCACTGGGACAACCCAGATTCAACCTCATCCCACTTGTCCCCGTTCTCAGCAAACTTCTCCTTGATCTGCTTAATAACCTCTTTCGCCTCATCGACCTTCGATGCACCAGCAAGTCCATTTACAAGAACCTTCATTGTGGTAAAATTCGGCACCCAACCCTTCCCCATAGACTCCTTAGCAACCTCCAAAGCCGCCTCAAACTCCCCAGCGCGACACAGAAAATGCACAAGTGTAAAATAACACTCACCATCAGGGGAGTACCCTCTCCTCTTCATGTCCCTAAACAACCTCTTGGCCTCCTCAAGGTCCCCCTCTCTGCAAAAACCATGAATCAAACATGCATAGCTAACCGAATTAGGCTTCCTCCCATTGCAAACCATTCCCTCAAGCAAAGCCTTCCCTTCAGAAGACCTCTTCAGCTTACACAAACTCTGAATCCTAACATTATAAGTACTGAGAGCAGGAAAAACACGATACTTCTCCTCCATCAGCTTCAATACCTTCCCCACTTCCTCAAACTTCTCCTCGCGGTAGAAACCAGAAATCGAGTTATTCAAAGTGGTGACATTAGGTTTAATGGAATTCCTATCCATCTCAGCGAAAACGGAGTAAACAGAGGTGGAAGAACCGGATTCAGCGAAAGTTTTGATAACGATGTTAAAAGTGTCTACGTTAGGTTGAATTGAATAGGTTTTAGGAAAATCGAGGTAGATTCGAGATACCTCTTTGTAGTTCTTGGCGAGGAGGGAGGCGAAGAGGAGGGAATTGAGGGATTTGACGGAGCGAGGAGATGAGAGATCATCGGTGAAGGTACGGAGGGCATGATCGAGCATGTTGGCCTGGCCGTAGAGGACGATGGCGTGGCAGAGGAACTTTTCGTTGCGGAGGTCGGGGCGGGATTTGAGGTCGTCGAGGAAGAGGCTGATGCCAGCGAAGTGGTTGGCGGCGGCGAGCTTGGATACGGCGAGGGAGAAGGCGCGACGGTCTAGGTGGGAATCCGGGGAGAGGGAGGCGGCGCGGCAGATATCGAGGATGCGCTCGGGGTTGGTCTCGGATTTGAGGAGGTGGAGGGCGGAGCGGGTCTTCTGGTTGGAGGAGAGGGGGGAGGAGGAGTTCGGGGAGAGGATGGAAGTGGAGAAGTGGCGGAGACGTGAGAGGACTGACATGGCTAGGGTTAGGGTTTTACGGCGGAGGAGTAACGATGGAAGGAGGTTTAGCGAAGGGGAAGACAAAGAATGAACAGAAGACAAGACAGGGTTTTAGGGTGTGAAATGAAATGTGAACAGTCGCCACCAAAACTATTCATTTTTACTTTTTCATTTTCATGGATGCATTTTTACTTTTTCATTTTCATGGATGCATTTTTATTTAAAGCTTAATTAAATTCTTAATTGTGGATTTTCGTTTTTGTTAATTTCTTTTTATTTTAATTTGTGTTACTAACTTTGTAAACCTAACCCTTAGGTTATAAATATGTTATAACACTATCATTATATCACACTGTTAATAAACTCAATATTATAATGTCATAAAAATGTCTCGCGAAGATTATATTATTATGAACTAAAATAAATAAAAGTCTAATTTTTGTATTGTTTTATAGGGTAAATATTCGATTTCTTGGTAAAAGGATAATTGATGATTAATTGACAATTTACTCTTTTTACTACGAGATTAACATGTTTGAGTTTGCATATAATTTAAGTAAAATATTCCTTAATTTTGGTGATGAAAAAGACGTGAGTTTCATATATTTTAGACTTTTTATTTTTATAGCGGAAAAAAGTGATTAATCTTATAATAATATATCATAGTATACATATAGAGTATCTTTCAAATAGTAATTTTTAACTAATAACTACGATTTTTTTTTATTTTGTTATTTAATGAGTCAAATTCAACAAAATCATGCATATATTCTGTAGTTAAATTTTGTAGTAGCAGTGAGCTAGCTGAATTGAATTCTACAAATGGGTAGAGTAGATGGAATAATTTTTAAAAAATAACTAAAATACCATCTACTAGGTCATACAAGGCTCTCCCATTGACGTAGAATGACTACTTGTTCGTTTATGTCTTGATTTTGTTCTTTAATAGATCTACTAGGACTAGTGTTTTTCTCAACAAATAAACTTCCAATATTCTTTTTAGGTAGAAATTGATGGTAATTTACTAAAATTCATGATAAAATATGTTTTTAATTTGTTAAATTTTGATTTTAGTATCTCTGAAAAAAAATTATGTTTTTATTGCTCTAATTTTGAAATGTACTGTTCTTTATCTTGAAAACTGTTTAGATAGTACCTTTAGATACTTCAAAATGTATACTTTTTTCACTAATTTTTTGCCTCTAAAATCTTTTATATCTCAAATTCATCATAAACTCTTAAATTTGACGAATTAGTTAGTTTTAAAAAAGCTTGAGACTGCAGGGTCAAAATATACAAAAATAAAAAGGGGATATTAATATCATATCTACAGAGTGATGTCTGACAAACTACAATGAAAAAAGAGGAACTCATTCAGTTAAAACTCTGAATATTCGACATATCGCCCCTTAAATCCTAATAATTAACAAATGCAGGCGAAAAAGGATGTTTAAAATCAATATATTACACGGCCAACCGTTTCGCTGTTCCGTTGCTAATCCTCTACCCATTTCATGGTCATTCATTCAATCTTGGTGAAGTTCGTCAGCTGGTGGGGGGGCAAATCTGACATTGGCAGGCCGTGCCACAACAACTGGGTCATCTGCAAATAGTGCTTTGATGAATGATGGTGTTTTTAGTGGCCTACGACCTGTCATCCGAGGATAAACATCTTCAAGAAAATAATATGCATGACCAGCAATCATTCCCTGAACATAGCAGTCAAGATGCACATTAGCTACCTGTTGTTTACAAAATGTATTGCTAAGAAATCAAATATCACTATTAATGTAACGGAGGCATACCAGTAGATCCACCCAAGCACTGGCACCAACGAGTACAGAGAAACCCAAGAGAACCTACAAACATAAGTTGGAAATTGAGCGAAAGACAGAATATCAAAATCAAAGATAAATTCTTTTAAATATAAACCCGATTTATTGTTATCCTATCCTATACAGCTTACGCACCCATGGAAGGTAGGCAGCAGTGAAAGTAAACAGGCCAAGGAAGCTCATATGAATAAAGGGATTCTGTTTGCTCCACACGTAAACCTGAAAAAAAAAAGATAGATTATTTCAGACAGATTTAAACAACAGGACTGAACAACAAATATATAGAAATGCGACTTACCATCATAAATGTCAATGAGTTGCTAAGGAATATTATTTTTGCGAACGACTCTGATATATACGGTATCATCCCCCCAAGAAGAACAATTCCAGTCAATACAGTGGCACCAAATAAAAGCATGTAAAAGAAATCGGCAGTTCTCCCTCTGAACGAGTTCTCCTCAAGCAGCTTGCAGTAACGTGCAAGAAAAAACATATGAAACAGGAAATCCAAGTCTGCCCATTCAATAGGAAAATACCATGTCAAATTTAGAAGTAAGATGCACAATTTTCAAATTAAATTTCAAACGATGATGAAACAAACAAATTATACAGGAGTTGCTGGTAAATGACTATTCCGTTAGCCCCGACAAGATCTGTTAAAATAAAAAAGCACAGACCCAGAAAATTTGACTATATAGGATTATTATTAGAGGGAATTTGGAAGTGACGTTGTAATTCAGGCAAATGACAGGGGAACTCGAGAACTAAATCTGCTGAAGGTTTGAACACATAATGCATCCAATAAACTAGCATCTGATAACCTAGTCCACAGACACAAACCGCAAAAGAAAATAGGGGATATGCGGATAAGGCAACCGTTTTATTCAATAGGCAGACACCCATTTGATACAAGAGTTTATTAATATATACACCAATGCAAGCTTCAGTCTCCCTTGCATAACACTACAAAAGCACCACACTCAGAAACGCAAGATTTAATTTTCAATTTTACAAGGGGGTTCAGTAAAGTCAAGAACTATGGCCGTGTGTATACGGAGCAAGGACCACACTATACTCTCCAAGAAACAAGAATACATACATAAAGCAGTTTCATTGCTTCTGACAAGCCCACAAAAGCTCGTCAAGTAGTTTATTTCTGGGAACTATCATGTCCATAGACATTCTGCTTATGATTACGTCAGGGTCAATTGGATTGACCCCTTTTCCCAAATGTAGGTATATCCCACCTACAGCTATAGCCTTTCTTCACTAGTGCTCTTTTCAAAACAGTTGCAGTTCATTTAATGCAATTGCTCTCGTATTGTAATTTTCATCATGTGAGAATTGGATTCATGATGCTTAAAAATATGCACACTCCCATTTGGAGAATTAATCAGGAACGATCATATACTCATTATCATATTATCGCATACATATGTAACTGCCCAATAGAGGGAGATTTTAGTATACGATATTCCTTAACTAAGAATAAAAGTAGTTCCTCTTAAGTGCCATCAACAAAACTCTATGTATGCATACACAAAAACAATTTAGAATGAAAATCAGTGTCCCAAACATGTTGACATAAAAAAATGGGGACATTTTCCATAAGAAAACTGAAAGCGAAATATCAAAGTATCTATCACCTCCAATCTCAAAGAATATCTATTCATTAAACGGGGGACAGCAGAAACTTTACCCATTTTACGAAAGTACAAGAAATTAGTAACCAGACGCCAAAACTGATATTGCTTCACCACCAATCTAGGATTCAAGTACAAATGATAAGGGGAAATTATCTGCAACACCACCAACAACAGAATCAGTCACCTAGAGTTGTCAAATCAGCGAAATCAAAAGGAAATCAATCCTCCAGCCAAAAAATTGAAACAAACAAATTATATAAATCACGCAAACTTTTCACCAGACCAAGCTAGCACAAACACGATCCAACCGCAGCTTCATTAAATACTTCTCAAAACCAACAACAAACATCCGGATTACCACACTAACGATTTGATTTCAAAACGAAAAACCAAATGAAATACAACAATTATAAAATGGAAAGCCCAAATTAAACGCGCCAAATTGATAAACATAAAAGAAATTGGAAACCCTAAAAGTGTGAGGGTGCGAAGAAAGAAGTTTTACATCAAGGGAGCATCCGATGGTGGTGACAACTGCAGCGGTGAGATATGAGCGCGTGATAACGGGCATCTGCTTGTACCATTCTTCAACCGCCTGAGCCATTGTTGGGTTCCCTAATTTCTGTTTACAGAGAAATGAGTCAAGGGATCAAAGGATTTAGCTATGAAGGGGAAACAAGAAACTGAGAAACGATGTGATGATCTTTAATGAGACAGAAGAAGGATAACAGACAAAAGAAGAACCGATGTGAAGATGAAGAAGAAGTAGATGAGAACACGGTGAATGACAAAGACAGCACGAATCAAGAAGCGCGTGGGATTGACGAACCAATCACATTACTCTTCTTTGTTTGCCCTGGTTTTGGTTTCAGATTAATTCTAGGAGAAAAATAGGTTTTGCATTTAATTAATTAGAATAAAATGATTTTTTTTAAAATATTTTACAATTGGAGTGACTTAACATCTTTTAAAAATGAGTTTTGAAGTTAAGGCTTTTATAAAAAATAAATAATCTTTCTTGATCTTGGATGGATTTAACTAAATTAAAGGATAACAATAAAGAGTTTATAAGTTGATTTGCAGTTCGTTCTCTCTATCATTTTCTTTTTGTTGAGTAAATTTTTTTATGGATCAAATATTTGTATTTATCATTTTATTAATATATATATATATATATATATATATAAATTTATATTTTATTTTATAATGTATTTTAATAAATATTTTTATAATATGTTTTCTTATTTGTTTGTAATAAATTAATAAATCATTAATCTTTTGAAATTTTCTTTTCTAATGGTTATGTTTGTTTTAAATATTTAATTTTATAAGATACTTAAATTTATAATTAAAAAATATAAAATTATATTTTTTATTTTTTAAAAAATTCATGCAAGTGAATCTTTAATGATAAGTCTTATATAGGTTAGCTTGCATTGTCGTCCTAAGAACTTAGAATCAAATAACTATTCAATAGTATGAATATAGGATCAAAGCTATAAACACGAAACCTAAATATAAAAGGATAAAATAAATCACTGAAAAATTTGTGAACATGATGTTGGATTATTTATTTAGTATTTTTTCATACATATATAAATATATGACTTTTTTTCCATTCAATCAATTATGCCTCTAAACTTTTATGTTTGGAAAACCATGACTTAAATTTTAGATTATAAAGATTGATTATAAAACTTTTTTCAATTTGGTGTAATCATCATGATAATATTGGAGTATCTTCTTGTTTAAGAGAAATTTTTTAAAGAATAATTAGTATCCTTTAAGGATGACAATGTGGATAGGTCATATTGGTCGACCTACATTTCGTTACCAAAAAGTGTAAGGCGAGCTCATTAATTTAGATCGTTGATCCGCTTAAGCTCGTTCCACATAACCTGCGGCCCGCAGGACGGGGTGAATTGACCCACATAAATAAAAAAAATAAAATTTTATTCTGCAAAAAAAAAACATACCTCAGTCATCCATTATTGAAGTGTGATATTTATTTTATTTTGAAAAAAATTAAATTTAGTGTACTAAAAAAGATAATGTTTTATTTTAATCATCTAAAGGAGTTAATATTAAGAGTGAAGTGAATCTAATTTTAAGTAAAATCTTATATTTATTTTTTTTAATACAAAATAATATAAAGAAGAAATTTCAATAAAATAGTTAAAAAATTAGTCATCTTCATTAAAATATTTTATAGCAAAACTTTGATAAGATATTCTTATACTTGTACATGCAAAACAAAACTTTGATTATTTTTAATTAAGCATTCTAATAACCCTCATAGTTGAATTCATATTTTCATCTTAATTGAATGAATTGAAACAGGATACAATTTTATTTTTTCAATAGCAAGAATAATTTTGTTTAAAATTAATGAAATTTTAATTTTTGGAATTTTTTTTTTATGCAAACTGTCCGCAAGCGTGCAGGTTACCTCATATGCGAGGCAAATCAGTAAAATAAGTCTGCACTTCTTACGCAAAGCAGACCTATGCGGGACAGATCGTTTAATTAAGAAGTGTTCAAGTGACTAATAGTGATAAGTCATATTTTGAAGTTTCATTTATAATCTTATTACATATTCGAAATACATATTTTTTCTTTATTTATGTTCTTGAGGAGATAGTTTTTTTTTATAAAAAATATATTAGTTATATTCTATATTTTTTTACTATATTTCTGTATTTTTTACACTAGCATTAGTCTATTGTTTATATCATATCTTTTTTCTGTAGAGATTTTTTTGGTTGATTCTTTTTCATTGGATTCCTTAGTTCTAGAGCTTCAGTTTGGACACTTGGAAAGAGACATTTGAAATTTATATCTATCTTACATACATCATATATGATCAATTTAAAAAGTATAGTCTTGTATGTAAGATTTCTATGCAATGATAACTTTGCAAGGCCTAATTAGGTTCAGTCTATGCCCATAACTCTTTCAGAAAAAGTATATATAGATGGGTGTGTAAGAAGCTACCCTAGCATATATTAGTCACAAATTGGAATTGATATTATTGGACAATTATATGATCCAATATACCTAGAACGATATATTATAGGTTGATCTCAGATTTTAGTATATTATACAATCTTTCAAAAGTTGTTCAGTCTCATAGTGTATTTTGTCTGTTTTCATTATTATGTGATTCCCGTGATTCTTTTGAGTCAATATTATATGGTATAAAAGTTACTAAATCAACTAGGAACCAAAACATATTTCCTTTAAATTATTTTGAAAATTTCTTTTTATGATGATATATATATATATATATATATATAATATTTATACATATCTAAATACTAGAGAAATTATATATGCGTGTTAAGTGTAATTTATTTTACATCAGTAATTAGAATAATAATATTTTATATATTATATTTAGATTTAATGAGTTAATGTAGTAGTTCACACCATATGTTTGCAAGCCATGTGAAAGATTTAATTGATAAAAAAAAGAATGTATTTGATGTTTTTTCCCTTCATAAAAAGTTGCCGATTTAGCTATAATAATAATAATGGAAATAAAATCCTAATTCAACGAGAAAAACTTGGAAAGAAAAACATAGTAATATTAAACTTATCACAGGGCACAAAGTGATAAAGCGCCCCAATTGATGAATAGAAATAATCTTAACAATGAATGAAGAAAAGCTATGTCATGATGTTAATGATTCACGTGGTCTTTCAGTCTGAGAAGGTAAGTTGGTAACATGCAGCTGGATAATATTTGTTTATCCTTATCATCACATGATTTGAGTCATAAGTGTTTCAGTATGTTACTATTAAGCCAACTAGTACTTAAATGCTCATACTTCATTTTGTTAGATGCCTGTGTGATCACGTCAATGTCATTTATTTCTCACTGGGAATGGGACATGCAAATATTCCATTCATAGTTTCTTCACAATACAACTTGATCAAGATAAAATATTGATTTTGAGGTAACCAAAAATATCTGCAACCACTTGGGCCTGTTTGGATCGGTGACAAGATTTTTTCAGTTATTGACATTTTTATTAATCAACAACTCCTTAGTTATCTGCAACACAAAACACTTTTGAATAGCAATTAGTGTCCACCTATCTTTTTCTATGTCAGGTCAAGTAGGAACGTGTAGCAAGTTTGATATAAAAGTTAGCTAAATATCTGCGAGTTGAAATTTTGGGTGTCACTTTTGAAAACAACAGAGAACAAATGGTTCATAATTCACCTCCATTTTGTACACAAGAGTCACTAAGATAAGAAGAACATGGCCTAAATCATGCAAAGGCAACTTAACCAATTTTTCATTAAGAAGAAATCAACCACTAGCCGTAAATGGTATAGCTCCCAATCAGAAGAAAGACCCTTCATTCATTCATTCAAGCTGCTCTTGCTAGAACTTCCAAATTCTCAGACACATCAGCAGGGTCAATGTAGAAACCTCTTCTAATTGATCTTGGAACTGTAACAGTTAAAACTCCATCTTCATACCCAGCAGAGATGCCATCGAGCTCCACCCTCCCAGGTAGCCTAAACTTCCTCTCAAACTTCCTTGCAGGTTCTGTGGATTCATCCACTGCTTCAGTTCTGATTATGAGGTACCTTGAATCTTCAACCTCCACTTTCAGCTCCTCTTTCCGCACACCTACCACAATAAGCAAACATCAAATAAATAAATAAAATAAACCCAGTTCAAATATCTTATTGCAACTTATGAGAAAAACCAAATAGATATCATTGTTAGTGTGACTCAGAAATACTTTAAAAGTTAAATAAATTTGTTAAGAGTCAGCAATCTAAAAATCCTTTTACATATACATACTTTAGTATTTACTATAGTTGGAAACAAAGAAAACGAAAGACATGATTAAGGGGAAGGACTTTATTTAGTAGTTTTCCAACATGGCTAACTAAGGTGCTTACCAGGGATGTCAGCTGAGAAAATGTGAGATTCAGGGGTTTCTGTCCAGTGGACATAGTTTTGAGGGATGAAATTGTAGGGAAAGAGAAGGTGAGAAGGGATGAAGTATTGCCAGGGAAGGGAGTGAGATGGTAGGAACTCCATTGTGAGGAATTTGGAGTTTCCTTGTTGATTTGGCTTTTGTGGTGCTGGTGAAAAAAGATATATAGTAGTTGGTTGGTTTATTTTTATACAAGTGGACAAGTTGGGATGATGAATTCAACTCATCAGAGTCTGTCTGATCACTGCCTTTCTTTTTTGATCGGTAAACAGTGGGATACTTGGACCTCATTGTTTTCTTTCTTCTCCCATCTGATGCATAACTTTTAGTCACCTGATAATCTTATCCATATTATTTCTGCACTGCTCAATTTTTTCATTTGTATTGTTTAACTTTTTTTATTGCATTTATAATGTTTTCATCTTTTTCTTTTATTTTTATAACTGTTTAAATAAGAGAATGTTTCAAAGGAAGAAAAATGTATTGAGTTTTAACAGAAGAGAGGAAGGAAGGAAAAATATAACCCCCTTCTTTATTGAGTTCAAAAGGAGAGTAATAGAAAATAAGAGAGTAACTTACCACTCGTACACCCTTATAGATATTATTAGATGGAAAAAAAGGAGGGGAGCCCAAAAAATTAAAATTGCTAAAATAATTTATATAACACAATATGCATGATATAATTAGTTTTTATTTTTTTCAAATATCTTAAAGTTAGCAGCAATATATATATATATATATATATATATATATCAGTATGTAGTAATCATAAAGTGATAATTACTTTAGGTCTGTCCTTGGGTATATTGATTTGAGTTTGATTCTCAATCATACAGAGTATCTAACAGTGTCCAATGACAAATTGTATATATGGCTAGCATGATAGTTTCATTGAATCCTAATGCATACTGTATATTAATTAATTAAACTTAAAAAAATGTGGGCCATTCATTTATTGAAAATGTCAAGACTTCATCTTTTAATTCAGTCTGAACCATGAAGCAATTTAATATAGCTGTATACGTGATTCACAGCCGTTTTGGAGTACATCTAACTCACTTTTTAACCTTTAAATTACACAAGAAATAGAATTTTGAATCCTCAACCTGTATAATGGAAGAACACAATATGCACTAGGATTCAATTGAAAAATAAATATTTTCTTAAAATTTATCCTTTTCTTTAATTACATTTTTCTAAGGAATTTAAATTCCTAAGGCAGATGAGAAGAACCCATTTTGATGTTCTGAGATTTCTGTGGTCTCTAAAAAGCCGTATAACTAACAAAAAACAGCTCCAATCATGGCAACGTGCCATTAGTTACTAAGCATCCCAATTCTATTACAACAAAAGGTATTGACAGAAACTTCTGCTCATCCTCTACAATTTCAAATCAACGACAAAATGACCATTTGAATTGGTAATTGCAAATATGGATAGTTAGTTTTAATCTATTGGTAAAACCATAGTTAAGAACGGCAGTCACATACGCATGATGCAATATAAACATGAATTTCATTGGATAACTCTTTTGACATTGCTTTATTTCTTTCCAAAACAACTTGGTCACAAGGGGTTGAGCACAATCATATTGATTAACCAAAAAAACTGATACAGACTTCAATGTGATAAGAGGAAAACAACCAAAGAACTCAGCCCACTCGAGGCTAAGATACAAATTATACAAAAATCAGTGTCATGATTCAGAGGCTAATGCAAGAGCTCTGGCCAAACAGAATCAATATACACAATTCAACAAATCTTACAAGGATCTTCTAGTTTGCTGTGATGTTCAACAAATTGCATGATAGCCGAGAAAATTTGAAAGTTGCAAGCAACCTTAGAATGCATGGCATTGACAGTAGATGGGCACTTGTTTTTGGAACTTTTAGGACTGCATTCAAGTATTCACCCCAAAGACAAAACCATTGCTGTATGAAGGAAGATTGAAAGAAGCAGTGAGATTTTTCACAGGTGACCGGAAAGGATTTGGAGTCACCGGATGCGTGATGTGCAGTCCAGCGTTACGAAGGACCTGCTTAGCATTTACACATGAAACTTCAGATTGATCAGTGAAGAAAGCAGGCACCCCCAGTGATTTGATTAAATCAATAGCTCCACCCCAACTAGAGTAGCTATCTAATCTAGAATTTAGAGCAATGACAACATGTGGAGAAGGTAGATAGGAGGCTTCCACCTGATAAACGCCCCTTACAAGATTCACTCTAACTCTGCTACCTATTCCTGAGGTTGTACCAGACAAATTTGTTGGAACTTCTGGTCCCACCATCACTATTTGTACATTGCCCAGTCCATTAAGCAAGTGTCCTACTTCTGCAAATGCTGGCATCCAATCCAACTCACCTTCAGGTCCAAGGTAGTGGACAATCACCTCTTTCCCTTTCAGTATAAGATTCTTTGAACTTATATTAAGAGTAGTTAGTATGTGATACACAGTCAATGGATGCGAGAGAATGTCGGCGACAGGACTTGACAATGGAAGTGAGCGAAGGTTGTAGTACTCGGACCAACCAGAGAGAAGAAATGGACTTGAGATGAAATGGTTATTAAACGGAGAGTCATGAGGGTATTCAAATTCATCAATTCCACCCCATAGTTCCTGCAGCCCACCTTTCACAGGAAGGAGACCAAAAGGACAATGTGAATAGCAACTACATTTTCTTCTCCACATACCCTTCTGGTGGATTCCTAATGATTCAAGCCATTTACAAGGCTGGTCAGCAGAACATGGGAACAAGAAAATCATTATAGCCAGCTCTTCTTCCCTCTCCATCATAGCCTTGTAAAGTCCACACATGCTTTTATGCGTGTCGGTCCAATGCTGCTTCTGGCAGATTGAACTGCAGTAAACAACTGCTCTACACCGCCCGCAGCAAAGAGACTGTTCTCCATGCACTTCTTTCTCACACATTGCACACTGTCTCAAGCCAGTACCTGAGTATGCTTTTGTGTCATTGAAAGTGTCCTCCCTAGGTGGTTCAACATACTTGGTGGGAGTAGAGCCAGCACTAGCACTACTAGATCTTTCTTCATACGCCTGACCCGGAGGGTGGGAAACAGTAACAGCAACAAGGTCATAACCCCCCTTGGCTACTTCTGGAGGCCACTGAACATCAACAGTCTCTATAAAAGGTTCAAAACATACCACTGTGGAATACTTTGGACCACTTTCCCTGTCAACCTGAAGTAAGGAGTGCACCAGGGAAATGGCTTTCATGAATGCATAAACAAATCTAAGCTCTTCAATGGTTGGATTTCTATATCGGATATCCCCAGAAGGCGTGCATCGAGCAACATCAATAACAGGAAATCGATCTGATCCTGATATTTCCAATGACAAAGACTTAATCATCTTCCGGTTGGAAGGGAACATCAAATACTCCACTTCGTATGTGACCCTCAGAAGCTCGACATTTGGAACGTGAATGGTCTCTCTAGATCCTATCATTTTCTTAGCATCATTCTCTGATCTAAACATGTAGAATCCCACATCCCCTCCATCCCCTCCAATGAACTGAACACAAGGAAAAGGCTGTTTCTTGCCAAGCCAATCCGAATCTTTCCCAACCCGGACGCCAAACAAGTGAGCCGGTCGCAGCCTCTTCCATGGCTCAGTTCTATACAAAGCCGCAGAAGCTTTGTATACAGATTTTATGAAATTTGGAGAAATGCCATCTACTCTCATCATGCACGTCCCAGATCCAGGACCAAGACCAGGACCAGACCCGAACTGCTCCTGAAATCTGTTGAACAGACTCTTCAGATGCAAATCCATTGTCTCCCCAATTCCTCAGATTCTTTTCCTTTTTATGCTCGGTATTCACTCTAGTGAAACTAAATCCGTCAACTTTTTCAAGTACTGAATTCACAAATTCTCATAACTCCACTCCACTTCAACAAGCCAAATTCCCACTATGAGCTACCCAGTACACTTATGAAAGCAAAATGCAAATTTGGGCACATGAGTCAATTACAGCTTATGAAATCAGCACCCATTCAGTTCATGCAACAGACAGTACAACCAAAACTGATAGGACAATGAGATCAATTGTTTCAAATGTTGAATCAGAAAGTAAAAGAATAAATATCGAAGGTTTTGTTTCGTACCAGCCCGCAAAACAGTGACCAAGCAGAGCTCCAAGACCCAATTCTAATTCGTTTCATGTCAGACATAAACTCATTATTGTGAAATTGACGACTAATGCCATAACATACGGGCATTCCCATTTGTGATCTGTGAGCTCTGAATTGCCATCACGAAATCGGGACTTTTTAAATAATCAACGGTGAAAAAAATCTCCGTAAAATCCAGGGTAGATAAACTTGTAAATAATATATTTAGGTGAAAGAGTCTATAGACGAGAACAGGTCTATTAGCAAAACAAGTCATTCCGGTTTCTAAGTAGAAAGTGGGTTAAAAATGTTACCAACTTTTTTATTTTATAAAACTAATTTAGATAGATAAAATTAGACATTATAATTTAATCTTACATTTAATTTAATTTGAAAAATATTTTGTTACTAGTATTAAGGAATTAAATTCACAAAAAATTTAACAATAATGACCAATGTATATTAAGTTTTTGAAGAAGACTAACCTACTGCGCATGAAGATTTGAGAATTGCTACACTTTGATCCATCCCAACAGCACATGATGGAATGGGGGAGAATGGAACGGAAAACCGGTGCGATATTACTCAACTAACTACGTTATTTTAGAGAATTTTAAATCACGTTATCAAATTATAAACTCCACTTTTTTAAGTACTGTAGTTTATTTTAATGAGATTTTTTTTAAAAATTATTGTGTCATTCTAATTCAGCATATTACTCACAAATATATTTCTACTCATTTAGGTCAATTTACACGGATTTTTCATTTATATTACATATTTCTTATCTTTTTTATTTATTTTGTCTTTCGTTCACTTTTCATCCAAACAAAGGCAATATTTTAAAATATATTGAGAACTTACAAATTATTTAACAATAATAATATATTTTTCTTGTAATTAGAATTGTCAATTTAATTAATCACTTCTGTCCACTTTTAAAATAAGTATTCTTTATTGGACAACTATGTTGAAAAAAAAAATTAACCGAAAGATCCCTGAGTTAAGATTAAAGTTTAAGTGAATTTTTGGTTACTATAAAATTTCAATTAAGTTATAAATATATGTTATGATTACGTTATGTTTTAGAAATTTCTAAATTATAAATTAGTCCTTAGTTAATGTTTACTATTTGAAACATAATTAGAAGATTAGACCCAATCCAACTTTAATATTTATTGTATTTTGTTTTGGCACAAGGTTAATAATAACGTTAATATATTTGAAGAATTGTTGGTATAATGAATTTTATTATGAGGCATAAGGCAAAGATCTTGAAATCATATCACCTAGATCATACCTTTCACTACTATTTTTACACTGATCTATTACGAAAACAAGTGATAAACATCTGTATTCATTATTGATATTGTTTCTTCATTAGATGAATATATATTCATATCTGATAAAAAAAATATCTGTATTCAAACTTAACCAATAATATTCATAGTAATATGAATGCTTATAGATTTCAAATATATTTTACCATCTTAAACTTTTGTAAACACTTGAAAATGTATGAAACCATATATAATCCATTTCAAAAGTTTAGTTATACCCTTTTAACTATAAGAATAATGTATAAATTTTAATATAATAACTACTTGTTTAATATTTGTAATAGTTATATGTAACTATATTGAAAATTGATTAAATTAATTTTTTTTTTAATTTTATTTAAATTATTTTGAAAATTAAATTAAATTTATAAAAATTACCATTTCATTTATTAAAGTTACACTAATAGCACTTACCTTAATTACAGTTTTAAAATAAACATTTATTTCTATTATATTTTTATATGTAGTAAAACTTACATCTCTTGTTTTATTTAAAAATAGAATATATTTTAAAATATAAATAAAATGTGAAAATAAAAAGTTAGAACTTCAAAATGTTAAAAAACGAAGGATTTTATTATAAAAAAAATAAAGGATTTAGTTATTATACATCAACAATGTTAAAATAATTATATTGACACCCAGTTATTATCTTTTGAGCATATAACAGTTATATGTTTTGTAAAAAATATTGTGTTAGTGTAAGAATAATTACATGAATCAAAATTGATTCATTATTATATTAACTTAAGCCTTTTTTTATGAAAATTAGTTATTAATAAATTTGATGAATATTCTCCTATTAATACACAATTATTACAAAAGTTAAATCACGGAAGTGTGAACCTGCTTTAGCAAAACTAGAAAGAACTTAAATAACATTTAGGAAAATCTCGTATATTTCATCTTTAATTTAAAATGACTGTATATAAAATTTTATTTATAAAATTACAATGTACTACAACTTATATGATCATAACACATGTTTATTTGCATAAATAGAAATCTATTAAATTATATTATTATTATTATTATTATTATTATTATTATTATACTTTCATTGCAGTTTTGTCCTATCAATTACGAGTTGTTATAATATTATTAACTTATTTTACAAAGAAACTTTTGTATGTCTTAATTTATATTTAAAATTTAAATATAATAATTAATATTTCAAATCCATTATAATTAATGTTATTTATTTCTTTAATTTAACAATATGTTTACACAATGTAAAAATATTTTCTATTATATTTTTAATTTGATATGGTTAAAAAAGAAAGAAAGAAATTTTTCTTCTTTTAAAAAATCATTAAATTTAAATTTAAAAATAAATATAAAAATATATGAATAAAGATTTATATACTTAATCTTTTAACAAGATAAAATCTTCTTAAGAGATACTCGATTATTAACTATTTATTATTTTTCCAAAAATTTTAAAATAAATAAATTAAAATGATTTACGTAATAATATAAATTAGGTTTAATTAAGTTTAATTTTTTTATTAAATGAATATAATTTTTATATTTTAATTAAATTTAATTGTAATATTTACATTGAGTGTGTAGTAAAAGTTACCATAAATTGAAATAATTATAATTATTTACCTGCAAAAGAAATCTGGTTTGAGTTAAGAAGGGAGATAAATCTTTGAGATTTTTTTCAGGCTTACACAGAGCAGCCAATGAGAGTCTCCCACCTAATGACGAAGCGATAAAAATCAATTGAATAAATCTTTTAATTAATTATTTATTATTAAAAAAAACCGTAGTGGCCATCACGCCATCCAAAGTCATTCATTGGTTCCATACCGCACCTTCCCATTCTAGGGTTAGGGTTTGAGTCTTCTTTAAAGAGGATCAAGACCATTCACTTATTCTCTCTCTCAGTTTGCCCCTTTCACTCTCGCTCTTCCATTTTCTCTCTCTAGAATTTCAGATTTGTTGGTGCGGAGATGATGCAGCAGCCAGGACTCGGCATGGCTCCTCCCACCATGGGGCAGCAGCCACCGCAACAGTATCAGCAGCCGCCGCCGCAGCAGCAACCCTACGTCATGATGCCGCCGCAGCCCCAGGCGCCTCCGCCCATGTGGGCTCCTTCCACCCAGCCTTCGTCGCAGCAGCAGCCCACCAGCGTTGACGAGGTCCGGACCCTATGGATCGGCGATTTGCAGTACTGGATGGATGAAAACTATCTCTACACCTGCTTTGCATCTACCGGCGAGGTATAACAGCCCTTCTTGTTTTCTTGGTTTGATGGTGATTTTTGTTGCTTGTGCATGTTTTTTCACACAATTTATTAGGGTTTATCTTTCTCAACGTTAATCACGATCACTTTTAGATTTTTAAAAGGTCCTTGCCTTTTAGTTTCATTTTTAATGATTTACGCGCAGTATTGTTGATTTTGTGACATTTTAGGTCAAAGATTTTGTTGATTTGTGTTATTTTCTGAAGTAACTGAATTGGGTTTTCGTGAATATAGTTTTTTTAGTAGACGTTTGTTTTGAGTGAATATTGTATTTATTAATACGCGGAGTAATAGATAGTAGTATGAGTTCTGTGGCACTGCAGGTTCAAATTCGGATTTATTTGTGATATTTGTTTTTAGCGTAGTTTGATTTTTTTTTCGGTCATATTTTAAGGTTACCTTTTGTTTGAATTTTGTATTTTATATGGAGGACTGTTTTGTTGTGATATAAAATTCTCATTTTATTGGATTGTAGGTTACATCTGTTAAAGTGATTCGTAATAAGCAAACTAGTCAATCAGAAGGTTATGGGTTTATTGAATTTAATAGTCGTGCTGCGGCAGAGAGAATTCTCCAAACATATAATGGAGCTATTATGCCAAATGGGGGGCAGAGTTTCAGGTTGAATTGGGCAAGTTTTAGTGCTGGTGAAAGACGCCACGATGATTCTCCAGATTACACAATATTTGTTGGCGACTTGGCTGCAGATGTTACTGATTACTTGCTCCAAGAGACATTTAGGGCCCGTTACAGTTCAGTAAAGGGTGCAAAAGTTGTTATTGATAGGCTAACTGGTCGGACAAAGGGTTATGGCTTTGTTAGGTTCGCAGATGAGAGTGAACAAGTGAGGGCCATGACTGAGATGCAAGGGGTTCTTTGTTCAACAAGACCCATGAGAATTGGGCCAGCCAGTAACAAAACCCCTGCTACTCAGCCAAAAGGTGTGTATCATATGTGCTGTTTGTTTGTTTTTTGCTGCTAATATTAATATTTCTTGCATGTGTTGTGTGAAGGAAAATTGGGCTGTCTTCATTTTATGAGTGATACTGATTGAATGTAATGCTGTGTGTTGAAATATCTTTGATGGTGCATGCCAAATTTATCAATTTATAATTCTTTTTTGTTACTCTCTTGAAGATTTGCAGCCGCAACTCGTTTCTTCCTGCAATTTCCTTTAAAAATTTGGGCTAAATAAATTATATACAATAATAAAATCTTATAGAACTCCTATTGTCTCAAAGCAGGGTGTAAAGAGGCTCTGTCATCCCGGAGCCTGGAACTGATTTCAGCTGAAATGGTTACCATTTTAGTGCATGTCTTTGCTTAGGTCAGTTACCCGTTTATGTTTTGCCAGTTATTTTCTTTGGCATTTTCTTTTTCGCCTACAATTTCAAGTTCTTTTCCATTTGTTGGTTGAATTTACCCCAGTTACATTTGCAACTTTTCTGGTTTCTTATTTTCCGGCCCTCCTTTCTTAATCTTTGTTCATTTAATTTTCTCCTATTAGTTTGTCATAAGAAGTACATCGTTTGCTTTCATTTGTAACATTCCCTTTTGCCAGAAAATACCTAGTTGCCTTTAGTAATTTCAACTGTTCTTCTAACGTGTGTAGATTAATTTCAGTTTCCAATCTCTAGTCCATTAGGAAAAAATTATTGAGTGCCAGTGTTTATTACGTTGTTTTTTCTAGAAACTACACTTGCTGGCTGGTTATGTTTGTGTTGTCCTGTAGTTTCATATTTTCATGATGATTAGGTTCTGTTCCCAATTCAGTTGTTCCCAATTTCTAAGTTCGATGCCATGCAATTGAAGTTGTAATTTACTTTATATTGCTCAATCCTTTCGGTTAGCACAGTCTTTCAAACCCTTGTTATTGACGTCTTTCTTTCTCAATTGCTAGAAAATTCAATAGGCATCTTATTTTCTCAATTACTTGAAAATTTGATATAGGATTGCAAGGACGATTGAGTTAAAGGTTATCCGTCTGCCTTGCTTGTTGCTATATGACAAATTTTTGTTGAATTTACTTAATTTTATCTAAATGCATGTTTAAATTTTTTGATGATTACATTTATATAGTTATTCTCAACCTTGTTCTGTTTATTATCTATGTATGCTCTTGTTTTTCTTGTTGCTATATGACAAATATTTCTTTAATTACTTCAATTTATCTAAATGTACGGTTAAAATTTTCTGATGATTACATTTATATTGATGAGTATAAGATATTCTCAACCTTGTTCTGTTTATTATCTATTTATCTATTTATGCTCTTGTTAGCTGATGGATTTATTTATTGTCAATTTTTAACTTGGTTTCTATTGCCGTGTATTTTTAACTTTTCTTATTTTTGTAGATCTGTGGTGACTTGAAAGGGATGTCCCTGTCTTAATCTGTTGCTTCGTATATTGCACACTAAGTATTTGCATGCTATAAATTGCACGTGCATAGAATCTTTTATCAAGAAGTTGTGCCTTTATTTAATATAATTTTAATACATGTTTGCACTGATTTGTTTTACTTTTCTTGGTTTCCGTCTAAGTGTGTTCTTGGTGTCATTTTACCATGCATTGTTTCCGTCTAAGTGTGTATAATTCATCATTTTACTTCACTTTTTATTTTGAACATGCAGCAACGTATCAGAATTCTCAAGCTCAAGGCACACAGAACGAAAATGATCCTAATAATACAACTGTGCGTACTTCTTTGACATATTTGAAACTGCTTTTATTCAACTTTTTTGTGACTTAAATCTTAATTGCAGATTTTTGTGGGCAATCTGGATGCTAATGTCAGCGATGATCATTTGAGGCAAGTTTTTAGCCAGTATGGAGAATTAGTTCATGTGAAGATACCAGCTGGCAAGCGATGTGGTTTTGTCCAATTCGCTGACAGGTAAACATATAATATCTCATTAAATTAAAAATTCTGTGTGGTGGCATTTTGTAGTCTGGGATCTCTGATAGAGCCTTTATTTTGATGCCTCAGGAGCTGTGCTGAAGAGGCACTTCGGATGTTAAATGGGACACTATTGGGTGGACAAAACGTTCGTCTGTCATGGGGACGCAGTCCTTCAAACAAACAGGTAATTAATAGTGTTAAATCTGTGTGTTTGTTTTCCTTAACTAGCTGATAATTTGTAAAATGAGCTTGGGTGAATTGTTTGTTTATCAGGGTCAGGCAGATCCAAACCAGTGGAATGGTGGTGGTGGATACTATGGGTATGCACAAGGCTATGAAAACTATGGTTATGCTCCTGCTGGACAGGATCCGAACGTGTATGGCAGTTATCCGGGTTATCCTGGTTATCAACCTCCTCAGCAACAGCAGCAAATAGGATATAGTTGAGAAGTCTCTCCTTTCCTTTTGTAATCTTATCATCATATCATACTTATCATCATCGTCTTGAGTTTCTCTTTTTTCCTTTTCCCTTTGTTTGCTTATTAACTTTATATTTTATGGGAGCTCTCTTTTGTATCCTTAAGTTGCTTGCGGAATACTTATTTACCAAATGCTCTCTACTATGCATTATGCTATGCTATATTACCATGTTTGTACTTTGATATTCCGCCTCTCCTAATTTCGATTGAATGGGTTTTTAAGTTTAATTATTAAATATACTTCTATTTTTTTAAATTTATTGGGTTACTTATATAATAATTTGTAAGTAGCCGTGCGTATCTTTGTCCATGTCACTATTTACTACATTAAATGTGCTCTCTTCTTGCTAATATATGATTTGTTGTGGGAATTGATGGATAACTGAATTTAGTTATAGTTTTTAGTTTGATTTTGAATGTGATTATAAAAACAATGCGATTTATAGGCTCCCAATGGTTTATGTAGATTTAGAGTATGTCAAGTTAGGAATTCTCTAATCCTTGATTATGTATATTTTCTCTTACATTCTAAATATGATTTATCCTTTTCATACTTCACAGTATAAGAGCCTATTTAGTTGTATTTAAGAATTTGTTATTTACTTCGCTAAATGAAAGTTTATGTAAGAAATATGGAAATTATTAGGGTTTATTTATAAACCACAGCCAATTTAGTTATTTAATTCATATATATATATATATATATATATATATATATATATATATATTGCTCTAAGATATTTTTACTAAATTGATAATTTATGTTTTAATTGTTGTTATAGTTTTAATTGATAGCAGTGGTGGCGAGTTACATCACTTAATTAAATTACATAGGATAAAAATCATAGTGATAAACACATTAGGTGCTGATATCTACTTTTTGAATACAAAATTTAGAGGGTGATGTATTTTTTGTAAAAAAAACAATTATGAATTTATAAAAATAATTTGATTAAATATCTAATTTTATAATAATTTAACTTTTTTTTTATACTTTCTCCTTATTATATTTTTTCCGGTTTCAATTCCTAAGCTTTTTTTTTTTATTTCGTCAGACCAATATTATTTTTCAAGTGATATTAGTTAACATAATAATAGTAATATTATTATTATTTTATTGCTACCAAACACAGTCTTTTAATTTATAATTAATATTATTTGGATTGTTTTGAAAAAATGTCAATCATAACATAAGTTTTTTTTTATCTCATTTTTTAGGTTGTCAAATATTTATCAATTTATCGATGGATATATTACTAGTGTTAACGAATACATTAGAAGACATAATAGTGGTTTCATTAAGTTGATTTTAATTTTATTAGAAGTTTATTTTATTTTACTTGTATATATACATAAACATTTAATAAATGTTTATGGACATGTTTCTCCAATAGTTTTTCTTCTTCCACAAAATCAAACCAATAAATTAAATTATAATATTAATATGTACTTTGAGATTTACAATTGATTTCTCTTCTCCTTAATTTTGAAAAAATAACATTCAAAACAGTTTACATTATCATAAATACTCGTAGAACATATTATAAAAAAATGAAGGATGAAGAGCATGCATAGTTACATTATAAAAAAATAACAAAGTTGATTGTTACGTAACAGAGATGCATCGACCAAAGAGAAATGCGAAAAATAGTTAAAAGGAACAAATTTACAACACCAAACTTTTATTTTCCAATGATATTTTTAATAGTTTGAATAGAACATTCCCAACCCATAGAAACCAAATTATAATTTAGAGAGCAGTGTTTTTGCATTCTTCGATTAATAGTCTTCCAAATCTTCATACTCCTTATAAAAGAAAACTATTATGTTTTCTCACTCCATATTTTCTTGGCAAGTTTAAAACTTATATCAGTATATTTTTATTTAATCATAATAATAAAATTTACTAATTTATTACCATGATTATTATGTGATGTGATCATCAAGTTTCTCTTTGATGGAAACACAAATATAACTGTTTCAAAATTTAAAATTTAAATTTGAATTTAAATTTTAGATTTAAATGTTAAAAAAATTTAAGTAGTAATAATACTAATTATGATATAACACAAGTTATACATTTAATTAAGAACTTATTACATCGAAAAATGGAGGAAGATGATAACAATATAAAATATTTTCTTATAATATCGTAAAAAGTATTTAAATTTTCTATCTGAAGAAACAATATTCATATCATTCAAGAACTATTTTCACATCAAAAATAATATTTAACTTTTAAATTATCAAAATATAATATTTATACATGATTACATAACATACAATCAAATAATTATATCAAATAACATCCATACAAGAGAAATTAAAATTTGGGACCACATCCCTTCCACGTTCAAATCTTCTAGCCTAGGATATTATTGAAAGTTAAAGTTATTCAGATTTTAAAATAGATGATGTATGGAGCGAGAAATTAATAGAGAAGAGAGAGAATGAGAAAGATAGAGAGAGAAGGAAAAAAAAAAGAATTGAGTTTAGGGGGGAGGTCTACTCGTTTTAAAAAATAATCACGATATTACAATATAATTATTCAATTTTTAAAATAAATAATTCAATACATTATTTAATTTATAATATAATATATATGTTTCATCAATGACAATAATTTTATAATTATTTATATAAAATATTTAATAATAAAATTTATTTAATATTATTATTATTTTGTATATGTGTGTGCAAAACATGAAAATCATCAAAATAAAAATTAATTTTAGAAACAAAATAATTAGTTGTTATATTAACTAAATTAGATATCATTTTAGAGATAAAAAAAATTGATTTCTAAATTAATTTATTTTTAAATTGGTATTTAATTAGCTAGCAAAGTTTTAACTACCAACTATTTATACTCTACATTTGTTAACAAAAACTTTGGTAGCTAATCAGATACAAATTAAGAAACTATTTAATAACAATATAAATTAATTTAATTTTTTTTTTTAAATAATTTCTAATTTAATTAATACAGTAACTAATTATTTTTTATCTTTAAAATTAGTTTATATTTAATGATTTTCTTGAAGTGGTAACAAATCGATAAAACTACATTATGGTGAAAATTTGTGAAGAAATGAAGAATCTTTATCTAAAGAGATAAAGTCAAAATCTATAATGGTTACACTTAAAAGAAAAAAAATGGGTCAAAGAAATCAACAAGAATGACCAGGCAAAGATGGACAAAGAACATAATATGAAAAAATGATTAAAACACAACAACCTTAATGGTGGATAGACTAAATGTTCCACCAGCATATAGATAGAAGAATCAAAATGTTATGATAGAGATAAGGTTTCAATTTAAGGTCCAAATGAGTTAAACCAACTATATTGTTGGATTGTTTAACTCTAGCATAAGAATGTTATATTTATTTGTTTTCATCATGATCTATATTTAATTCTTCAGAAAAAGTTTAATAGAAGGATCCAAGAGGAATTATTGCACCTAACACTATCCTTCCAATAATGGGACTTAGGAGGGAGTTTTATGACTGTCCTATAGTTTTAAGCTTCAGTTGAGAACGAAATGAATGTTTAAGGTATGTTTATTAAGATATTAAAGTGTATCTTTTCAATTACTAATTCTTTTATTTCACAAAAGCTTAAGTTGGATTTTTTTAATTTATTGTATTATGATGAAAAACATCATCAATATAAATAACAGCACACCTCAAAATCTTTCCTTTTTTAAGACATGAAAGAATGACTACTATTGTTATATTAAAAAAAAATTGTTCAATCCTCTTAAAGAAAAGATAAATCTAGTAAAAGAGACATTTTAGTTATCTTAACATTGTTATCAAAAGATTTTCTTTTACCAACCCTCTATCCAAAAAACTTTCGAAAAGACGCTAAAATCTAATGTTTACTTACATTTCAGAGACTATTTATAATAGGAAAATACTTTATGTTAGAAACAAAATTATAAGTTGAAATTTACATTTCTCACTCTTTGATCACCAAAACTTTAGAGAGGAAGCTAGAATTTAAGTTCTATTTCTCTAATTTCATAAATTATTTTATTAAGAAAAGAATTAATATAAATATAAATAAGCTAAAATTTAGAATTACGTATAATCTCATCATTATTATTATTAAAAAGCAATTGACCACCATTATTATTTTATTATTTGAAACATTGCAAACACATGTATCTTTAATTAGAAGGGAAAGAAAGCTAATATACCTCCTTCTAAAGTCATTTGACTGAAATAGATTCATAGAATACATCCTTAAAACCAGAAACTGTAAAATACTAATGTGAAATCTGAAAGGAACAACACTGCTCAAAAGAAATAAATGAATAGTTATTAGTGCCTAATTCCAACCATGTGATGCATGCAAGAAATCTCTGAAGTTTTCTTTTGATATATACTATACTATTGCTGTTATCAAAAAGAAAGAAATTTGTGTGTTGTTTGAGCAAATTTTGTCATTTTTTCTTTGATGTAAAAACACTTAATTTTTATTCTTTAAGAATTGTTGCCAAATAAAGTACAAATATATGAATGGAATTTAAAGATCCCCCACCCTTGTAGAAATTTGGTCTGTACTCATGCTTGTCTCAAATTGCTCTTTGACTTAAAAGAGCTTCTTTGACTTCAGAAGTGCTTCCACAGTGAGAAGGAAAGCAACTATGCAACAATAATTAAATCAAAGTTTGAATTCCAGAACTATAACATGCTTCTTCTAGTCGGTGATATTAGAAATACTATTAATTAGTATTCACACCACATCTATGAAATACAACCACATCATAACAAATTACGTCTAATCTGATTTTTGCAGCTAAAATTAATTAATTTATAAATATTGTCTTTTTTCTATTTATGTCACAAAATATTTTTAACGTGTAACAAATAATTATTTATTTAGTTATAAGATTTAAAAATCTTTGCGTATGGATGTAAATACATAAAGTTGAGTTGAGAATATTATCCATGAATCTCAATATTTTTATTGGTGATATTATTATAATAAAAATAATTTATGAATACATAATGACAATTATTGCGGTCAACGTTTGATTATTTAAATTAGTATAATTGCGCAGGCCAAATACGTCAATATGGTCCCTCCTTTTAGTTTCAATTTCATCACATATTGTTCATAACAAATTAGAAACTTTCACTTTCTTAATTTTCCCACTACAAATTCAACAAATAAAAAGTTAGTGGCTGAGTCCAAATCCTCACACTAGGATCAATGTTTTAAATTGTGAGTTGTAATCATAGTTTTTTAGGTGGATTGGTACTTAGTTTGTGACTAATTTCCTTTTTTAAAGCTTGTGACTCTAATTTGTTAGCCTATACATTAGTATGATGTAATCATCTTAACTTTCATTCTTTTATAGTTTTTCTAGTTTACCCTCTCTATAATAATATAATCTTCACTCTTATGTGTATAAAAAGATAAGTAAAGCTTATTAAATTAGTTGACTTTAATTCACAAGTACTAACTACAGAAATTATATTTAATAATAATACTATAATTTAATAAATAGTTTTCTTAATCCTTAATTTTTCAAATGTTGTTAATAATGAAATAAATTATCAATTTTTATGATAAATAAGTAAATATTTCGATAGTTGACTTACAATAATTTAAAAGTTATAAGTTTCTCATAATTAAAAAAAAAAAAGTTAACCAAACTTATAATGGGAGCTAATTTGATTTTTCTAAATCTATTCTAGTTTATTTTTGACACATTTCATCTTTCATCCAGGTTTTTATCAGTAGCCAAATCACAGCAAAAAAAAATGCAGCAAATTCAGACTTGGATGACACTACCTAAGTTGAAATTTCATTTGGAATATTTATATAACCTATAAACTATAAAAAAAAATATTTTTTTTGTCAATTTTTGAGTTAATTTCTTATCCTGAATTAAGTTATATACTTCATGATTAAGTAATAATTGTTGGAGTTGTATTTTCCATGGCAGTTTGTATTTGAGGAGAAAGGATTCATTTTGACAAAATGATACAGGCCAGTTCAGGCACAGTCATCATCTCCATTATTTTCAACAAAAAATTAGTACATATGACATCCTTGAATGGCCCACAAGCCAAAACTATGCTATAAATTTTACTTTGAAACCTCTCTATGCTTGTCACTCCTCTTTCTCTTTCACTCTCTCACTCATTTTGCAGAAACATGGATCTGTCTAGGAGGTCATATGGTTACTCAAAGGTGGATAAGGAGGACCCTGAAGACATAATCCGCAGAAGGGCACAGTTTTTGATCCACAAAGTGTTGGACAAAGCAGATTCACGCAGAAAGCCATCGTGCCTTAGACTCAGAATTTCTAAGTTGAAGGTTAAGATTGGGAGAAGGTTAATGAGGCTGAGGAAGAGAATGATATCAGGTGTTTCCTCTCTCAGACTTGGCATTCATGGACACTTCACGACTCAACTCAAAACATGGAAGAGACTCTTTGGCAGAGGAAGACAATCACCAACCCTCATTGCCCTTCCTCCTCTCATCACTTGATGTGTATCTGCTTGCAAACATTTTACTAGGAAACTCATGTTTTATGCAATACAAAATCTCATGTTTCTGTCTTCTTTGGTTTTTATGTGTTTTATTTAGCTTATACAAAGAGTGTGAGATCATATCAGTTCTTCTGCCTGTAGATCAATTTTGAGTTGTTCCTCTTTTTTCCATCTCTCTCTTTTGGTACTTTCAGATTCTGGACTATGATGCAGAAGTAGATGAAACAACAATTTCTGTTTCTTGTTTTCATTATTGCACTCTCAAGTGATGGAAAAGTCTTTGGGTAAAATGAATTCATGACAAGTTTGGAGAGATGGCAGGGGAGCTATAAATATTATTAAACACTTCAGTGGAAATAATGAAAGGTTCTATTCTATCATATACTAGCCATGATTTTAATCAAAAACAATGAACACAGCCAAGTTATTATCCACATTATATTATATGTGTAATCTCTTTACTAAATCATCCCTCTATTCCTTTTTTCATTCATTACCTTTTGCTTGTGAGAAAATCTGAAAAAACTTTCACATATAGGAATCCCTTTTTCTCTAGTTGGACTTCCCTTTCCTTCTGTTTAGAGTCACATTGAAACATACAGTTTAAAATAAAGAAGGTGTTGAAATGCTGTAATCGGTGATGTGGGTTTGCACAAGTGACAGACACAAATTTAATGAGTATTAATCAAGAAAACGACATGTTATGACATTGGGAGTGGACGGTGCAGTGGTTAAGTTAGTGATGGTGGCTGCCATTGCCATCTGATATTTGATTATGTATTATGTAAATACTAAACAATCACAAACTTCCCCAAATACAACTTCATTCTGATGAATCAACTAAAAGGGTATTATAATTATTCAATTGTATAAGATATTATCTTATGGTAGGAAAATCCTCAACTACTGCGTTTTTTCTTTTGTTCTGTTACCTAAGAAGGTTAGCTAGCTAGGCACTAGCTCAACAAAGATGGAGCTATGTAATTATAGTGCAGCTACTACCAATTTCTCCTATTTAACTTCTTAGACACTTGTCTCATATGTATGGAACACGAACTTAATAGAAGTCTTAATTCTTAAGGTGAATTCGTACCTGGTAAACATGGCTACAATTTAGGATTCTTTCATTCTAAGATTCTAAGATCTGATTGTGAATTAAAAATAATAGTAATGATAATACTAATATTAATAATTAAAGACGATAGGTGTGAAAGTAAGTGCAAGCATTAATGAGAATAATTATTGGAGAAAAGAGTCAACTCGTCAAATACAGCTTCCACTACAGTACCTTGGTGATCCAGCCACTAATTCTGAACACTTCTCTCCATAAAATAATTGGGTTATGTACAGGTATCTGCAACCAAATGCTCCCCTTGATGTTGCAAGAACCCAGCCTGGCTAGTAAATACCAGACAATTTTTATATTATATCCATTAACGATTCTTCCCTGTGAGAAAATTTCGGTTACTTGTTGTTTTTATCCTCATCAAGAACCTGTAGTTATTTTCACTAGGGAACCTTCATAGCTAAACTGTTAGAGATCCTATAAAAATAAAATTGACTAAAAATAAAACTGTCTCAAAGTAAAAAACACACTGAATTACGCTCTCATAAAATTTATTTTGGATAAGTATTGATATAATTTTAAGTCAATTTTGTAAGATTAAACTAAATTAAAAATCACTATTTAATAATCATTTGTGTCCTTATTAAATTAAATTAAAAATTAAAAAAAGTTTTGTAAGGAGTAGTGATTGGTAGAAAATAATGAGCAGTAGTAGCTATTGTGAATGTGAAGGGACATGAGGAGGCGCGCGCTTCATGCAGAGCACATTTCTTGGTTGTCTTGAACACCCCACCATTAGCATGCTTTCACGTTTCGGAAGGGTTTGAATCTGACCAAAGTCAATGATGGGGCATCAATGAATATTCTTAGTTCTCACTGTCATTTCAATTTTCATTACATCTACTCCTCACATTGCTCACCAAACTCACAATGCCTCCTCTTTCTATCACTACACTTGCACTTACATATATAACTAAATTATAATATAAGATTAACTTAAGGGTAAAAATTTACTTTCTAAAATAACATTTTGAAATACTTTTTAAGTGTTTTATTAATGATATTAAAACTTGCAATTTTAGTGTTTCTTCTTATTTGTTTATTTAATTATTTTTTTAATATTATTTTTTTTTATAAAAAAATTTATGTTTTACTTGACATTTCAGTTAGACTGACACTTCAAATAACAATAATCATTCATTTATCATTATGAATTATTTTGTAATGTTCATTAATAATAACAATAATATGATAAAATATTTATTATTTAATCTCTTTTATTAATTTTTTATTATACAACTCTTATGTATCACGATAAAATACTCATTTAATGAATACGAAATGTGATTTCTAAACGTACTTAACTCTATTGCCTACACTTCTCAAGGGTTAAAGAATATTGTTTATATTAAAAAAAAACATTTGAAATAAAATAGTAGTTTAAAAAAGTCTTACAAGTTATTCATCCATCGCAATTTACTAGATATTGTAATTTTTATTATGCTAATTAAAATTATTTAAAAAAAGTTCATAATAAATATAAAAATGTTATTATTCATTTAAATATCGAGTTTGTAAACCAAAATCACAAGTAAAACAATTATAAAATTGAAAGACAATCAGTCTTATGTTCTTTTAATAATATCTATTTATATCACTCAATCTTATTGAATTCTTAAAAGTCATTCAAAATCAGTTTCTTACCCTTAGAAATTTCAAGTATTCCAATTCACTAATTGGTTCCTTAATTTATCAAAACAGAGTCTCTGTAATAAGTTTAAGAACTCTATTCTTAGCTTTTACTGTTAATGTAAAAGAAGAATAAATTAAACTCAGAATCCCTATTCCAAATGATTCTTGGAGTTATTTCTTGTTTTATTCGTGTTTTTTATTTTCTTTCCTTATGTATGGTCAACAATTAAAACAAAGTATGTATGAGAAATAATAATTTTCTCAGCCCTTTTGAAGTAGATGAAGACATAATGAAGGACAAAATACTTGAAGGAATTGAAAAGCTAAGGAGAACCTACAACAAAGCAACTATGGTTACATTTTTTAATCTAATCCACTCAACCTTTTTCAAACAGTTGAGCATATTTAAGTTTTAAATAATTATTACAAAACCAATAATTTATAACCAGATAATAGTATACAAAATTGCATTCAATAAATTTTAATTAAATGCATTAGATTTATTTTTTTATTTATTTTTTTTACAAAAATAAGAAAATAAATAAATAATATTTTTAGGAAAATATATTTTATTTATGTAACATACACTAAATGATTCATTAGGTACAATAAATAGTCAAGTTCCCTCTCCACCTCCTTATCTTCCTCTTGCACCTTTATATTAATTCTGAAAAGGCAGTTAAAAAAAATAAAATAATCCTAAATGAAGCATAATCTCACATTTCTAAATAATTCCGGTTGCACCCTACATCCCTATAACTTCCTTCCAACCGCATCACTTTCATTATTCTCAGTGTTTGAGATATCAGTTTCATCATTCGACATGTTTTAACTTCATAAGATAAATTTACACATACATGAGGGTTTGAGTCTCTTATAGTTAGAAGTTTTTTTCTCATATAACATCACAGAAATTCTATCAAGAAAATAATTATTATTGCACTTTTAAGGGTTCCATGAAGTAGACTCTTATTGCAATCTGAAGTAAATTGTGAACCCTCCAAATCAAAAGTGCACAAATATTATTATTTTTAGTTTTGTACTCCATTTTTGCATCTTGTTCATTTTTGCATCTTGTTAGTTTTTTTTTCTAGGTTTTATGGCTTATAAATTGTATAATAAGTTAACGATAACACAACTAACACCAGTAAAATCACCACAAAATTGACCTCAACCGTTAATGTTTCACCACTAACTAACACAAACAACCACCATCAATTAAGAATGAAGAAGAAAACAGCACACTCTCAACATACTCGGAAATGTATTATTAAAATAAAAAAATAAAAAAAAAAGTATGAAGGTGCCAAAAAAAAGATATGGAGATACAAAGAGAATTAAAAAAAATTGATTTTATATATAAATGATCAAATTAAAAATATGTAAGAGAATAATAATAATAATAATAGATTATATTTTATATGTATAGGAACCAATTAAATAAATTTGTAGATGTGTAAAGATCCAATTAAGCATTTGTTACAATATAATACTAAATTATATATTTAACCTAAATTAAATTTTGTAATATTTGACTTGTCTAAAATACAGTAATAATAATAGTACTGGTATTTCTTAAATTTTATGTATTAAATGTCTAAAGAAAGAAAAAAGTTGTTGTTTATTATAACTTTGACGTAAAAAAAAAGATTAACTTTAGCAAAAAGAGATAGTTAAATTTGTTTAAGAAAAAGAAAAGAAGTGAGTTTGGGATGTAGCAATTACAATAAAACGAGAATGAATTCATTATATCTTATTACTCAGGGTATAGTTATCAGATAGCAGCGGTTGAATTCCGTTGAGAATGAGAGTGATGGCGTTGGCCACTGTTTCACCATCTCTGAATGCATAGCTTAAAACCCTAAGTAGAGGAAGGACCACCACTCCTTCTATCAGACCAATAAAGACACCATAATAACTCAGAATGCTGCACTGTTGCATACAACTATCTTCATCTTGCAACACTCACGTCTTCATCAATTCAATGTAATCACGCACAAAACTCCCACCTTGTTCCTGCATTAAATCCTATTCCCATCTTCACCATCAATCCTGCTATTCACATCCCTGCTTATGCTCTGTTAGGCTTAAAACTTACTAACACTAATACAGCATTAAAAATACTGTATAAAGTTTTTTTTATAATTTTACAAATTTAAAATAAATTAGATATCTATTTACAAATTTTATTAATAACTCATTAATACCACATGTTGTTTCTCATCTTAAACAAGTGAGGAACTAAAATAGGACTTTTTTGTACTTATAACAATTTAACCAAATCAATTTATTTTGAGTAAATTATATCAATACTTCATCTGCTTATTTACAACAATTATTTTAGATATACACTATGCAATCATTTTTAAAATAATTAAAATATAGTAGGATGATCTACAAAACATGTCAATGTAATATCTTTTATATAATTAAAATATTTAGCATTGAGATAAAAAAAAGTATTATATACAATTTGAAAAATCTTAGAAATGATCATATAATTTATTAAATTATTTTTCACTCTCTAGTAGGTAATTCAAATGGGAGGGACTCAAATATTTTTGGATAAAAAGTATTAATTTTTAATCCTAAATTAATCTCAATATGAAATCTCATCATCCCTATAATTTAATCCTTCAACTTTTTGTTTATAAAAAAGCTTTAATCTTGTATATTTTGAAACTTCAATTTTCATATTTTTGTTTTAAGTCTTATCAACTGTCTATTTTAGAATTAGGAAATGAATGAAACTCATTTGGCATGACTTCATGAAAGATAAGTCTAATCTTTCCTTAAAAAAAAGTGTCCATCCATTTTGTTTTCCTTTAAAACCCAACTCCTGAACATTTCTCAAGAAAAGCACAAAACATTTCTTGTAGTGATAAGAGTGAATGATGTTCTGTTTGATGAGTTCAATGTCAACTATAAATTGGTGAGAACCAAATGAGGTCATGAGTTTGTGTGCAGTGACTTCTTGAGTGTAGTTTATGAGATTTTATAGCCCTCATGCTTAACTATAAGATTGGTGAGCTTGGGATGGACCTTAAAATCTTGGTTTTACAAGGAAAATAAAGTAGCATCATGATGACTGTAGAAAAATCTACATTGAACATAAATAACACTTCTCTAATAGACATAGAACTGAAAATTCCTATAATACTTAAAATGCATATCAATCTCATCAAGTTTCTGTATAACCTATTCTTTCTAAATTTTCTATATACAACAAAATTTATTACACAAGCACACACGAAGAATCATGAATCAAGAAGATCCGAAACAGATTGGACATTACCTCCAACTCAACTCAAATTTCTCTTTCTCATACAATACCTCCAACTCAGATTTCTCTTTCTCATACAACAGGTTACAACTAACTAACCTGACACTAAACCCGTATAAAACTATCTTCCTTGAAGAACCAGGAAAACTTCACTTAACAAGGAAATCCTCATAATTACATGGTTGCCATAAGGAGAAACAACAAAGCAGCAAGTATGATGAATAGAATCTCTTGGCTGTATAGGCCTGCTGAAAACAAAATACAGTGTCAATTGATAACACCAGATTAATAGAGATGCTATGATCCTTCAATCATATCCAAAGATCTGGTGTTACTCAGTAGTCTAGTTAACAGTTTCAATCAGTTAGAAGTATCCAAACCAATTAATCCAACTAAAACTTAAAAAAAAAAAACTCTGAAGACATTGAAGAAACTGTAAAACTAAAAAGTAATTAAGCTGAAAGCCAATCCAATACAAAATGAACCAAACCTGTGTGTTTTAAATCATCAGAAACTCTTATATTATCTACGTACATTTAGAAACTTTGTTATTATAGCTCAAGCCAAATCTAGCTCCCACTCTTAAATTTGAACATATATTATAGGATTGACAATTAATTTTGAAACTACATGTAGCATTTATATTGTATTTTGATATACTAAATGCACTTGTATTCAGTGTATTTGATAAATAAGCTTAGACTTTGTTTAAACTGGTATCTAGTGTTTGATGTACTTTGATCAAATTAAATTTCTATATTTTTTAGGAATTTAAATATTTTTGTTTTAAAGAAAAACTGCAAAATCATTTAAATTCAAAACAATTAAGATATGATGGGATTTACATTTTGAACCAAATCATTAGTGATATGGTAGGAAAACCGATTAGGTTAGATCAGGTAGCATTTCCTTCAAATATTCAATGTGATACGTGAACACCCATGCATCCTTCTTTTTATTAGTTTAAATTTTGAAGTGTTAGAAACTTCATAGGTTACAGATTACTACTGAACAAACATGAAGACTAGAAAAGGTTCTCTTACAACTTTGACTTGATGCTGCTGCAGGAAGAGCAGGGATGTTGACAGCTGCATGCCAACAATGTACAATTATCAGAAGAAGTGTAGAAAACAAATATAACATTTTCAACCAAAATTACTAAAACGGAAAATTTGAAGCCAAAAGAAATCAGAAATAAAAATTAAAAAGGAGCAGTTTGCCACTCATAATTAAATTATAAACTTTTAACGCGATGTACATACATTTATTGCATGAGGAAGAAGTCAGCTGAGATGTAGAAGGCCAGGGAGCTGGAATATTATCATTTAGATCACAAAGGAAGCTGATCCCAGAAATCTTGTCAAATGTAGCATCTGAAGGCAAACTAGGTAATAGACATCCAGCCTCTGTTTAGGATAGACAGTGCAGCAAGTCACCTTTCAGTAAAACATTAATGCAAGAAGGGAAATAATGCAGCAAGTTATGTCTCAACAAAACATTAGTTTTTCTTAATTGAACCCCCTTCCCCTTCCTTCCCCATAAGTGGCACTTAAATAATTTACAGTGACATAGTGTACATTGTAGAATTACCTTGATTTCCAACTGAAGAATCCACATTGTCGATTTCCACACCAAGTTGAACAAGGGAAAAAGAAGAATTGTTAGCATCAGGTATAAAATATTAAAGGTATTGAGTGTGAGTTCATTATAATAACAAGAATGGACAAAAGAAACCAACCTTGTAGGGAAAAGTCTTTAAGGCTGATGTGACAAAGACCATAAATATCTGCAGTAATATTTGATCTTTTTAACTTCATTGCCAAAGTCTCAGCACAATCCAAAGCTTGCAAGTTCGTGATGAAGCTCTGTTTTTGCAAGTGAGACACATAGCTTTCCACAGCATTACAGCAGGCAGTTTTGTTACTTATCCCATCTCCACAACCTTTGGCAATTTGCATTGTGTCAGGGAAAACCAGGGGACAAGCTGATGCAGAACACAAAGAGAAAATCTATGTAAAAGAGCGCAATATTAAAGGGCCAGAAGGATTGGCATCATTAGGAATTATCACCAAGTGATTAGGTACTCAATGAAATCAAGTATAATAAACTAGAATGGTCATGCTATCATGAAGGAAAAAATACCCCAACTCACAATCTGCTCAAACTTTGTCAAGAAGGAATAATATAGCATTTAGCACAAACTGACCTTTGTTAACATTGCAATTAGACAGTCCTCTAAGAACTTTCTTGGCATGAATAGGTTCGAGCTTACTAGCTACCCACCGCAGGACAATATTTCTACAATCATTGATCCGTAGTGGGTGCTCAGGTGGAACATGTGCTGAGTCCATGGCCAAAATATCAGAACCTTTTGATGCAATGGTTGTAGCTGCTTCTAATATTGCATTCTGACAGACTTGATAGCAGCATTCTTTGACAGGATCAATTTTGTCACAGGCGGTAAGGAGCTTAGTAGTATCCACCATGTCATAAAAATCATTTACATTTTTTACCGGACAAGATGCTTCAGTGAGATTTGAAGAATGAATTGAACATATCTGCTTCAAATTGGTAGTGGCACCCTGGCCCATCAAAATCTGTTCCACATCTGCAAGGCAATGTTTAGCATTGGTACCATTTAAGGCAAGTACATTGGTATATTTACTGGATTGACCAATGAGAATTGTGAGAGTTGCTTCCAATTGGGGACAGCATATTACGTTAGCCAGAAATGGGGCAAAAACTTCCCAGCAATCAATTGCCGTTACACTGATCAAACTTTCAGCCGTGCTAAAGTTCAAAGTGCAGAGTCCTGCAACGCAGGATACATTATAAAGACTGTAAGAGAGAGGAACATAGAACATTTAAGCATTTGAAAATCCAAAATAACAACAAAATTCATTTAGAAAGGAACCTGATAACTTTGGGATAGAGGTATTGGTGAATGGTGCGAGTGGTGAAGGTGCAAGAGGAAGAAAAGGCTGCGGAGCACCAAGAGGTGAGATTTTAGGGAGCATAGAACCCACATGGTTAACCATTCGTACAGGACCTTGAAGATGATTGAATCTACTGTTATGGGATTCAAGTGCGCCTAGACCAAAACACAAATAAGAGAGAATTTAGCTTTTGTTCACACCTATCTCTCCTCTTGCTCACTCAGTTAGAATGAGTTAGCAAAGCAAGGAATTCCATACAAAAGGTTGCAAACATGATGTTGTGTTAAATTCTTACAATTAATAGCAACTACAGTTCAGGCATGTGGAAGTGAGAACATATCTTATTGTTAAAAGGTGATGAAGCATGGAAAGGCTTCTTCAAATCAAAATTAATTAATTCTCACCAATAAAAGCTTCCATTTACCAACTTATTTTTGTTTCGATTAATCTGTCTATTACATTACAGTGTCAACGTAGTCCAATTTTGCTCAACAGCAATAAAAATGAAAGACTATTCATCAGCGAATGATACAATTAGTAAAACGGACAGCCTTTGAATGTAATTGAAATTGACACTTCTAACTATATGTCTAGCATCATCACAACCAAATAAGAAAGTTATTTGTTGAACTGAAGCAGCGGATAACAATGACAGTAAATGATATAACTAAACTTCAATTCATTTCGTGATGTCCAGCACACTAAAATTTTATGGGGAAGGGATGGTTTCTCTAGCATTGCAACCCTGACTCTCCAAAATCAAGGGTCCTGCTATACCAATAAAAAACTAAGGTTTAATTACTTATTTAGTCCTTATAGTTATATAAATTTTACCTTTTGGCAATTTTAGTCCTTACTTATACCAGTTTAATCTTTTTTACTCCCAATACATACCATTTTTTAGTCCTTGTCATCTAAACTGATTGGGATTAAAAGAGATTAAAAATAGGATGTAGAAGATAAAAGAAATATTTTTTAAACATAAGGACTAAAAGGTAAAGTTTTTTAAAACTATAGGGATCAAACAGTAATTTAAAAAAAAAATTAGCATGTAGCCTAATTGTGGAAGATGAATTCTATAATGCACAGGCTAAATCACACAAGCTCTGTTGCTAATTTTATCAAAGACCACTAACTTGTAAAAAACAGAAACCTCGCTTGTACAAGAAATAATAATTACATAATCAACTTGGCCACGATAGCAGCAATGTTGAAACCAAAATTCATGAACCAAGTTTCTCTCTTTTATCCGTTGCACAGAAGATTAGCCTTGAAAGGCCAAGTGAAAATGAAACAATACCAAAACCCTAACTCTTCGTGCTGCGGTCACTACCCCTTCTCAATTCTCACCACATGGAACAATAGAAATTAGCAATAGAAAACGCAAATACAGATAATAACGCAAATGGAGAGTTAATTAAACTCGAAAAAACCGAAAATTTATCAACAACCAATGCACTTTAAACTGAACAGCGATGATCAAAGTTTATTTAGCTCAAACACTGGTCCTCAAAACATGTAACGGACTACGTAACACGCCCACATGAGTAATAATAAGACAGATCAAAGAAGAGTTAAAGAAAAGTGAGAAGAAGGACTTACAGAGAGGCAGGAGAAAGAGAAAGAGGGTGAGGAGGAAGAAGAAGAAGTGGGGCATGGTGCAGAAATCGAAAGCAGCATTCACGGAGAGAACAAAAAGGTGAGTGGTTGTGGCATTTGAGACAGAAGACGAATAGGAGGAGGAGGAAGAAAAAGAACTAGAAGAATCGAAACGGGTTCATAAGATAAAGTGAAGTGTGAAGCGAAGAAAGGATGGAAGAAAAAGAAGAGTGAAAGCCATGAATGAATGAATGAGGGTTCAAAGTGAGTGGGGACTGTGGGTGGCAGGTTCAGTAAAAGCTGTCTGGTGAGACCCATAAGAAGGAGAGAGAAAGAGTAGACCCCACCATTACCATTTGCAATCACTCGCACTTAGCTACCGCATTTACGCCATTCATTACCTTTTTTTATTTCACTGCTTCCTCTGCTTTTTGGTTTTTAATGTGAAAATTACATAAACCAATTTTGGTTTTCAAGAACTTCTTATTCACATACAATTAGAAATTGAAGTGTTAGTTACAAGTTTAAAGAGCTTAATTTTGGATTAAGTTGTTGTATGTGTGACAGAATGTGCCAGCTCCTAAGTGATGTTTTTTTTTTGGAAGTAGTTTGTCTCTTTGAGGTTTCGTGTGTTGTATGTTTGGCGCCAACTGTGTCGTGTGGCAGTTGGTAGATACCGTGATTAATAGGGTGCGTTTGTGGGTGTTGCTTTTATTTATTTATTTTGACGTGGAATGACAAACGGAACGGAGGCATATTTTGCTCCTACTACTACTACTTTCATTTATGATTTATCCTTAATGCATTCAATTCGGACATAATTCCTTATGGGTAATGACCCGTTTTAAGTATGATTTTTCAGATTTTATATCGCCAAATCAAACCTGCTTCTCGTCTCTGTTCTTAAACACTCTTCTTGTTTTCGTAATTCAAATGTTAGGTTGGTTCACGTAATTCCAGCTACCAGTTTTTAAAATCTAACTGTATTAATTCAAATAATTGTCATTTTATTTTTCTCGAATAATATTAGTTTTCCTAAAAAACTATTTATAGCCTCAGATAAAATTATATACAGCTGATTTAGTTTCAAAAAGATTAAATTAATTAACTGGCAAAGCTCTCTCAACAATTTTTAACTCAGACATGATTTTAAAACTTTAAATTCAAAATTCCTTTAAAAAGTTCAAGTAAAATAAATTTATTTACACATGACAAACTCTTTCAAAAAATTAAATAATAAATAAAAATAACATGAAATAAATTTATCCATCAACTAAAATTAGTTTATACACAAATTAAAAAGTTATATGAAATTTTTTCGCATATTAGTTTTGTTCGTAACTTTTTTCTTTCTTAAAATTATTCATACGTAAGTCATTTAAAATATTATTTATAACATAATTTAAAATAGTATTTTAAAGTTAATTTAAAAAAGAAATGGTTGCTCTGTAGAGCATAATAAGTTTTTTTAATGGTTAAGAGACATGCAAACAACTTTTAAGTTGTTCTAAAAATTTATGATTGTTGCTCTTCGATATCCATATTTTTTTAGATGAATGAAAATAGGTGTATGTAAAAGCAATATAAAAATGATGGATTTTTAATTGTAATGAAGTAAATGTTTATATTTTCAAAATTAATTTATACCTAAATATTGATATTGGACATCTGATGAAGAGAGATGTTTCTTGACAGTGTTGATGTTAGTACTAGATAATAATTAAAATTACAGTTATGAAAATATTAATACAAACCAACATATGATGTTTGGTAACTTTTTTAGTTTCAATCATGAACAGTAACACTTTGTATAAAATGAAGAGTAACCTCCAAATATGCAGGTTTTCGAATTTTATGAAATGTTGATTTGAGTTAAACAACTAATCATTATGGTAGAGTTGTAAAAATGTATCAAAGTTATCGTATGATGTTGTTGTTGAGTATAAGACTTAAAAGGAAAATTTACTTTTCACATTACTCCTAAAAAAAATACATTTATTTCATCAATAAAACAAAATATTATATTATAATAAAATAATAATTTTTTAAAGTTAAATAAATATAAAAGATGTCAACTTATCAGTCTTTAAAATTAAAAAATAATATATTAGAAATGCTAAAGCAAGATATGCTAAAGCGGACAAACCAGTCTGTCAGTCTGTCCTCATTTAGGTGGGATGGATTAACTTTTTGAGTTCGTCAACCCGCACTATCCCAACCTTTTTAAGCTGTCAACCGAAGACTAAGGACAAGACGAACTAGGAAACAACTCGTCATTCTTTATTTTTGACACTTTTAAAGAAGAATCTCATCATTTTGAAATTAAAATTGGTGGTGGTTAATGTTTTATATACAACTTTATTTACATCAATTTTTTTATAAATCATTTGATTCATTAAGGTATTGTTGATATTTACTTTATTTTGTTAGGCATTAAACTTTTTTTATTAAAATATTAAAATTTGATTCAATTTTATTGATTTCTCATGTATTTTTATTATCTAAAAAGTATTATTAATTACTATAATAGAGTAAATAGATCCAAAATAAATAAATAAAAACTTTTAAAAAAAAAAGTGGTGGGGCGAATTATATGCTTTTATGAGATTTTCAAAGCATATAAGGTAACATTATTGTAAAAATCATAGAAAAACTGTGTTGGAATTTTTTCAATTATATCTAAAATTTCTCTCTGAAGATCAAAATATTAGACTTTGTTTGTGAGCTGATGGATTTACTCCATTCACAGTACCTTATTATTGATGGTCAATAATTATCACCGTACAATCTCTCTAATCATGTATGATGACTCCATATTCCATATATGTTTCTAACGTTGATCATTCCATATCTATATAATCTCTGCAAACTTTTAAATGGATGTGTATTTGTGGCAATGGTACATTAATTGCAACGATTATGAAATGGTAATCTAATTACATTTTATATGATGCCCTCAAACAAAATTTCTATTAAGAGTTACATTGATGTGGACAATAAATTATTTTCTTGACGTTTTATGTATAACCAATATGTTTGAAAAAATTTAAAACTCTATCTTTAATAAGTGAAAACAATTACTTTATTTAATTGTCGTTGATGATGCTTACTTTTTTTATAATAAAATAAAAAAAATGAGTCTCCATTTAAAAAATAAATAATATATATATAGTATTTTTGGTCATGGACATTTCTATAATTAAAAAAATTATTTTAAATTTATTCACATTATATTGGCTAGAAATTATGAAACAGAAACTAATTTTAGAAAAAAAAATAATTAGTTGTTATAGTGACTAAATTATAGATTATTTTAGGAACTAAATAAATTTTTTATTTTTAAATTAGTTTTTATTATTGTTAAATGATATTTAAATTAGTATTTAATTAGCAATTGATAGTTAAAATATTAATCGTGATTCATTAGAGTAACAAGACAATATAATAAGATTATGATACGATGTTATTATTTTTCATCAAGAAATGAACATTAGTTATTAGGTTATTAAAAAAATATAATATAATTAATGCCTAACCAATGCCGAAAGAAAAAGTTTGTAGAAACAACATTAAAATATATTTTGAATAGTACAAAACTTAAGCATAAAAAGTTATTGAAGAAGAAGGCCCAGACAACAATTCATTGAGCTAGTTAATGCCCGCAGCTAGCAATCTCTGCGCCCAACATCCTGACACCTCCCAATTCAGTACTTATTAATTCTTTTGTTTTAAACAATTCATATTTCAAACTCCAAAAATTAAAAACCAGCTCAAACTCAACAAAATTTAGATGAGTTCGATGTTTTTTTTATCTTGCATGAGGTCATATTTTGCAATTTTTCACTAAAAATAATTGTTTCCCTTCCTAATTTATGCATATAATTAATTTTATTTCAGTTTTTTCATCTACTGTTACTGTTATAATATGCCACTTACTAAAATGAAGAGTAAGCACCATAAAAAAGATAGTATTATGTGTAGGAAATATCATAAGTACTTTTAAGACTGCATGTTTGTTCCTCTTGTAGTCAATCATATTTCAGTTCAATGATTAGTCACCATAACTAAGAAGTCTTGGGCCTTTTCTGTATAGATATCTTGGGAGTGCCATGTGAGTGAATTTTACGTGAATAATTAATTTTTTTTGTGATAGATATGGATAATATATCATCTTATGAATTGTTAAAGTGATGTGTGATTATTCAACTATCCATTATATAATTGTAAGCATTAGCCGGTTAAATTGTGAACAGTAAAATTAAAAAAAAAGGAAATAATGATTTGATAATTTTAATATATAATTTTTTATGTGATGTATTTAAATATAAATATATATATAATAAAGAGTAAATTTGTAATTAAATGATATGAAAAATATTAAAATAATAATATTAGATTAATGTGATCGTATAAAATTTTGGTTTGTGGATATATCATTAAAAAAAATTAAAAAGACAATTACTTTTTGACCTTTTCAAGTGCGAGCTAGATATGAATAAATAAATAAATTCTTGTGAACAACAACTAAGACAGCCAGATTATACCTTCTGGACAGGTTTGTTCGCGTCATGGTTGATGAATACACGAAACTTCTTTGATTCGGTCTCTTAACAATCCCTGTTGGGATTTGATACTCAAATCTTATATATAGATATAGATAGTTGCATAAACTACAAATACATATGTAATATAATAAAACAGTGAGTTACTTTGATAATTTCTATCAATTTTACACAAGAAACTCGATCTACAATTTTCACTTTTCTGATGTTTCAGTAGCAGAACGACGACTATACAAATCACACATTCCCAACCATAAAAGAAAAACAGAAGCTGAAAACATGGAAAACAAATAAAAAAATCAGCTAAAGTAACCTTTCTCAAGCTCTATCTACACACCACTAATTAACCTCAGGTATACTTTGAAGCACGGGTCTCCAAGATCTATGATGAACATCATGGTCCTCGTTATGATCTCTAGCGTGAATTAAACGAGCCAGAACTTGTTCACCCAAATGCTTATTACTCTCTTTCCCTCCCAACAACTGTGCCAGCTCCTTCTTCGAGATCTTGATCTTCACCTTCCCATTGGGATCAGAAGAAGCTCTCAGCACACCCAAGAGCTTCTCCTTCTCCTCCACGTTTTCCAAACTCGCCTCATCAACTTCATCAAACACCTTCCCCGAACTCATACTCCTTCTCTTAGACGATGACAAAGAACCCCAATCATCACCACCCCAATCCATAGACGACTCCGTGGCAAAACAGTTTCCCATATGATATGTATATACTATTGTAAATATCTACTAGCTTGCTCCACTGGTTTCTTTTGGTTGATAAAGTTTGTAAAAGTGGAATGATGAGAGAGATTTGTACATTGCGGGGTGTTGATATATTTATAAGGGTGATGCAAGAGGTGGGTAATTGGGAAATTGACTTTTGCTTATGAATTTGCAATTGAATTAATAAATACTTGGTAAATGTGGCAGATGGCTAGATGTGGTATAATTTGAATGTGGATGACATTGCAAACTGAAAGGGTAAGCTTTGTTGACCAAATTAAATTAATTTTGTGATTTAGGGTACAGGGACGTGTAGGACCCAGATGAAGTAAGGTTACTTGATTGGCTCCATCATCCATATATTATTGTGTGAAAATGGAGGAGAGGGAGCATCTTTGGAAGTGTGTGTGAATGCCTATATGCCACTGGAATCTTGCCTTTCTGATTAGTTTTAGCATCACGTGTGGGCTTGGTTAATTAATCTTTTTCTATAATCTTTTATCCTCCCTCACAAAACCAATCTTCAGCTTTCACTCATGCCACCCATATAAAAAATTATAAAACTATCTTTAATTCAAAATTATAATATATTAAAAACTAAACTACTCAATTATATACTTTCAGAAATATCCTTATCATTATTATACGTGAGATATACAAGGTGATATATAAAAGATTAAACATTTACTTTTATAAAGTCTTGAAGGAATAGAAAAGGAATCACTGCAATTCTTTGTTAGTGGGTTTTGGGTGAAATCCGTCTGTTGAATTTTGGGAACAGCGAAAGAAGAGAGTTGAATGATGTATATCCTGTTTTCACTGAGCAGATAGATTTGTTCCGTGATGAAGAGAATGTTGGAGTGAAAGCAAGAGAAGATGAGTATAATATTGAGACTGAGAGATTTGTTTGGAAATGGTTGCACATGGCAAGGAAAGATATTTATGCGTATGCGTTGTTGGTAATAAGAAAGTAGAAGGAAGAAGAGCCACAAATAAGGTTCTCTAAGCTGGCTAGTGTGGCTATGGCTGTAGAGCATGCATTGTTGTCGGTTGGTAGTTCAACACATGCAATCACTCTAAACCTATTCAACACTGTATTTGAAGTTTCTTAGAAACACCACATAATCTTCTTTATCTACTAACCAATTCAAGAGCAAAAATACCACAAAAAATAATAGTTTCATCTGTACTTTATCAAAATAGTTTTATACAACTCATCGTACAACATTCTACACAATAATAGTTTTTTTTTATATATATATAACTTGTATTGTTTTCTCTTTCTCTCTTAGTTGTATTGCATGAGTTGTTGTACAAGTATACTACTTTATGAGAATTAATTTCCGTGACATCGGCTACCATCTCAGATTTTTATCCACAGGCAGAGTATAAAGAAAATTTGCAAGAAAAAGTCATGATTGTTAAGAATAATTGCCGTATTAAATCATCTCATGTTTGAATTTAAACAAAAAAACATTTTCTTTAAATATCGTTTTCAAAATTTAAAATAATATTAATCGTGTCTACTTCGAAATTTTTAATTAATATATATTATAATGAGAAGTAAAATAGAATATCATAACATTATTTACTTTTTATTTAGAGTTTACCATAATTAGATGAACAAATGTATAGTTTATCACATGTGCTTCCGTTCCGCAATGTATTTATATAGGTAATATTTGCAATAGGATTTTGGTTCTCAAATATAAAAAAAAAAAACAAAAAAAAAACACTTATTTAATGTGTGCAAGTGAATTGATAATAACGAGGTTGCTTCTGTTACCGGACAGAACGATCTTTTGGATTAAAACCTTGCTGTTTTGTTATTCTCACTGAATTTGTCTTCGTATATAATTATACATAATTACACTTTCTAATGTGTCAAAAGCAAAAGCAAAATATTTATTACCACTTTTAAATTAATTTTTTTCCTAAATGTCCTGTTATTCAAATGAATTTATTTTTGCAGAATTGATGTTATTACAGTTAACTTGTATCTAACCAGGGTTAGATTTATGTGGTGATTGATTTTTGTTCTTATCTAGTTTGAAAAATGAAGATAGTTTACCGTCTACTGAATTGGATAAACATTGGCCAGTCACTGAAATTGCCCACAGATCCAAACTGAACCATCAGAGATCCTTAATTTTCTTATCTTTATATGATTTTATACTGACATGATAATATCTGAAATCATCTGCTTTCTCATTTTGACTCATTTTTCCTTTACCTCCTGCTATGCAATTAGGTCACCATATCATATAGTTGAATATTCTTTGGATCCAAGCTAAATCCTGTTGGATCAACTTCCACAGGTTTCAGATTTTAACCGCAACAATTTTTTATTTGTTATTAGAATGAAATAAGATAACTATTTATATATGAAGAAACTTTGGAGGACACAAGCTAGATTTATTAGAGAACAAGGTTATATTTGGATGAAATTTTTTAAAAAAAAAAAAGTTAGGAATGATGTTCATACGTTAAGATTAATTTATGTTAAGTTAAAAATCATTTTTAAAATAAACTATCCATTGACCAAAAGGAAACTATTAATTTCTTTTTATCAGCAATAAAAAAAACTATTAATTTATTGGTAGCAATAAATATATTTTAAATTTTTTCTTTAATTGTCTCTTTTTTATTAATTTTTTTGTCAATATAATCCCTCTTTTTATTATTTAGAGATATTTTAATAAAAACAGTATTATATTATTTTTAATTTAAGTTTTACAAATAAGAAAGAAGACAAATATCATTTTTAGGGATTGCAATTTCACAAATGATTGTTTACTAAAAAGGAAAATAAATAAAATATGAAAATAGATAAATGTGGATAGGTAAAAGAATAATGGTCTTAATCCCATATATGAGAATAATAAAATCTTTATTACTATCAAAACCATTATGTATGTGAACAATTATGATGAAAAGTTAGTTATGTAAACCATTATGTATGTGAACAATTATGATGAAAAGTTAGTTATGTAAAATAGAAGTTGTGGTACAAAGTTTTGTTAGTTTTTATTAATTTCCTAAAATCGAAATTTAACAATAAATATGACATGAAATAATATATTTTACCTTATAGTTATTAATATATGTAAAAAAGTTAAAGTAAAATCATTATGTTAGGGAGATTATTGTCCATAATATCTTAACTCTTTAACATTGAATAGTATTCACAAAATTTGTTTTATTTAAAGGCAAAATAGGATTTTGATTAGGTTCTTTCACCTCTGAAATTCCTGATTTGATTCTCCTTTTGTATCTTTTTATGCTCACACATACCTTACTTTCATCTTGCAACAAGTATATTACAGTTTAATCATTTCTTTAATATCTTTAGACTTTTCATAATAAGCTGAAGAAACATTAGCACAAACGCAATCACAAAACCTCAAATTCCCTCTGTCTGCATCTTTGAACTTCTAGAAAACATAACTGTGATTAGCAACAGTTCTTTTCAAGTCATCAATTAATTACCAAATGTGAAAATGTAAATGATCTTCTAGCATCAAAATAGCAAATAACACTATGTATCATCTCCTCTCAAACAATATATGTAGCTTTCTGTGTTCCTTTCACAGTTTCAGATACATTCTCACTAAACTAATAACATTTGACTTGAAATCAAGTATTACATACGAATCTGATTGCGATATTTGCAATCCAAAACGGGATAAAATCTTCTAAATTTATTTCCTTTTTCATAAGAAGAGTTTTTCTAAGAATGATCATCCTTATATTAGAATCTTATTAGTGCACTCATATCTTTAATTTCAAACTGTAATATTCAAACCAACTATAAAAACTTCTACTGAATCCTTGACTTGGTCATAAAGTTGTCAAATCTCTTATAGTATTGTTTACAAGGTTGCTTCATAGATTAGTTGTCTCATCGTTCTGAAGTTTTCCACGTATAATCATTCAAGTTCCAAAGTCCAATGTGCTGCCAAACGGTTCTAGACTCGAAGATAGACATGTTTTATAGAATAAGTGAAGAAAAAATGACTGTAACCAACACCATTTATTTGATGGTAGCTTTTTGCAAGTCTTGTATCTTGTTACAACTGTGTTTTCATTGTAATATATTCCATTCCCACGTGTTTGTTTTGTTCAACTTTTGATTTTTTGTGAACCTTACGTGTTTAAGACACTGTAGAAGGTTCTTCTTCAATTTGTTCGTCTTCAAAAACTCCACACGCTTCGTCACCCTGATTCGTGTAAAGCATTTCATGATTTTGTTCTCTCTACTTGGAGAAATATCAACATTTGCTGATATCATACCAACATTCTTTCTCTATCAGTAACTCCAATATATATCTTGATGAAACAAAAAAGCTTCTCTTCTGATAAATTTATTTTTACAAGGTAACCTTGTTCTGTACTCTTTCACCCTATTTCCGTTATTGCACAATAATAACATTTTCTTATATGTAGGTTCTAGCTTACTTCCATCATCATTTATGCACAGGGGCACCAAAGCAATCACCAGTATCTTGCTCTTTTTCTAATTGAAATACGATGTTTTTACGTGCACTCGCCTTGATTTTCACTTTTAAAACAAAACAAATATTTGATTTATTCAATTTTTAAAAACTTTAAATATTAATAAATTTATCCCAGACACTAAGTCAATTTTTGCAGTTCTACTTGTTAAATTTTAAATATTATAGATTTTAATATATATATATATATATATATATATATATATATATATATATTCTCTTTATAGGTGCTATCACTCTGTTTTCATTATTTCTATCAGTGTACTTAACCTATAATAATAACAATATAAATATCAAAATTTGAAATCTTAGAACCTAAGATGGAAATTTTTATTTCAACCACGTTATTTTTGTGTTTAGATTATCAGAAAAAAAAAATTACTAGAAATAAGTAACTTTATCTTAAATGTTGAGATCTTAAACAATTTTCTTTTAGATATATAATTTATGTTTATGTTCTATATTCATAAAATCCCCCCTAACTTTAAACTGGCTGTTCTTTAATTTCTATATTCAATGGTTTATATTTATTGACTCTATATTTTTTTATCAATTTTTTCTCTGACTCGACGAAGGTTGTACGAAGGCAATTTCTTCTTGCACCATATCAATTCTAATTTCTACCCTATCATTTTTTAAATTTTCAAAATTATTTTTACTCCGGATTTAAAAATTCAAAGCAGTAAATATAATTCAAAAATAAAAAATACATTATGTATACAAAAATCTGGAACACAAAAATATATTATGGATAAAAATTTCCGAAATTGAAAAATGTGTTCGAAAGTAATTTTTATTTATACTTTTTTTTAAAGTTATTTTCGTTATTTTAGAAGGGTATTTTTGTCATTTTCAATAACGTGTATATTGGAATTAATATGGTGCAGGGAGCAATTGCCTTGTACAAATTACTTATACTTCCTTATAGGCTGCTGCACCTCCATACCTTATTCTCTCACTTTCATAGATTTTCGTATTTTCAAAAATATCCCTCTGTAATATTCCGGATTACATAATCTGGAAGTCATTTTTTAAATTTGTAATTAGCTTCCAGATTATATAATCCGGAAGTTTTTTTTCATATGCATGATTACTTTCCGGATTACATAATCTGGAAGTCTTTTTTCAAATGCATTTCTGGATTACATAATCCGGAAGCTATTCTATGGGGGTGGCACAAGAAGAATAAAATTGTATTTTCATGTTGTGTATGGAGGTGCCAGAAGAAGATATGGAGGTGCAGGAAGAAACAGTCTTTCTTATATTACACGGATCCAAGCACAAAACAGAGTAGCCCAGTTGCATAATTCTTTTAGGTGTTTCTTCCTGCACCCTTACATTTTTCAGTACTACCTATAACATCATTTATTTATTATCACTTGATTGGTAATAACTCTATTTAGAGAGAATATGCAGGACAACTAATTTATTATTATCTATTGTCATTATTGTATTTTTTTTCAGAGCGATTTTTTTAATCTCGAATGAAATAATTTGTAAATAATAATAATATTTTTTTATAAAAGTGTTCAATACAATTGTAAAAATTATGAGTATTTGTATTTTTAATTATCAAATATTATCTGATATTAAACATATTAAATTATTAAATATTTAAAATTGACTAATGTTTATTTTTGGGAAAGTTCAAAATGAAATTTTTATGTTTTAAAACAAATATTTTAAAATTAAATTTTATCTTTAATGAAAAATTTAATTACTTGATCTAAATAAAAAGAATTAAAATATAAGATATCTTAATTACTTTATACAAATAATTATTTTAAAATAGAGAATTTAATTGATGTTATGCATTTCAATAATTGAAATTGTTCAAACTCCTCGTTCAAACACATTCTAAAGATGTCAATAAGGAGATCCACTGGAAATTCAACAAAACCTCAAGAGTGTTTCTTTCTGCACCTCCATATCTTCTTCTGCCACCTTCATACACAACATGAAAATACATTTTTGTCTTTATTGTGTCACCCCCATAGAGTAGTTTCCGGATTATGTAATTTGGAAACTCATTTGAAAAAAGACTTCCGAATTACATAATCCAGAAGTTAAATAAGACTTTCGAATTATGTAATCCGAAGAATAATCATGCATCTGAAAAATGGCTTCTGGATTATGTAATCCGGTAGCTGATTACAAATTTGAAAAAATAACTTCCGGATTACGTAATCCAAAGAATAATCATGCATCTGAAAAATGGCTTCTGGATTATGTAATCCGGTAGCTGATTACAAATTTGAAAAAATAACTTCCGGATTACGTAATCCAAAATATTATAAAGGGGCATTTTTTAAATTGTGAAAAGTTATGGAGGTTAGAGAAGAAGGTATGGAGGTGTAGGAAGAAACAGTCAAACCTCAAACTTCTTACAGTTGTGGTCCATTCTCACCAGGCCCTTCCTAGATCCCTATAACATGGGTCAAGATTGAGCTTTTTCTTGGATCAACATTTTATAATGGGCTTTCTATTCACACTCTAATTTTATTTAAACTCCTCCTTTTTAGATCTCCATTTTACCATAATATCTCACAACTTCAATTCACTTTGTTGTTTATCCTTCTTACTGAAAAGATCTAATAGTACTCCTGAAATTGTTTTTGAAATGCACCCACAAGAAAATTATTTTCCTAAGCTTAAATAATTCTACTTAATAGCCACCACAGAAAAATAACCAGCTAAAGTAAAGACATGATATAGTATCAAAATGTGCATGGGGACAGCAATTAGCCATTAATGCTTTTAAGAGACATGTGCTTTAATCTTTATCACTTGACAAGACAACTTCCAAGTTTAAATTACCTTCAAAACACAATTGTTTTAACAAAGATAAATGAAACCAATCAAATGTTGTTGTTTATTGGGTACATTGTGATGATTGATATCCTCTTAGGAGCAATTTTTTGCATAATAAATACTACAAAATATATTGAATGTTTGAGTTTTTTAAAACATACAAATTTTTTCTACATTTAATATAACATTTCTAGTTTGAATATTACTAGTTTCATCTAGAGTTTTAAAACAATAACATTTATGGGTTTGTCTGTATCTTTTTTAAAGTTCTTTATCATTTTTAAAGAGGGTCATTGTGGACGTTACATTATATTCTCCACTAATTGCACACGTAACATCATCAAATAGAATTTGAATTAACCTAAATCAGAACATCAAGGGTTTGTCTCTCTTTTTTACAGTGTTTTTTCATTGTCTTTGAAAAGAGTTATGTTGGAAGTTACATCACATCCTTCATTAATTACTATGTGGATATATTTCCTAATTAGTTTATTTGTGATTAAAAAGAGAAATTGTGGGTTTGAATATAAGTTAGACAATATTCAATCAACAAGTATATGATAAATTACAGGTGGATCAAAATATATAAATGATGAAACAATTACATAAAGAATACTAGCTAGGGATAAGCACAACCACACTTAGTGTCCTACTATCCAAAGTCATTAAGATGAGAAATTAATTAGTTAGTGTTTAGTACATGTTTAACTAATGGAGGACCTTCCCACAATAAATAACTAATCAAAACCTTGATTTGATGTTTCATGGGGACCTTTTAGTGACACTTTGATTTATAACCAAGGAGATGCCAAGCAAATCATTCAATGTTCACACTCATTCACTCTAAATCGGGAGAAACAGATAGAAGTAATGGTGCTTCTCTTTATGATTGCACCCAACCCCATTTTATCTACAAAAGCATTTCCCACAACCACCATATCCACACAAAGTCTTTGCTTTCATCATCAATAAGTGGTACCTAATCAAGTGGGACTCAATACTGTAATGCTATAGAAAAAACAGAAAGATATATTTTTAGATGTTGTTATAGAAATGTATTTTTATATTATTTTCTAATAATAGTTTAATAATGTTTTAGATAATTATACAAATTAAAACGAATCCTATTAAGATTTTTGAAATTTAAACAAAAATCTTTTAGATATAAAAAGTACAATTATTTATGACTTTGTTTTTGTTGGATATCTCATACTATATAAGATCAATTCATATGAAGTAAGTGTAAATCTTATCTTACAAATCGGTTTTGTAAGGTACAATTAGACTTAAAATTCATTTTTTAAAATGATATTAAAGTTATTTAGATTGGCTTAGAGAATTTTCTGGACTTATCGGGTCACCCATTATCAAACCACCTATGAACATATAGTTCCACACACGAGTTAGCTAGTATTAACGTGAAAGAGTGTGTTGAAGATTCTACATTCACTAGAGATAATATCAATTCATAATATATAAATGAGTACAAATCTCACATTACAAGTCAATTGTAAGATAGAGTTAAACTTAACATTCACTTCTTAAGAATTTTATTTATAATCTAATTGAAATCTAATTCCATAAACTAAAAATATAACTAAATCTACAATCTCTTACAAATATTTAATCTTGAGGATACTTAGTTAAAATATGTGATCTTTAAAGTTTCATTACATATATATGTAGTCCTTTCTTCTTTCCAGTTTTTTAAAGCAAGGAAAGGAAAATAAATTAAAATGAGAATGTGTGATTAACTTGAATAAATCAATCCTTTCTCTTCTTTTTTTTATTGAAATGTTAACATTAACATTGTCGAGACGTGTAAATGAGTTTGTATTTATAATATACAAAACTTGAAGTACAAGTTGTAATGCAAGTGTCTTAGTCAATCATTAATAATTTTCAACTTCATGTTGTCAACTACATTTTTACTTAGTTAGTCTTCTTAAATGTCAATAAATGAGTTGTCTTAATGTAAATTTAACTTATGCATGTAATGTTAATATAATAACTGAATATGAAGAGTTGTCTCCAAGAATTATTAGGAGAGAATAAAAAAAGGTTGGAGAAATTATGTATTATAAAATTTTAACAAATTAGTCTCTATATAGAAGTTAATTTTAAGTATGGATAAGTCAATTTCATCTTTTCTTTTTTATTTCTCTCTAGTGAAAGTTTTTATATATAAAAAAAAATTGAACTTCAGAAAACTCTACAACAATTAAGCACATTTTTTGCGCCAAAATAATGTAGAGTATTAAATTAGGATTTCGAGAAGACTTTTTCAACAAATAAAATCTAATAGATTTTAAATATTTTGTAAAAATGAAATAATATTGTAAAATGTTTTACTATTTAGAATTTTGTAAATTATCTTTTAATGGAATTGTAAAATATAAAATAATAAGATTTAAAATGATTTTTTTATATTTACAAAAATCTTAAATAGTTTTATACATTTTTAACAAAAAAAATTGTTAATAGTATATATATTTTTACTTTTTTTTACTGTGAAATATATATATATATATATATATATATATACTTATCATTCTATTTTGTAAAATTATGTAAATTAATTTGTACTTTAGAGATAGACAAAATTTTTTTAATAAAAATTCTTATGTTAGGCAACAGATAGATAATGTTGATATTACGGTAAATTATAAAGGTACAAACAACCTATAATACTAAATTATATTGAAAATATTAAACAATTTAATTATTTATCATTGCTCAAGTAGACAAAATATTAAGTGCTTTTCATTTTTGTTCTTGAATTTGAATAATAAGTTCAAAGTTATGATTTTAGTTAACTGATAATTCTAAATACGGAAATTCGTTGTCCAACTCAATAAAAAAAAATCATCATATCAACAAAATAATAAGAATGGTTAAAGTGATTGTTCTTTTTACCTTTTAATATGCAAATCCACAATGATATTTGTGAAAGAATTCAAAATAATTTTATTAATTTTTATTTTATAATATTTTATCATTCAGTACAAGAAAATCATAAAATAGAAATCAATTTTTAGAGACCAAAAGTAATTAGTTGCTATAGTAACTAAATTATAGACTATTTTAAAAATTACAAAAAATTTGATTTCTAAATTAGTTTCTATTATTGTTAACTGATTTCTAAATCGGTGTCTAATTAACAATAAAAGTTTTTGCTATCAAATTTAAAATCTAAATAATTGGTAGAAAAAACTTGATTGTTAATTAGACACTAATTTAGAAACCATTTAACAATAATAGAAACTAATCTAGAAACTAAATTTTTTTAGTTTCTAACATAATATCTAATATAGTTATTATAACAACTAATTACTTTTAGTATCTAAAAATTGGTTTCTATTTAATGATTTTCTTGTAGTGATTGCATAATAAATTATTTCTTAAAACCAATGGAGATATAAAAAAAATCTATAATAGTTTTTAATGATATATCCAGCTGCGTCACATGGATAATTAAGGTTTTGAAGTAATATTAAACTTGTTTTAAAAAACATAAATCCTAGTTTTTTTTGTTTTTTTTTTTTTTTTGAAAAAAAATATTAT
>Ga0123342_1000474_pt1 | contig 63255 bp, 33 predicted proteins | sample Turbeawhitnodule_FD_89960 | JGI IMG/M metagenome (GOLD analysis project Ga0123342, IMG submission 89960) | Root nodule microbial communities of legume samples collected from Mexico - Turtle bean Mexico white nodule | ecosystem: Host-associated > Plants > Roots > Nodule | place: Mexico: Nepantla... | reverse complement strand
TTCTTCACAAACAGGACCTGTTCTGGGGAAGCCTTACGTTAAAATAAAGCAGATGTACGAGATGAAGAAGGAGCTGGGAAGAGGCAACTTTGGTGTGACTTATCTGTGTGTGGAGAAGGCCACTGGAATTGCCTATGCATGCAAATCCATATCAAAGAAGGGGCCACAAGAAGTTAAGAATCTTAGAAGAGAAGTTATGATTCTGCAGCATCTTTCAGGGCAACATAACATAGTGGATTTTAAGGGAGCTTATGAGGACAAGGAGAAGGTGCATGTTGTGATGGAGTTGTGCAGTGGAGGTGAACTCTTTCACCGTATCATTGCCAAAGGTAGACACTCCGAGCGTGATGCAGCCACAGTTATGAGACAGATTGTGAGGGTTGTTGACGTGTGCCATTTCATGGGTGTGATGCATCGAGACCTCAAGCCAGAGAATTTCTTGTTCGCCACCAAAGACCAGGATTCCCCTTTGAAACTCACGGATTTTGGATTCTCTGTCTTCTTTCACACTGGTTATTACACCTTTCATGCACATCCATCCTCTTCATTGTTTGTTATCAACTTTGTTTTTGTTGTGCTCTTTGCACTTTAGAAGTTTCTCACTATCATATGCACACTATGAATTTCGAACACTCCTCTTAAATAGTTTATCAGTATGAAGTGTTCAATTTTCTTCGTGACAAAAAAACACCATTTCAACTTCTTTTTTTCATTTCTTAGTGTAATTATTTGATAATACTAAATAATTGTGCAGGTGAGGTGCATACAGATATTGTTGGAAATGCATGCTACGTAGCTCCAGAGGTTTTGAAACGGAATTATGGAAAGGAGATAGATGTTTGGAATGCAGGAGTCATTTTATACATCCTCTTAAGTGGGGTGCCTCCATTTTGGGCTGGTAAGTACAATGCATGAACCACTCAGTTTTGGTTCACAGTACACAGAAATTTAAATCATCATTTGGAACAATTGTTGCAGCTGTCTAGCCTTGTTTATGATCCAAAAACTAAAGGATTGTCATTCGTGATTACATCATTGCACGTTTATTGTCTAACACTTAACAGCTTGTACAATCCTTAACACGGTTTTTTAGATATAGTTTCTATGATTTGACATAAATTTATTAAAAGTTATGAGATTATGCAGGTCTTTGTTTCCTATTTGTTTACTCTACTTCATGATTCTGAACAATACTTTTGCAGCTCTCTTAACACATAAACATATGTTGCTTTAGCTTTATATTTATTGATTTAATGACTTGTGTGTCGGGTTCAGAAACCGAGAAAGGCGAGTTAGTTGATGCTTTGGGTGGTAAACTAGATTTGGACAGCGAGCCATGGCCTTCTATCTCGGACGCTGCAAAAGATTTGATCAGAAAAATGCTTACTTATGACCCAAAGGAACGGATTACAGCTGCTCTGGCCCTTGGTAAATATGTTTATTGTTGCCACGTTTTGGTAGTTTTACTAGTGTCACGGACACACAGATATACCTATAATCACCTATGATCTTTAAAATTTACTAGGATATTATATAATTATGAATTATATAAATTGAGAATAAAGATTTATGTATACAAGTATATTCAGTTTTTTTTAGTAAAAAGATGTTTCTCATAACTGGTTCAGAATGATCAGAAATTCAACAAATATTTTTTAAATTTAACACTTCATTGTCCTACGAGTATCTTGTGTCCGACACGGATACACCATTTAAGAGGCGTGTCAAAGCCTCATATCACCTCCTTCCACACACACAAGAAATCTCTTGTAACAGGCAATACATAATTTTAAGTATTATCTCTCAGTTATACATGTTAATTAACAGACATGATTGCCAACTTTAAATATTCAAGTAAATCACACACTATGTGTTTGAACCAGAACATCCGTGGTTGAAAGAAGGTGGTGAAACATCAGAAAAGCATCCAGACAGTGCTGTTTTAATTAGGATGGAACGGTTCAAAGCAATGAACCAGATGAAGAAGCTTGCCTTGAAGGTCTGTCAAATTTTTCAAATACAAGTGAAAGTTTTATTATAAAAAATCATCTTACACTTGCTTGGTACGACAAAAATGAGGTAAATAATAAACTACACTTTGACTGATAGAATGTCTTGTTTTTGAACATGGAAGGTAATAGCAGAAAACCTTTCAGAGGAAGAAACAAAGGGCCTGAGACAAATGTTCAACAGTATGGATACTGATGGAAGTGGCACTATCACATTTGAAGAACTCAAAGCTGGATTATCCAGATTGGGTTCCCTGCTTAGTGAATCTGAAATAAGGCAGCTATTGAATGCTGTAAGTTCAGTCCATGGTAATAAAAGAATAAAACATTTAAGCTTTTTCTCCATTTATTAAGCAAGAATGAATTGTGTTAGATGATCTTTCTTCTTCACGTGCAATGTCAGATTGGTAATGACAAAAATGGAACAATTAAATACTGTGAATTCGTTGCTGCCACCATGGATCCACATAAAAAGGAGAAGGGGGAGAATTTGTTCAAGGCTTTTCAATACTTTGACAAGGATGACAAGGGGTTAGTCTATTTTTTAGTTTTGTGAATCTTATTGATTCTTGCTTAATTGAAATGATGTTTCCATTTGAACAGTTATATAACGGGAGGTGAACTTAGGGAAGCTATCACTGAGCACCAAATGGGAGAAGAAGCTGCGATAGATGAAGTCTTCGAGGATGTAGACTCAGACAAAGTGTGTTGTGTGATTTTTCTCTCTATTTCTTCTGCACTTGGTGTGAATTGTGACTTACAGTAGAGTTGGTTTTGATTTTGCAGGATGGGAAAATTAACTATGAGGAGTTTATGAGCATGATGAGAAAAGAATGCTGAATAACGATGACAAACCATAAGTTCAGTTAATGGCCACCAATATTCTGGTTAAGTCGTGTACTTGTTTCCTTGTTGCACGAGATAGAATCACATTTGAAATGCAAAACCTTCTATGGCTTTTCTTCAAAAAGTCGTATAAACAAAATCAAATCGGACACTCCACTTAAATGGTATATTTATGTTGAACACTGACACTCGTAAATATCTAATTCGAACAATATTTATTAAATTTCTGACAATTCTAACACAATTTTTTTTTAAAAAAAATATATTTATTTTCTAAAAACTCAAACTTATATTATATAAATTTTTAATATAATTATAAAAATAAAAAACAAATCATTTTAACCTATCTATGATTGCTAAAAAAAATTTAAACATACTTGTACACATAAATCTTTATTGTCAATTTATATAATTTATAATTATTTAATATATAAATTTCGTGTCTCCATGTTCTACATTTTAAAAATTATACGTATCTTCGTATCCGTATCTATGTCGTATCAACGTCCGTGTCTATGTTACATAGCTATAAGTAATTTCAGTACACACTTATGCTATGCAAGTAAATTCGTTTCGTCGTGTTTGTTATTTATTCTGAGGCTACATAAAATAGGCTAATCAAATGCTAAGAGGAAACATGAGAAGCAATCAATTTAAATTAAGTTTCATAATAACACTACCACACTCTAATAACAAATTACCGTATTCTCTATACAACAAAGCAAAACGACACATTAGTAATGTTATTACACAGATAGTTTTATATACAACATTTTTTTATGCGAGTTCAGCAGCTGCTTGTTGAACTGATATTCCACAACAGTAGACTTTTGCTTCAATGCCTCAAAAACAGGCCCTTCCCTAATCCAATCCCTACACTCATCAATAAATGCATCAGTAAATAAATTTAATCAAATAAAGACTACTTCAGTCAATTTTCACTATATTTAATCACCAATTGCAAGAGCATAACTAGAATATGTATTACTAATCCTAAACACGTTCCATAATTCAATCCCAGTTACTTAGGCATTTCAAAAGTGAAATGCAAAGTTATCTGTCAATACTAAAGTTTTTAAAGAGAAATACACATACCCCATATTGACTACAATACACATCAAAATGTACTACTCATTCAAATAACTATTAGATAATCATGAACAGTATGCTCATACAAGTAAGAGCTCTATCAGAAAGAACAGTGTCTTGAGGATATCCCACATGAACAGATAGACTCTATTGCAAACCAAAATCCAAATAAACACAGGAAAGGGGGTAAAAGGTCGATTCCATAGGGCAGTAGAATTGCTTGAAGTAGCGATTGGTGTTTGGCAATGAATTTTAATGATTTAATCACATAATTAGTAATGAACAACCAACGGGGCTCTGGCAAAAGAAATGCCAAGTGTGAAAATAATAGGGAGAGGCTTGTTTAATTTTGTTCTTCCTCTGAAAACAGATCACAAAATGATTGATCGAATCCAATCCTTCACTTTCAAGACCAGGAATTTCAAATTTACACCACTTTGAATTGGCATAATCAACGCCACAACTTCAAAGTCAAGAATCCTCATCATTCCAATTAAAACTGCATTGGGACAAAACATGAATGCAGTTTCATCTTTCAAAAACATTTGTAAACAAAGAAAATTAGGTACACAAAAGATCACATGAAGTGTTTAGGCGAAGAAATCAATTTTTTACCCGTGCTTATTAGATGCAAAGAAAGTGAATCCTTATGATCCAAGACAAAATTCAATAGCACAGGAACAATACAATATTACTGTGTTAAAAAAAACACTAACAAAACAAATTCGGAGGAATCCGCAAGTGAAAAATTGCGTTGATCGAGTACCTTATAAATCAGCGTGGATGGGAATGAGAGGGATTATCATTCTGAATGTGATGTCTGTTCTTCTCGGCGAGCTTATCGATGGCGGAGTGTAGGGCTTCGCGGCCCCCTATGAGCAGTCGGGTCACGATTTCCGGGTCGGTTTCGAAGCGGGCCTGTTCGAATTCTGTTCGGGCATTTTGTCTGAGAACGTCGCGCCAGATGAGGCCTCTGGAATCGGGCCAGACGAAGAATCGGGTGGCCCGAAGAATGTCACGGTAGAGACTGAGCGCTTCGCGGCGAGTGCTGGTGAGTTGCCTCCGATTCTCGAACTCGTCGTTATCGTTTTTGTTTTTGGTTTTGTTTTTAGCGATGTGCCTGTCTAGAAGCTCCTCTACGGTGTCTGGACCCTCGTGCAAGAGACGCTGCTGAATGCATCTGCAATTCCGCCACTGAATCCAATTCCAAACGCTTCGCCATTTTCCCACTCTTCCCACCATTTCTATTCTCTCTCTCTCTCTGGGAACACACTGTTTATTTATTTCTCATTAAATTTTAAAAAAATACTAATTCTTCGGGCTTTTCCTTATATTCGGGCTTTTCGGCCCAATTTACAAATGCATTATGGCTACTTCTTCCTGCACTTCCATACCTTCTTCTCTCACCTCCATAGATTTTCGTATTTTCAAAAATACCCCTCTGTAATATTCCGGATTACATGATCCGGAAGTCATTTTTCAAATTTGTAATTAGCTTCCGGATTATATAATCCGGAAGTCTTTTTTCAAATGCATGATTACTTTCTGGTTTACATAATCCGGAAGTTAAAAAAAACTTCCGGATTATGTAATCCAGAAGTCTTTTTTTCAAATGCGTTTTCAGAATACATAATCTGAAAGTTATTCTATGAGGGTGGCACAAGAAGGATAAAAATGTATTTTCATGTTGTGTATGGAGGTGCCAGAAGAAGATATGGAGGTGCAGGAAGAAACAGTCATGCATTATCCCAGTGGCAAATTCTTCCTGCAACCCACGGTTTCATCCTAAACTTCTAATGGATGATGAAACTACCATTTTCATCTTAGGTTATTTCTTCCTGCACCCCTACATTCTTTGAAATATCTTTGATAATTTTGAGTGATTCTGAAATAAGAGTTCCATAAGCAAAGGTGTTTCTGAAATAGGGATTTCGTAAACAAAGTGTATTTTCATAATAGAAAATCTAGAAGACAAAAACTATCCCTACGAAAAGTATGTTTCTAAAACATTGCAAAAAAGAGAAAGCTGTAAGTATTTTTTAAAAGGGGTAAAATGGTCTTTTCAAAGAAAAATGGGGTGCAAGAAGCCATTTGTTGGGGACATGGAGAAACACCCTTATTCTTAATATAAAAATAAATAAACAGTACATAAATGCATTAGAGAATTCCAAATTCGAAATTCATTTTCACCTTCATCTCATTCCTAATTAAAACTAAAGAGATTATTTTTATCTTCTCACGTTAATAATAACGTAGAGTTTCAAATTTATTGGGTGTGGTAGTAAGAAAAAGCGCTTAAAAGATGTGTTTATTTTTCTTTAACAATTAAAAAAACAAAATGAGAAATAATATTTTTAGCACTAATGATATAAAAATGATGTCTACAATCGCTTTGTATGACATAACCAAGTAACACTTTCATGTTACTTTTTCATTAAAAGAAATTCGTCATATTCTTGGTTTTATTGTATTTCCCCTATCTCTTACATCTCATGAATTTAAAATTGCATAGTTCGAAAAAATTAAAAAAAACAATCAAAATTGTATTGCATATAATTCTTATTTCGAAAAAACGATAAAGAGGAAACAAAATTGATGAAACTAATCCCATGAGACAGTGCTTACATACTTCTCCTCGATTCATAAATAATACATACACTAATCCTTCGAGCTTAACCAAAACAAACCCAGCAGAAGATGAAAATTGCTTGGCCCCAAAAACCAGAATGCCAAATCTCGTTTATTTTACGTTCTTCCAGTCAAAATTTCATCGCATATTACCCTCTCGCAAGACATCAATCATATTATACAATCTCTTCTCATCCTTTTCTTCAATCTGCATACATGAAGTAACCCAATAAAGGATTGTATACAGTGAATGGTTAAAGCAACTGTCTTAAATCTTATTTTTACTTGTAAAACTGATTTTAACATTACGGTATGGATAGTCAGAAAAGATGGTTAAATCATAAGGAAGTCTAAGCACCTTCTTAGCAAGAAACAATACAGCATCAACAGTGCCTTCTGCATATATTGATCTACCACAAACATTATGTTGAAATTCAAAAGAAACCCTGCAACATTTTTTTAAAGGAACATAATACAAGAAGGATAAGTAGTTAGTGACAAGAAGAAATATGTCAAAACATACTATAAAAGGAAACGAAGATATCAATCCTTACGTGTCATCCGGTGATGACAAATGATACATATGAAATGCATGACCAGACAAATGCTCCTCCGGGACTCCAACCATTTCAAGTTGTTGCTTGGGATCCCTGATCAATTTTATCTAGAGAAATTCACGAAGGAAAGAAAAAAAATCCTATAAGAATTTGTAGTTCTTATAATATGAAGACCACAATTAGCAACTTGTTGGCAATATGAAGTTATGCAGGTTACTCTAACCTTAACTCAGGGGAGTTCACAGAATAAGACAACTTACAAATGGATATTCACTGACAACTAGAAATAATTCCCAGTGAACTACACCGCTAATACCAAGATACATGTTCGTCAAACAAATTCAAAACCACACAAAGACCCACACGCTGTCCAACAAGAAAGGATTTTAGCTACGGTAAAGAGTACACAAGGCTATACAGGGACGAACCAACCATGCAATTTCATCAAACACACCTGATCCATATCAAAAGACACCCCCAGTTTGTTGAAGCAAGAAATTACTGCCTTTGCAGTTCCAGATGCATCAACTTTGCTTGCTTGATGGGACTCCAGTACCTACAATCTTTGAGGACTGCATCAGATTTTAATATTACATCAAATCGAAAGATTAATTAAAAGAGAAGCATCATGGGAATTAAATGGTTTACGAAACTCAACGACATTTTACTTAAGAATCACCAATCCTCATTTTTTATTAAACATAAAACAAGATGCCTTAAGAAATCCCTGTCACAAACAAGTAGCAAGGTAGAATGTGAAATACTATCTTTTGTTCAGAGACAATTCAAACATGGTGTACTAGGATAACCAAGTGTTCCGTATAAAACCTTTCCCAAGCCCCAAAATGTCAATGCAAGAATTACCTGTAACGAATACCCTGAGAAGGCTCCAGGAAATTGCTCTGCCATAATTTCCATAGCTGCAAGAAAAGCAACAACCTAAAGAGAAAAAACATAGCAACATAAGGATAACAAAATACAAGACTACTGTTAAAGACATGGAAGTTTGATCAAGTTTCTCTCCTTATCATATATATACCTGCTTTCCCATTTGCGGGGATATCACAGCGTAATTCTTTGAGTCTTCAACAGTCTTATGCAACAAGTTCCTATCTCCACCAGTGGTACCCATCACGAAGGGCACCCCAACCTTACAGTATAGCTCAGCATTGCCTGCATATGAGAATAAATTCAAAAATAGCTCCAATACTGGTACAATCTTCGTGAAACACTCCCAATCATAGATCATAAATTCAAAAGATCAATTGTGTATATCATTAAAATCGGGTCACGTGTCTGGAATTTAGATCCATAACGTACAATGGCCAACTACAAGCCTGTGTGTTTTGTACTGTCAAATCAAATGTTGATTTGTGCACCCAAAAAAAAAAGTTTCATTTTAAGATAAATCAGAAGAAAAACAAAAGATAAATGAATTTGAAACATCAGGTTAACTTTGCTGATAGTAAGATTTCACAATTTACGTCATAAATACTACAACAGCAATGCCTTGTCTAACCCAAAGAAGTCAGTTACATGAATCACAAGACATGATTCTGCTCACTAAAGACCGTATCTTCAGAGATAGTTTACATTATATATAAATTAAAAAAACAATAATTTGATTATTGATAGGAAAGAGACAAAAAAGGTAGATGAAAAATAAAATGGAAGTTAAAAGTGTAGAGAAATAGAGAAGAGAGATAAAGAGACAAATGAAAATAAGAGAGAAATGGTAGAAGGGTATACCACACCATTTTTTAAATTATTTCCATTCTTTTTGTCTGCCACAAGCAACCCACATCAATTTTATCCTCACTCCTCCCTCCATTTCACTCCAATTATAAATATCCTTCAAGATACAATACAATACATACCATTAACCGCATTTGGTACTGTGTAGTCCACAACAATCAAATTTGGATACTTTTCAAGGGCAGATGCAAGAACACTCTCCCTGTCAGAAGGGCCATGCACAAGAAAATCCCTTCCACCTATCTCAAAAGTCTGTCCAGACTCCTCTTCACACCCAAATGACACAGGAACAACATGCAGTCCAGCAGCTTCCGCTGCATTAATCACGGCCTTTCCCATTTTTCCAGTACACGCATTAACCTAAACAAAATTTAGTTAAATGCATGTAAGCTAATTGCACTGTGTTTTGCAACTAAACCCTGTTCAGATAAACTTATCCCCAGCCAATTACAAAAGATTAAAAAAAAATAGATTGAACTTCTCCCATAGTAGATAGAACAGATACATTGTACCAAAATTAAGGGTGTAACTTGATTTTAACTGGGAGAGTCTCAATTTATTTTTATTTTTTTTCTAAGTACAGATAAGCTCATTCAATTAAGAGAACTTTCATGCAACAATAACTATTTTGTGCCCGTTTGTTTTAAACTGGAGAATCAGTAATTTAATAAAGCAACGCAAAATGCAAAATGAACTCCTCATAGTGAATTACCATTATTGGAATACCCGTGTTTTTGGACGAAGGTACAGATTTTACGAGAGAAGTTTCAACGGGCGTGGCTGAAACTGACACTACAGGGAACGAACGTGATCTCCTCTTCCTCGAAACGGGGACACTGGTTCTTATACATGTGCTATTGGCGAAGAATGCGAGATGATTTTGGTGTCTGTGGAACACGTTTGGTGTGGTTTTCAGAAAAGATGTTGCCATTGAAGACGAAGAGTGAGGACCTGAGGTCAATTTGGGGGTTTAAGGTTTTAGCTTCTTGCTGCGCTTCCTGAGACCCGTCCCAGATTAGGTTTTACAGAGTCTTTCTTTTTCGTCCGCCATTGTTGAGGAAAGTGAAAGGTGAGTAAAGATTTGGGCCCCATTTTCGGCCTTACTGGGCCCAAAACTTCAAAGTTAAAAACAACAAACAGGAGTCAATTTCTTCCTGTACTCCCATGGTTTCACCCTGCATACCCATGGGTTTGTGAAATTACCATTTTATTCTTAATAAAAAAAAATCCTAGAACACCCCATCTTCATTTTTTCAGCTCCTGCAACTTTCTCAAGCTCTCTTCATCGCTATAACAAAACCTCGCTGTAAAATCAACACAAAAACCCTTCAACCATTTTCAATAACAAACCATTGAACCCCACACAATCAAGTGTTGGAGATGAATATGTTGTATGAATGCCAACAGCATCTGCAACAAACGAGGTAAAACTATTTTTCAGATATTTTCTTTTTGTGGAAAAAATGAGAACAACTGTAGCTACTTCTTTAGTTCACATGACTGCAAGTCCAGTGAATATCACGAGTGGTGCTCAAATTACCGAATTGACTTCATTTGTTTCTTTATAGAAAAAAGATGGAACCCTTTTACTTTCTATATTATGCTTTTATGTTTAACGACAGTTTCATAAGGTACTATAAAAACCGTGTTTTTGTAGGCTTTCAAGAAAGCTAGAAGCATGGGGTTGGAACAATTAGTTGGATATAAACGAGAAGATAAATAGTACATAAAGAACGTGGAATCAACAACAAGAAGAGAAAGATCGTGTAGATGAAATAAAACCTAACCTTGATGCAAACGACTAAAAAATCGAGTACTAAAAATGTTTTAATTGTCGTCGAAGTGAATAAGTTGAAATTCAAGAATAAAAAACTTAATAAAACCATATCTACTTAGTCGTTACTAAAATAATTAATCATCTAAAAAAAATTTAACTTTTTACTCAATATTTATACCAGTGACTTTCAATATTTATTATAGAATAATTTTGCGATTTATTATAAAATAAACTTTTTAAATGAATGCAGGTTGTCATCTTTACGTCATTTCTAAACCCACGTTGATAAGGCCAGCAAATAATAAATGTAAGGTTTACAACATGTAAACAGCTGATTATACTATCAAAGAAAATACCTTCCATAAAACATGAAATTTAAATGTTAACACAAAAATCCTGGCGGAAAAAGAAATTGAGCAAAAACAAGGATAACTCCACTCCAAAAGAATCCAAAATTTGTGATCTACATGCAAGTTAAAACAGCTCCTAATAATGCAGCAATTATACTGCACCCATGATGAACTTTCACTCATCATCATCATCTTCCTCGTCATCAGCAGCAGAGTTCAGAGCCTGCAAGCGTGCAACCAACTTGGCCTTCCTCTCCTCATAAGTAAGTTTCTTCAGGTTGTACCTTCAAAAACAAGGAAATACTTTCAGAAACATTCCAAACCAGACATTTCAAATCTCAAGTAAAATAATTAGCACAAACTAGATAAAAAACATAGAAATAACGAAATATACTGCTGATCCTGAAACTGATCTAAATCCACTCGATAGAAATCAAATGACAAAACTAATGCATATATATAGACACACGTATATATACATGCACATTTCATTATTTATAGAATAGATAAGCTTTCTGAAAATATCGTAGTGATTTAATTTACCTCTTGTGTTCCTTTGGTGGCTCTTTCTCAGATTTCTTGAAAGTAGGATCAGCTCGAATGGCAGCATGAACCTTCTTGTAGACCTCCTCCAGATTATCAGGCTCTATTCCACGCTTGATATAATCACTGAAGTGTGTCTGGTATTTTTCAGGCTCATCTTCGATCAAGGTCTGCAAAAAATATAAAATGGTTTGCCGAGCTTATCATTTGAAAATCACAATATTGCGCTAAAACATTCCACCAAGATGATGCTAAATGAAATCTGTTCATACCTTCATATAAGAAGCAACATGTCCACCAAAGACATATTTGCGGTGAATATCAGCGTCAAGCTCCTTCTTATCCTTATCAAATCCAGCAAACCTTTTGTCACTGTGAGGAATATCCAATCCCCCATCCAGAGCTCCCTGTAAACCATTACAATTATTCAATTTGTCCACTAATAAACAGAAATCACACCAGATAGCATTGCACATAATAGATCACCTTAAGGGCACCAAAGACACGATTTCCTGTTGTAGTCTTTATAAGACCAACATCAAGGAGAGCACGGAATGGCCTCCTGGTATCAGCAGGTTCAACTGAATAATCTTCTCCAGTGGCCTAAGAAGGAAACAAATTAACTAAACAAAATGAGACAAACAAACATAAATGCAGAGAATAGCAAACTCATATACCTCAACATTTCCTTCATACTCCTCGTCCATCTCAAGCTTTTTAAGAACTCGACGGGCCAACAAGAGCCCAGTGCAATAAGCTGGTCAGAGTAAATGGGTGAGAAATATATACAAAAACCTTGAAGGAGGAGAGCTAAGAAGATTGACTTTCTCAGAAAATACCTGCAGCATAGTTTGTAAGGCCTACTTCAAGACCATAGCGTGGCAGCTCATGTGAATATGCTGCAGCAAGGACAATATCGCCAGCAATGCTAGCAGATGTTATTTGGGCGATGATGTCCTTGTTGGTCTAATAACATAGTCAAGGTTTATACACATTGAAAATTGAAAAAACATAACTGGCAAAAAAACTTCAGCTATTCACATGATAAGTCCAAGTATTTCTAACTAGAAGAATTATTAAATTATAAGCACGTAAAACCATCTCTCAATGACGTAAAAGTAGGATACAAATCGAACCACAAAGCGATATTTTGGGGTGTTGTACTTGTTTTTATCCTGGTTAATCAACCGAATCCTGGCTCGGTAATCGGTTTTTCCCTCTGCGATAATAAAAATTACAAGTATAAAAAAATGTTTGCAAGAAACAATATAGACATTAAACAAAAAGAAACGAAACAAACGCAACACCTCTTCTTCTCTTGAACTTCACTTGATATCTCTTGAAGTAGGCCCTTGATTTCTGAGCCTTAACGAACACCTTAAATATACACACAAAAATGTTGATACAAATTGTCAGAAAAGAGGGATAGGAATAGCCACACACGAAGCAGAGCTTGGATTAAAACAATTCAGAACAAAATAAGAAAACACAATGGAAGAAGAGGCAAAAGCACACCATAATTGAAAGCTAAAATTACACGAAAACGTGTCTATAAGAAACTCTATAAAAGCAAAAGACGAGAACGCAGGTAAACGAAAACATGTATATCTGCAAGAATAACAGGGCAATAAGAAGATGAAAGAAGAAGGATCCAACACGCACCATTGCTGCTGTGAAGCTCGATCTCTTCCCTCGACTGTGACTGAGGTAAAAGTGAGACCGACTTAGGGTTTGCCAATGTTTTGTTGGTTTGTAGTGGGCTTAGGGTTTTGTAGGCCCAAATGGGTTTATTCATTTGGGCTAAGGTGCGCCCATCCATTAAGTTACTTTTTGCACCCACATTGTCTTCTTAAACCCTTTATATATTTTAGAAAGGAAGAAAGTAATTATCCATGTTTGTTCTTTTTATTTTTTCTTTAATTTTTATTAACTTTATATTTTTATTATTGATACGAAATTGTTTAATTTTAGATATTAACTGTAATCGGTTTGTTAATTAAGTTAAATAGTAGAAGATGGTTCCAAGTTTTGGGTCCAGTGAAGCCAAAAACTCATCCTTCACTCCAATATTTTTTCAATAGAGATGGTTTTGATGCTTTTAACTTTCCACCTCCCCTTACTCAGCTGACATATTCAAGAAAATTGAACAGAAATGGTGCAATTCAATATGAAAATTATAGAAAATTGGTAAATACAGAAAAAAATTATTAAAATAAACATTTTTCAATTCAAGTTGTTACTGATATATATATATATATATATATATATAACATTAATTAAATCCATTAATTTGTTACTTTTTTAATTAAAATTAATTAAATTCATTAATTTGTTACTTATTTTTTTAATTAAAATTGTTAACCAGATTAAGAAAACTTCAGTTTAAATAAAAATGTAAGTAGATTATGATTACTTTAGTTTATTTTATTTAAATTAAATTTGTCAATTTTTCTGGTAATTTCAATTGAAATTCTTTTTTCTCAAAAAATAATTATTAATATTTTAATAATTTAGGAATTTTTTAAAATTACATCAATGTTGTGAAAAAAAATTATTTTATAGATAAATAATATCAAAAAATTAAAATTAAATTTTGTTTTGACAAGAATTCCTCACTTTAACTCATCTAAATTCTTTTTCTATTTTGTCCCTACTTAATATTTTATTTTATTGATTTATTTTGGTTATTTGGACATTTTATAATTTTAGAAGTTAATAAAGTAGTATTTTAATTTTCAAATAATATTTTATTTTATTTGTTGTTGAGTGGATAAATGGTAGTTACTTTTCTGTTTTAAACTGCTCTTTTTCTATGTTAAATAAAAATAAAAAATTAAATATATTTGTTAATATTTGTTGGTAGATGTGGACACATTAGCATGAGAGTGGAAAAATTGTTATGTTACTTTTCTGTTTTAAATTGATTTTTTTTCTCACTAGGTTTTCTTTTGCACACATAATCTCATTCTCAATACAATAACAAAATTCAAATGGTCGAACTCACAAAACCTTCAAAGTCATCCAATGTGAACCAAGGATTGAAACACCACCACTTCTATCGTCACCCATCAGATGACATTGTTGTATGAAAATGATATATTGTTTGGGATATTAAAAAAATATTCAAACTGCATCAATCCAAGTTTTGCATAGAGAAAGAAAACTTTAATCTGAAAGATTGCCCTCACCCGCATCATCTTCCTGGTATTAGATAGATTATTCCACTACACTTAGAGACACATTTTCATGTAAAGACTTTATTATCACGTGACATTGTGGTTTCTTTGTTTTTAAATCTCCCATACCGCACAAAGAAAAAATAGGACGATTTATGTGTCTTCTCATATGTATTTGTATTTATTAAAATGAACTATAAATTTATAATCTTAATATAAATGTACAACTAATGACATTTTTTATTCGAATTTTAATATTAAACATAAATATATACAAATAAAAAAAATAAATACAGATACACATGCGTTATCACGTCTGTGTTCCCGCTAGTTTTAAATAAATTGGATTAAAAATAGGTTGTGCAATAAATATAAAATATTTATTACTTTTTAAATATTTTTAAAGTTAAAAATGTTTTTGCTGTTTTGAAAAATTGAAATTATGTTCGTGAAGTAGCATTTAGGGTTAATACAATTATAAATAAAATTGGTAGCATATTTAAACAAAAATTATAAAATGATAAACAGTACAATTTATACATTATTAGAAAATATAAATGTAAGAAAAATTATCATCCCTGAGAAGCTCATTGAGAGGGTAGCCTTTTTCGTTGTTTTCGTTGTCGTCCTTGTGGCTGTTCAAAACATTGTTATTCAGTTAATGTAATTTTAAACAATTTCTAAATTATTACTGTATACATATTTTTATTTTAAAAATATTAATTATCATTCATCGAAGAAAAAAAATCAACTTTAACAAAGTTGTCAAGTTTAAACATAAAATACAGTGAAGTTGAACTTGACAACAGAATTGAAAACTTCAATTTAAATAAAACTAAAATTATCAACTAATGAATTTAATTAATGTTTCCTACACCATATTGATTGAAAAATGTTATTTTTTAATTTTTTGTATTTGACTAAAAAAATTTCATTTTTGTAATTTTTTCTATATTTGTATATTATATTGAATTCCACCATTTCTGTCAATTTTTCATATTCAGCATTATTTACATTTTTTTCAAAGCATTTGAACATGTATATATTTCATTCAAATTTATGCAGTAGTGAAAAATATGAGGTACCTTGAAAGCAAGTTTCTTCTTCTTGTTCATTGCTGTGAACTGTTTCATCCTACTCAAAACATCATTGTCTATAGGCTTGTCAGATGCTTCACCACCCTCCTTCATCCAAGGGTGTTCTGGTTCAAACCAGTAATGTAAATACTTTTATATTGAGTTTAACCATCAGAATGTGAGAGGCTAAAACATGAATGCAGCACTGAGTGACGTTCTTACCAAGTGCTTCAGCAGCTGTAATGCGTTTCTTAGGGTCACGGCTCAACATTTTCCTGATCAAATCCTTTGCAGCAGCTGAAATAGAAGGCCATGGTGCACTCTCCAGATCAAGTTTGCCTTCCAAAATTGAATCAAATATGCCTCTCTGGGTTTCTAAAATTGCCCCACAGATGAAGTTACTGAAGCAATCAACAGTACTAAAACAATGTAAACTACGTATCTATGCATGAGATGTTAACCTATCACGTTTGATATTCTTATATAAATCAGATGAATGAGGAACTTTTAGCTAGTGTTTGAGTTATAAACAGAAGTCATTGATTATACTTACCAGCCCAAAATGGAGGCACTCCACTTAGAAGGATGTATAAAATGATTCCTGCACTCCACACATCTATTTCTTTTCCATAACTCCTCTTTAACACCTCTGGGGCCACGTAGTATGCACTTCCAACAATCTCCTTATACACTTTACCTGCAGAAGTGGATATTGTTTAGCACAATCCAATTATTAGTTTTTGAAGTTTATATTTTTTACTGTGGTAGCATCACCCTTTGTTAGAGAGAGATTATAGCAGTATGTCAATGTATAATACTGTTAATATTTATAGGTTAATTAAGATTAAAAAGCATTTAATAAGAAGAAGATAAAGAGTATGGAAATGAGAGAGAGAGAGAGAGTGGTGAGTGACCTTCCTCGATGAAAACGGAGAGTCCAAAATCGGTGGTTTTGACCGGAGCATCGTCTGTGTTGGTGGCCAACAAGAAGTTCTCTGGCCTGAGGTCTCGATGCATGACGCCCATGGAATGGCAGACGTGAACGGCGTTCACGATCTGCCTCGCCACCGTTGCCGCCTCACGCTCGGAGTAGTGCCCTTTGGCAATGATGCGGTCGAAGAGTTCGCCGCCACTGCACAGCTCCATCACCAGGTGCACTTCCTCTCTGTCCTCGTAAGCCCCTCTTAACTCCACAATGTTGGGTTGCCCCGAGAGATGCTGCAGAATCATAACCTCTCTTCTCACGTCCTCAATCTCATTTTCACTCAAAAGCTTCGACTTCGCAATGGACTTGCACGCGTACTCTCTCTGCGTCGTCTTCTCCACGCACAGATATGTCACACCCCATTGCCCACTTCCCAGCTCTTTCTTCATCTCGTAAATTTCCTCTATCTTCACGTACGGTTTTCCCAGAATACCTCCCGTCGTCTCTGGCGAGCTCGTCTCTTTCTCACCACCACCTGCAACTGCAACTGCAACTGCTTTCCTTTTTCCACCATCTTCTTCCGAGCTATGCTCCGGCGAGGACTCCCATGACTCCATGATTTCTACTTCACGGGCCTCGCTGCTCGACGCCTTAAACAACCCCAACCCCATTTTTTTTTCTGATCACACCTTCTTTTTTTACTTTTCTATCGCCGTTCCTGGAACTGATAATAACCCTATTTATATAACCCAATTAACTGTTCGTTTCAGTGGGGTTGGTTACAATTTCCAATGTTTTTGGTGCTTTTCTTCTCATTTTGGATTAGTGGGAAGAACAAGAATAGAATAATCTGTACGTTGTAGGTTTTGAGCTTTGCGTGTTAGAACCGATTCCATTACTCTTCTCTTGGTATTGGTACGATCGTGGGAGAAACACCATGAACGCTTCGCATCTATATATGTATGGGTTCTTCTTCACGATTCTTTCCATAAGTTAGATTAAAAAGTAATCTAGTTCAATACAAAAGTCTCCCAAAGTCTCTAACTATGTTGCACACGTACGAATACTGGCACTAACACAACACGATACAGACACGCAGATACGTATAATTTCTAAAATGTAGGACACGTAGACACGAATCTATATATTATATAATTTTGAATTATATAAATTGAAAATAAATATTTATGAATAAAAATATGTTTCATATTCTTTTTTGGAGGAGAAATATATTTTTTATGACTAGTTCAAAATAATTTGTTACTTATTTCTATAATCATAATAAAAATTTATACAATAAATTTTAATTTTAGAAAATTATTGTATTTATACTTTTTAAAATTGTGTTAAAACTATGCTAGAATTTTCAAAAATCAAACAAATATTTTTTTAATTAAACACTTCACCGATAAATGTTCTACGAGTATCGTTTGAGTGTCAATACATTCGACACGGATTAAGAGAAATGTCTGAGTATCAAATCACAACAAAGAAATACTCAATTAAATTGACAAATAACAAAAAAAATATAAAGATAAATAAAATTGACACCTTCTAAATAAACTGAAAAAGCAAGTTAACCTGCCAAAATTAATATCGAACAAAAGAATGAATGATTTTGTCACTTTTACTAAATTTTTTCTCTGATTGTTAAAAAAATGTCCTCAAACACTCTTTTAACAAATTTTTTCTTAGGATTAAATTTGTAAAATAAAACTCTAAACCATCATCATTAAAATAATGTGCTTTCGCGTAGAATAAAAAATATCACATTTTCATATACCTACTATCACTAACGTCTATTTTCCTTGAGTGAAACTTTAACATCTATGTCTTTCGCACAAAATTTCATAATCTATTTATAGGTAGCAAAATCATATAAAATTTGATGCATGAAAAGCTTTACTCACCCCTCCTTGTTTAATTTAGCAATATCAATGGGCCCAATTCTTTGAATAATTTAGAAGTATACACAGCTGACATTAACTATAATTACATGTTAAGGTTATATTTGTTGTTATTTTGTTGTTAAGATTATGTTTGTTTGTCGGGTCTAAGTAGTTTTTAAGACTATTACGAATAGAGTGATTATATTTTGACATCCCGCTCCAGTTTATACCTACATTGAAATATTAATATTTGTAATAAAAAAAAATTAAAAATAAGAAAATGTCTTTAATGAAATATTAGACAAAATATAAAATGTTAAAATAATTTTTAAAATTAAAAAAATTAAAAATAATTAAAATATTAATATTTAGTGGAGTGTAAAGTAGAACAATAGGTGTCAAACCATCATTTTCCATTACGAATATGAATAAAACTGATATGAAAATCATCTTAAATAATAATAAACATGTTTAATATAATAATTATATTCTTTTTTTCTCATATTATTATAATAATTTAAATGACAAAAATTTACCTTAAATGAATAATTAACATTTGGTATTAAAAAGAACTAAAAATAGAGCTGGATATAGAAGAATAAGGAGCACAGCTAAAGGACATAACAATTATGAAATCACGCCCTATAAATTCGTCTCTAAAATCTTGATTACTAATTAAATATTAATTTAAAAATTATTTAACAATAATATAAAGTAATTTAAAAACCAATTTTTTTTTTAGTTTCTAAAATAGTTTTTAATTTAGTTACTATTTCAACTAATTATTTTGATCTCTAAAAAATAATTTTTATTTTAAGATTTCCTTGTATGACGGTTTACAATTAAACTAAATAATATAGTTAGATGAGATCCTTCTTTATTAGGAACAATAATAAATTCAATAATCGATATATTAATGCTATTTATGTTGATTTATTGAAAAGATTTTCTTAGAATTAAATCTTGGTATGATTAAAAAGTTTATTTTACCTTAATCCTGGGAAAGTGAGTGATATAAACCACGATTACATAAAAAGTGAACTAGGGTTTGGATTCATTGAGTGTTTGAAGAAATTGAGTGGGAAAAGAAGATAAAAAGTTGGGTGATGGGACCATAAATAGGAATCACACTTATAAAAACCTACTCAACTCTCTCCACAGATTCTCATCTGCTGCCACTAAACCATTTCACATTTCTTTAATTAAACTAACATCAACTTTGCAATTGGTTATCAAACTCTCAACTTTCATTATCATAGCCTCTAGCTAGCCATCTTCAACATCTTCCCTTATCCCATACTTATTATTAGTTAAGTTTGGCCCAACATTAACAATTAAGTAAGAGGGAGCACACTATCACTAACATATATAGCTTTCTATAACTTCTTTTAATTTAAAAAAGCATTACATATAATGCAAGGCAAAGAGTGTAACATAAGTGATCAAGTTATAATTATTTTTTCAGATGATTCTTATCTGCAAATGTAAACTGAGTTTTCTTTCTTAGAGTTAAATATGTTTTTTCGTTAGTGTATTACGTGAAATTGATTTTCATTCATTAATCAAACTTTAGACATCTTGAATATTTGTAGTAAAAAAATTATTTATATAATTTATTGTTAATTTGTTTTACGTGTGAAACAGATTTTCAAATATGAACTAAAATGTTAAAATATTTCCTGAATCAACTAAGATATTAACATATTTTATTATAATTTTTAATTTGTTATGAAATTTTATGAATCAACTAAAATATTAACATATTTTATTATAATTCTTTATTTACATGAGTGTTATGAAATTATAATAAGTGGACTGAAAATTTATTTATTACGTAGAAAAATTGATAATAGTTTCTTTATTAAAAGTATTTTAAAAAAATAAAATTTAAATTAAAAAAAAAAACAATTTTGCGTATATTACGTAAACCAAACATATATTTAACCATTTGTTATATTAATGGTACACGAATAATGATAATAGAAAGAAAAAATCCATACTTTGAACACAAAAAAGTGTTAAATGTAAACATTATTTTTTTTTATTGGAAACAAGTAGCATATGTTGTGAAGTTGCGGGGAATAGTTAGAATCAATACGCTAAAAATGCAACACGTTCACTTCCTCTTTTTTATGATCTAGCCTTACTTTATATCAAAATGATTTTATTCATTTAATATTTAAATTATAAATTCATATAAAATTTTATTAAAATTTTAAAAAATTAACAAGGTGGCAATACAAATTATATGTTAGTATATTTAAAAATAAAATAAATATATATATATATGTATAAACGAGACATCTAAAAATTATATTAAATATTTATATATATATATATATATATATTAATAAAATTGTGATTTCATTCATATTAATCAAATCTCTTCACTACCTTATAATCCAGATAAAAATATATTTGACGTTATATTTACTGTATCAGAAAATAAACAATTGTTATGAAATGAAATGTGGTAAAAATGTCATGATAGAAACATTTTTTTTATATTGATTACTTATAGGATGTAGATAGTGTATCCTTCAACATCAATTGCAAGTCATAATTAATGTAGAGTTCTTCCCAGTACAAAACATTGCTATTTTTTTCCTTTTTTTAAATCAGTGATTATTCTTTTAAGTGACATAAAATGATTTGTTTTCTATATCAATTACTATCTAAAGTAGAAAAAATTCTCACTTATAACTTATATAAAATTTTATTATAGAGTTTTGTTATTGTTTTAATTATATCGTCGAAAACCTGTTAAAATGTAAATTAATATAATTTTAATATATTTGATCTTAAGAAAATAATTTTTAAGTTAATATAAGTTTTGACTGTATACAAACATTACGCTTATTTGAGCTCATATGATATTATATAAAATTATGTTTAAATATTAGTTTAACACACTATAAAAAAATATTAAATAAAAATTAATTTTATAAACTAAAATAATTAGTTACTATTTAATTAAATTAGATATCATTTTATAAATTAAAAAAAGTATTTAAGTGATTTTTATTATTAATAAAAAAATTATAAAATGGATTTTGGTTTCTCTCTAAAATGTTAATAGAAACTAATTTAGGATATAAAGTAATAAGTAGTTAAAATCTTAGTAATTAATAATTAAATACCAATCCATAAATTGTTTTATAATTTTTCATTAATAATATAAATCACTTTAAATAACAATAGTTTTTTAATATTTAAAATAATATCTAGTCAATCTAGTTATTAATTATTTTTTGTCTCTAAATTTAGTTGTTATTTAAAAATTATTTTTATACTAAAGTATTTCTAAACAAATAATTCACATGTCTCACAATAAAGAATTAATTGTAATTTAAAATCAACTTTGAATTCAAACCTTTTTAAACATTTTTCTCATTTGATTAAAAGATTACAAGTTTTACATAAAATATTATTTTATAGCATCCTAAAGAAATTAAACAATAAAAAATCATGTTTTTGTCTTTGCTTTTTGAAAACAAAACGTGGGATACAAAGGATTGGAGTAGATTAAGTAGTAGTTATTTTGAAAGGGAGAAGAAAGGAGAAACCTACCATATTCAGTTCAATTTTGTCTCTTTATCACTTTCTATTTGCTTTTCTATGCACATAGCTGTATGTCATCAACTTCTCATCTTTATCCATATACATTAACAACTATTTTTTTTAAAAGACATTTAGCTACTTAAGATGATTAGATCAAATGATTAAACTACATATAATTTAATTTAGCTGATATAAAATTTCCATTTCTAAAGAGAAACAAAATCAAATGAGGAAAATATACGAGGCTTGGCCACGTTTATTAAATGGTGGGTTTGTGTCTGACATATGTATCGGACATCGATACTCGTAAGACACGTATCGATTAAATGTTTAATTCATAAAATATTTATTGAATTTTTAACAATTTTAACACGATTCTAACATAATTTTAAAAAAAAATACATTAATTTTCTAAAAACTCAAATTTATTGTATAAATTTTTATTATTATTACAAAAATAAGAAACAAATATTTTTGAACCAGTCATGATAAATATTTGTTTGCTGCAAAAAAATTGAAACATACTTGTGCATATAAATTATTATTGTCAATTTATATAATTTATAATTATATAATATATAGATTCGTATTTTCGTGTCTTCGTATCCTATATTTTAAAAATTATAAGTATTTCTAATTATATGTATCTCTATTTTTTTTATCGACAATAAAAATTAAATATAAGATGCAAACTACTTCATGGGTAGTTCAATCATTATGCATAAAAACAAAAACAATAACTAGAGACTAACTCAAAACCCAACCTAACACCCCTTATTGCTAACATACAAGAAAACATAACATCACAACAAACGACCAACCTCAAACCCAATCTTATACATTTTAAAGGTTCTAAACACCAACTAGAAAAGTGAAATAAACATAATCATGTGTAGAGTGTATAACAATTAAATAAAGTGGAAAATGTTTTTATTTAAATCTTTTTTTTTCCCTCCCTACTCCACTTGCCATCAACAAAATGCTATTTGTTAGGACCACATAGCATAAAATTAATTATCTCATTATGTTGTAGGGTAGGGGTCATTGATTTAGTGGATGATAAAATACAAAAGATATTTATTTCTTTTAAATTAATTTTGAAAGACCATCATTTGAGTGTTAAGGTGGCATAGGAGATGTTGTTCCCTTCAAAATCAAGGGACATAGGGTTGAGATAAGAATGTCCTACAAAACATTTGTTTATAGTATTTTGATGTGTGATGTCATTCAAGGTATGGCTCCATTCTACTAATAAGTAGGACACCAAAATAATGTCCTTACCACCTGTCTAAATATGCGTGAAAGATGTTATTCAACACAAAACAAAGCCCTTCATCATCATGCATCTCATATACATACATATATATATATATATATATATATATTATTTATTAATTTCTTTTAATTACAGGGATAACCCAATACACATAACTTTTGTACATCAAGTTTCAATAAATTGTTTTTAAAATAATAAAATTATTTCTATTTTTTCTAACTAAACATTTCAATTCTATTATACTATTTCATCTTCTTCACTGGAATCTAATCTTATTTCTGATACTTCAAAGATCACTTTTTGACTGCAAATATTGCACATTCAACCCTCATTCACATGGTTAATTCTGAAATTTCATTCATCTGATGTGCTGCTGCTGCTGTGTGTTCTGTATCCATCATCACCAATTCAAAGACAAAAGATTATTTTCTCCATTCATCGTTTGGTTAAACAAGGACAAGAAGGTAGAAATTGTTCTGTTCACCCATGCTAAAAAACACCAACCTCTGGATCAAAACGGGATAAATAAATAAAACAAAAACACTTGCAGGCTCTTCTTGTTGCTGTCGGAAATGAGAAGAGAAAATCTCTATCCCTTTCTGTTCTTCCTCTATCTCAACGCCCACTTGCTTCTGCCAAGAACCCATCTCCCTCACTCAATAAAAAATTGAAAAATCCTTTTTTTTTCAAAAAAACAAAAACCTAGAATGCTTCCGAGAAGAAACAAACAAACACATTTGTCACCCCACTGAAAAATTACCGGTAATAATCAAAGTGAGAAGAAGAAAGAAACAAAGGGGTGGCGTGGTTCAACAATGTGAGAATATTTTGCGGTGCAGGGGAGAACAGAGAAACTGTACAGAGGCAAAGTGTTCGAATCCAATATCAAGGAGACAAAAACAGAGGGGTTTAGGCTTATGGTGAGTCGTGAAAGTACCCGTTGTTCTGTCTTGGTTTTGCAGAGTTCAGCAAGGATTTTCCGAGGAAGAGAACAGCGTGGGGTCGAGTTTGGCTCGGCAGAGAGGGCAGAGAGGGTGCTTGGAGAGCCAGGTGTCGGCGCATTCCACATGGAAGGCGTGGTTGCAACCGGGAACCAGTCGAGCGGGTTGGTCGGCGGCGATGTCGTCGAGGCAGACGGCGCATTCGGAGCCCATGAGAAGCTCTTTTCCGGTGATTGAGGGAAGGTTTTGGAGCTGTGCAGGGGAGAGGCCGGCGTCGGGGAGTGGCTTCGCCGGTAGCTGCGGATCGGCGCGGTGAGTGGTGGCGTACCATAGAAGACACATGTAGACGATGAAGACGGCGCTCATGCCAAGGCAGGGCAAGAACAGCGCCAGAAGGACGGAATCTAGCATGTCCAGCTTGTGACACCAATCTCTGAACCAAATTTAGGTTTACAAATTTAAGAAGAAGAAGAAGAAGAAGAAAAAAGAAGAAGAAAAAAGAAGAAAAAGAAGAAGAAGAAGAAGCTATGAAAATGGTAATGGAAGAGTTGTTTTTGATTGATTGATTGAGTGAAGAAGATGGAATGTGTGGGTTTTAAAGTTTTCCTGAAATCATAGACTGTTTCGTATGTGACAAGGAAAGCTCTTCAAAAGCTTCACCACCCTTTCCACTTTACTCTACCCATATCATCACTCTCTTCACATTTTTTTTAAAGATAACAAAACATTATACTATTTATTTCATATTTTTAAATTATCTAGTATTTCAAATTGTACAAGTTTCAATGAAATATTTTGTTTATTGATTTTTTTTTTATATATTTTGGGGAACTTTTAGTTTGTATATATAGAACAATTTCATCCAAATATAATCTTAAAAGATAATGATAGAGTTCTCTGGTCAAATTTCTAATGTTTTCGAGTAATTTTTTTTATCATATTTTTCTAGTTTCTACAATTAATTTTTAGGTTATTTTTTACTATTAAATAATGAAAATAGTTTTTTCTTTTTAAACCTTTTAAAAATAAAGTTTACTTTGAACGACAATGGTTTCATTTGACAAAAACAGAATCAATACTAAGTTTAGTTGCAGTTAGACCGAGACTAAACTTAATTTCAGTACAATTTTTTGCTAAAAAAAATTCTTAACTTAAATAAAATTTAGATTGATATTAACTTTTTATTTATATTTTATTTTTTTAAGTATAAATATCATAATTTTGCCTCTTTTGATAACTGAACATAATCTTAGAATAATATTTTTTAAGTTGCTACCTAACTCAATATAAAATTTTAAGTTGCTACCTTAGGTTGTAATTTGGGAGAGAGAAATTTCCTATATATTTCCTACATGAGTGATGTAATATACATATAAGAATAATAAACATCTCTTCTTCTTAGCATTTTTTATCATTTTCTTATATGGTATCAGAGCCATTTCGAGCCTATCCTAGCGAATATTTGTTGGGTTTAGCAGGCCACCCGCTATCGGGCCGTTATCAGACCACCCATAACATATATCTCCACGTACGAGTTGGTAGCCTCGGCGTGAGGGGTGTGTTGAAGATCCCACATCGACTAGAGATTATGACATTTCATCATATATAAGTGGGTGCAACCCTCATCGACTAAAATATTTTCTGGGATTGAATTTTCCTGTTCCAGAGCCGGTATTTACATGTCCCAAATAAAATATGCGCTTGATATTTTGTAGTGACAATCAAGCGGCATTACATATCAGCTCGCTACGACACAAGTTGGAGGTTATTGAATATACACATAAGAATAATAAACATCTCTTCTTCTTACCATTTTTTATCATTTTCTTATAGTATTCTCATAGAAATTATAAAACATATAATTTCAAAACTTTAAAATGTAATTCATATTCAATCTCAACCAATCAACTATTTTTTCATTTAGTTAAATTTCAAACAACTTTTATGCATCAATCAACATCTATTTTTCTCAACAAACAAATCTTATAATATAAATTTGGAATTTGTTATCAAATCACTTTCACATTCACATCACCTAACTTATATTTCAATTGAATGATAAAACTAATCTTCATTAATATGATTACTCACAAATAACTCAAACTTCTAAACAAAATAGAGAGTATAATACAAATATTACTTTTAATAGCATAAAAGATCTTCAATTTTCTCTCTCTCTATATATATATTTTTTTTTCTTTTTATATATTTATCTTTATAGAAATTAAATAAAGTAAAATAATCATGACTTCCTAATCTTTTTTATAAATTATCGATAAAGTGTTTATATAAATTTTATCATTTTTAATGAAAAAGATGCGAGACTCTTTAAGTGCATGTTTCTTTTATCTTTTTGTATATGATTTGCTTTTATTTGTCTTTGTCATTTTTTCTAGTAATTTTTAAAATTGTGTGTTTATAACATTAGTTCTCTACGATAATACTATTGTTTAATAATAACTTGTGTTTTTTTCCGAAATAAAAATTCACACCAAAAAAAATTGTTTCGTATTTTTAATAATAGTATAATACTCTTTATCAACTTAATAATAGTGTAATATGAAATTATATTTATATTTTCCAATATTTATCATAATATTAACGTTTATTACTAGAATGCACTTTAATTTATATATTTTTACATGATAGGATGATATGTAAATAAACCTTTTACCATAGAAATAACATAGTATTTACTTTCAACACTTAATTTATATATTCATTGGTTTTATATGTGACTCAGGTCACCACTTCTCATTCTCATATTTATTGGATTTAAATTACACAAATTACAATCCTTCACTTACCTTCTATTTTATATATATTACCATCCTTTTTTCTATTTTTTCAACTTTATATATTATCAAATTTATTATTAGTTTACCTCAACTATATCCATTATAATTCACGTCTTTTTTATCGCTTTACTTAACCTTTAACATATGAAAATGATAGTTTTTTTTTACTAATCAGATTACATATTGATGAAAATCCTTCAATTTTTTTTTTACTTTAATGAAATAATAAATATTTATTGTAGGATGAAAAAAGTAATATTCTCTACTATGTAAATTGATATCCATCCAAACATATAATTTTTTTTTTTGGTTTATGTCTAAAAATGATGATTACGACAAACTAATACCTTTATTGGAATATTATATGAATGATAGTTGAGTTCCTTATCTAGATAATTTGAAATAACAAAGTAATCTGTCTTATTAGAACCAGATTATGGACTTAACCATTGCTTGATTAGTATATTACTGCATCATTTATGAGAAATTATTAATGAGAGATGAGATTTGGCTTGCAAAGTTGTAATTTTATATTCATCAAGGTAGTGATGTAACATTAGTTGTACTATCTATAATAAAAATATAAATATTTATATTTATTTAAAAGTTTAAACTTGTCCAATTAGTTTAATGTCTGTGACCTAATAACAGCACTAGTCCATTGTTGTTAATACACAAACTACTTTATCCTTAAGATAATTACGAGAGTGAATTGAATATGTTTTTAAAAGTAGTAAACATATTTACAAATAACAAACTATAGTGGTAAGAAAAATTAGAAAATATTTTAAAATTTTAAAAACTAAGTTTAAAATATTTATCTAATTAAAAATATTATCATCGGTACTCATGATAAAATGACATTATCAAATGACGTGATCGAATATTTACTTAATTGAAAGACCTCACACAGATAATATATATATAGTCGGAATTGATGATTAAGAAATCAACAAGTAACATTCTGTATAGTATAATTAGTCTTATAAAATTTACACAAAATTATTTTAGCATCGAGATTAATTTTGCGGCATACTCTAATACAAGTCGAGAACCGAGGGTTCATTAAGACTTTATCCTTGATTTGATACGAATCGAACCCGAGTGTTTGAATTGGTAAGAAGTAATTCAAACCATCAAACTACTAAAGTGATCCGTTTATTAAGACCTTATAAATATAAATTACACCTTAAACATATTTATTACTTTCGCCTATCTTGTACCGAATTTAACTTAATCTTCAGATTACATTTTACAGATACCCTTTCCAACTTTTCAAAATCAAATAGAGTATATAGTGGACTATAGGTACAATTAGCCGCAATAGAAATACCCCTTACAACCCATACAAGAAGATAGACGATTATACATAATATTTTTTTTATCTCTACACTAATCATATAAAAATGTTATTATGGGGATAATTTGTACTAATTGATTAGTAGTCAAAGCATATATATATACTGAACTTGTTTAATATTTATGAACTTTATGTTATGCGGTGTGAGTCAGCCTCGTGTCAAGCTTTTGAATTTGAGATCCCAACCTAAATCCCAAACACTGGAATGCAGTCAAAGGTGAATTTCTCTTTTCACAAAGCTTTCTCTATTAGACAGTTTCATTTCATTTTGATTCATCTTCGTTTCTTCAACCTTATGATTGCTAGATGAATCTTGGAGTAAAAAAATGCAGCTAAATTTTCTTTCTCTCACTTTTTCTCTATCAACTTCCAATGATGTTTGAAAGTTTCCCACTATAAGCGATTCACTCCTTGCAAAACAAGTTACCCATGCAAAAGCAACACCCATTATGGGAAAATTTCTTCACTTAGTTTTTCTTCACCAATTGAATTAGAATCCATCTAAGCAAAGCCACATCCACAGTTGCAGACAGATATTTTCTGTGTTATATTATATGCATTATATTTACTTTTATCAAACACATTGCTTGCAAGTTGCAACAATGCATGCATCAGCTTCTTTTTTCATATTCTTGCAGTAATTTTTCTTATGTTCCTTTAAAACCAATCGAACAATATATATGACTTGTTTCACCCTTTCTGTTCAAGTGGATGAACCCTTTTCACCACTTGCCATTGAATATGGAATGAGTGCAGTTTTGATCCGTTCGATGGTTGCTAGCTATGACTGTCCTAGGAATTTTCAACAACACCATTTGCAAGCATAAAATCTGTGGCTGTATTCATAATAGCGTGATTTCACTAATTTAACAATTTTTTATTTATAAAGAATAAATAAAATAAAATATTTTTTTTTAAGAATATTCAACTCTTATATAAACACTTAATATAAAAAATATCATAACCTAACTTACTCAACTTTACATTCCACCAATCTAATACTCAATTCTAAAAATAAATGATAGATCACATTAAAAGAAGGAGATTTGTTTAAAAACAAATTGTAACTTCTCCAATTACTTAACATAATAATTATATAATGTAATTTAATGTATATACTATATTTTTCTATCAGTGTTGGTAAATATTTTAAAGTTTTTTTTTATAATAACAAGTTTATTTATTTTATTGTTATAAATTATAATTTGTAACTAATAATATTAATTTTTTTTAGTTAATATTATTATTTTACTTAAAAAGTATGAAATGATCATATTAAAAGAATTGATTTAATTTGTTATTAAATAAATTATTTGAGTTATATAGATACAACCACGTAATGTATTTTAAGTATAATATCTTAACTTTGTAAAATATAAAAATTGAAAATTAGAGATTTACATGCACTTATTTTTAATTTGACAAGTTATAAAATTATGCACCTGTGTTCATTTTTTTCTTATGATTATGAAAAGTAAAAAATGATTATTAAATTAAAAATTTATAAAAAGTAATTATAGAAATAAATAATCTTTGTAATTTTACTATAGGTAATTTTTTATATTGTGTGGGTATTTTTTATGTAGTTATTTGAATTTAAAAATATAGGTACCTAAAGAGTAAAATGGTAAAAAATTGATGTACAACAAGATAATCAAAAGAAAGAGTTTCTTTATTAATGTTATAGATAAAACTATGTTTATTTAATAAAGTATAAAAATTTATAGTTAAAAATAAGAAAAATAATTATAAAAGTTATATCATTTTATATAATAATAATATAAATGTTATATATATAGTTAAATTAAAATATATTCTAAAATATTAATGTCATATTATGTAGGAGGTTTTGCACTCTTAGAAAGAAAGATTGTGTCTGATAAGGTGGAAAAGATGGTTTGTTATTATGACCCATTGAAAATGGGCCGAGAGAGGCCCATTAGGAATGGGCCAAGAGAGGCCCATTAAGTGGAGGTTTGGGTAGGGGTTTTGGAGAAGAGTCGGAAAAGGAGTGAGTTGGTTAGGGTAGTTTGGAGAGAGAGGGTGTTGGGTGTTAGGGGGTATATAAAGTGAAACACATCGCAGCAACCAGGTTAGGGCGCAATAGAAAATACAAGCCGTAGAAGAGGGCTTCGTTCTTTGTGTTCGTTCGCAAAGGAAACTCTATCCTTAGCTATAGTGGTAACTCGCAGATCAATTCTTCGTCACTTTTTCCTTCATTGATTTTTCCTTTTTCTCAACTTCACTTGCTTTTCTGCATTTTTTTTTTCTTTTTCCTTGTTTTTATGCTTGTTCGATGTTGATGGTGATGCTTTTGGTGTGTTTTCTGTTATTTGTTGGGTGGTGTAGATGGATCGGTACCAGAAGGTGGAGAAGCCCAGAGCTGAAACTCCCATCGATGAAAACGAGATCCGTATTACTAGTCAGGGGAGGATGAGGAACTACATTACTTACGCCATGAGCTTGCTTCAGGTAAGATTTTTAAAGCCTAAATTAAAATTAGGGTGAGCTTTTACCAGGACTGAGGAAACTTTGAAACTCTGTCTGGCTGTGTGTGAATATCTCTCTTGTGATAATTATTATGCTTCTGCACTGAAGTCTTGAACATGACCTCTTTTTTATTTGTTTGGTTGTTTAGCCCTTTTTTGCATTTGTATTTGTTGCAATTCTATGATTCCGATTTTGGAGGGAATTAAAACGGATCAGTAGGGTGTGGTAGGTGGCGTATCTTACCCTACTAATGTGTACTTTTTTTTGTTATATTTTGTGGGCACTTTTTTTAAACTAAACAAACTAAGTGACTAATAAATTTATTATGATGAGTATATCTATGATTTATGTAAAGATTTGATAATCAGAATTTAATTTAAAGCATGTGGTGTAACAACTTCTCTCGAACTTTCCCCTTCTCTCCCATATTTTTAATGTTTGTATTGGAAGTGTGTGTGGGTGGTGGGGTTCAGTGCCACTGTTCTTTTAGCAGCGAACTTCTTAAACAAGGGGGTAGTCTATGTTCCCTTTCATTCTATCTTGTAATATTCTCTGGTATCTGGAAAAGTGGATATTATGAGTCATACATTGAGTATAGTAAAAGTTCAATGGAGTTATGTCATGAAGATCTCCCTCATAATTGAAAAATAATTTGGGTTGGGCTATTCCGTTTTTGTGTGAAGTCTTTCTTCTTCTGTTCTAATTCTGTAAGCTCATCTTAGCTTGCTGATGTGTCTTTGCAGGAGAAAGGTTCCAATGAAATTGTTTTCAAAGCAATGGGGAGAGCTATCAACAAAACTGTAACTATTGTGGAGTTGATCAAGGTCTGTTAGTTACTGACAGTAGCTGAGATGATCACTTTCTTGATATGTTGTTTCATTTAAAAAGGATTTTATTTTATGTTTATTGCTTGGGGTTAATGCAGAGGAGAATTGTGGGTCTCCACCAGAATACAGCAATTGGATCCACTGATATCACTGATACTTGGGAGCCCCTAGAAGAAGGCCTCCTTCCGTAAGAGTCTATGGCTAATATTATTTTAACTCTAAATGGATTAAGTGTTAAATATTCCAATCAGTTGGTTGCTGGTTCTTACTGCTTACATTATTTTTTACATTATCCATCTTGCAGTTTGGAAACAACAAGGCATGTGTCAATGATAACAATAACCCTCTCAAAGAATGAACTTGATACAACTTCTGTGGGGTAAGTTGACTTTCTTTTCTTTATGTTGATGTCATCACCAGTATTATACTCTGATTCACAGAGTTAGGGTTCCTAGTTTTATTTTAGTCGTGCAGTGTGCAGAGAGTTTCAGCTTTCAAAATAAGTTCAAACCCCTGCTTAAGTACACGAAAATTAGTTCTCTTATAGGCATTTAGATTACCTATTATAATTGTAAATTAGTATTGTGAATCTGTGAAGGTTTTGTTTGAATTGGAAGGAATATTGAAGCGAAGTGCACAACTTAGAATTTCAGTCAAAGTGTGAACTTTGATTACATTACCCAAATTATTTTCTTTCCCATTAGGAGGAGATTGGTATTAAATTTGTGTTGCTAAGGTTCTAGAAATGAAAATGTTAGAAGGAAGAACAATAATGGGTTTTGTTTGCGAATAGCAATGCTTAAATGTGGTCTTAATGATTTTTAGTTCCCTCAGTAAGTGCTTCTGTGATACATCTTTTATTAAAACTTTTTTCAGAAGTATTTTTAGAGTGTGAAAAAGCTCGAAAAACTATTTTTGTTTACTTTTCAGTTTTTTTATTTTATTTATTGAAACACATGTTAATTAACAAATCGCTTATTCTTCTAAATAAGCTTAAACAACTGGCCTTACAATTCCATCTTTCATAACAGGTATGCATTTGATATTGTTTCACATATGATAATGACATGAAGATCATAGATGATATGATGATTATAGCAAATCTTAATTGTAAAAGGTAAACTCAAGTAGGGAAAATAAAAGAAACTTCGGTTAACACATAGGAAATTCGAGAGTATATATACTGACACATGTATGTACTTCTTTAGCAGGTATCAAGATTTTAGATATAAAAAATAGAGAACCAAGTCATATTATTGTTATTACTTTGAATTATGTGAATTTTAAGGAAATCTATAATTTATTGTGTTCCCGTAGGTATCAGCCTCCATTACCAGCTGATCAGGTGAAGGCTGCCACAGATTTTGATTATGAAGGAGGTAGGTACACGTGCATGTAAGTTGTTTCCCCCCCACTTAAAAGTTTACAACTGTTTTAATTTGTCTGTTCTGCAGAGGGTTCACCTAATGGTCGTGTTCGAGGTCGTGGTGGTCGCGGAAGGGGAAGGGGCAGAGGTATGTCTGCTATGAACTACGTGTTTGTTATGACCAGGATAAATTATCTGTTGTGATTGATGGAGTTTTTTCAATAAGTCCACTGTATATTTTCCCTATTTATGTGACAATTTTAATTTAAAACTATTGCTTTAGATGTTATGGATGATCACTTCAGATAAAGTTTTGCCTCATGCTATTCAGATATATGAATATATTTAGATTTTTAATTCGATAGATGTTTGATCCTTTTTAATAGGCAACAACTTAAATGTTTCGCAGTTCCTTTCATCGTGTTTAGAGTTAGCAAAGCATCTTTTTCCACAATTTAAAGAAAAATTCTTGTTCGTAGGCCATCTGAACCCTAAGGAAAATGTTGAAGAATGGTTATGCATTTTTCTTATATGGCTGCTGAATTTTTTTCAGGGAATGGTTTTATTTCAGCTGATTATGAGGATGGTGGTTGGGATCGTAATAGAGGGAGTGTTAGGGGAAGGGGTAGAGGAAGAGGACGTGGTTTTCGTGGTCGTGGAAGGGGAGGGTACAATGGCCCCCAATTTGATGTGCAGCAAGATGGAGGATACAATCAAGATGTACCTCAAGGCCGTGGTACATCATTAATTCATTTTTACTCTGTTCATTTACATGTGTTACTCCTGTTCTGTGTACATTGGCTATCATTGTTTGACAATCAAATTTTGCTGTGATATTCTGGAAGTGTTTGAACTGGTTGTGTGGGCTGTCTGCTAGTCTTCATGATATTTTGGAAGTGATTAAACTTGTTGTGTCTTATGGTTCCTTTACCGTCTGGACACTGGTGCAGTTTCATATATTGCTTTAACCTCCATGTTTTACTTCATATCCAACATCATACTCGTTCATTCAAGGGTACCCTTAAAGACATGGAGATGTGTTCTGTTTTGAATTCTGCTTTATAGAGCTGATTGGGGGAGGCGAAATATTCTATTATTTTGCCCAATTCAACCTTTTGATATTTTTCACCCAGTACTTTTTAATTTTTAAGCTTGCTGAGATGTGCTTTATATGGGGTAATAATTTGTTATTGATATTTTGACAAATAGTCATGAGGGTATTAAATTAACTCATGAGTTACCTTTAGTTTAATTTAATAACTAATTAAATTTTGTTGTAGGTCGCGGCCGCGGCAGGGGTGGATATCGTGGAAGGGGCCGTGGCTTTAGATCCAATGGGCCAATCCAAGCAGCTGCCTGATGCAATCAATGGCTGGCATTAGTGCAGTGCAGTTGACTTGACTAGTGAAGCAAAGCCAAAAGCCCGTCTAATTTTATGTTTTCTTTTATTTGTTCAATTTTCTTCATTTCCCCCCTTCTTTTTCTCTGGGGCCCGAAGAACTGTAGGGCATTTTCTTCTTACAGTTTTATGTAGACTTTTAGTTTTCAGACTGCTGCCACATAAGGCACCCTTTGTTTTAGACCTTGGTCAGTTGTACTTCTGTTTTGGCCCTGAATCTCATTCTTTAATTTTTATTTTCTAGAGAAGTCTTTTAATTCATGCCTTTTCCTTCTCTGATATATATTTTTGCTTTTCTCATTTTAAAAAGATAATGCTCCAGGGGATGCCTGTTTTTATTTACCTGGACGATTTTCTTAGTTTTCTACTTTTTCACCAGTAGGAATGTTCAATGTTCAAAGACTTCTAGCTTTGATATTCTATCTTACATCAATTTGCGTATTTTGTAGTTAAATTGGTATTATATTTGGTCCAAACTTTTATACTGTTCACTACACAGAACTTGTGGTAACCGATTTTTGAAATGCGTGTCCTAGATATAGCTCTAGTTATCTACTAATTTTTTTGAATTCAAGAATAGATTTATTTTACCATTTTGGGATCATGATCAATTCATATCCGAATTCCTATGCCTGCTCAGTCAAAAAGGATAACTAGTTACCTATCACCAATCCTTGTAAATTTACTACATCCATTACTGTAGTAGATGATCGATTGCCATAATTTAATGCTCACATTAATTACTAAAACCATGAATTTCTCAAATAAGAAAATTAATGTAATGAAATTTCAATGTTTCATATTGTAATAACTAGTATTCTTTTAGCAATTTTTTTGTCACGATATATGATATAAAGGTCAATACATAATAATAAAATCTTTCTTACAATACTACAAAAAATATTTTATATTTATAAAACATGTTACCATCATATTAAATATATTGTGATAATTTTAAAAAACATTCAATAAAATGAAATAAATTACTTACCGAGTTTCGTGCGTTTAAATTTGGAAGAAGAGGTGATAGTTTGTGATCGAAGTTTCTTCCTCTATCGAATCTATTTAAAGTGCTCTTGGGTTCTTCTTCTACTTCTTCTTCTTCTTCCCTGCGTTAGGGTTTACGTAATTTTCCGATCCAAAGACACTGATAGATTGTGTTGTTGAGGAAGATGAGTGAAGACGTGGAAATGAAAGATCAGGCAACGCCTTCACACTTGATTTCTTCAGCTCTTCCATCTACATTGCAAGGTAAGTTTCTTCCCCAATCCGCACTATTTCTCTAGTTTCATGTCTCTGAAGCGTAATTCCATTTAATTCTACTGAATTTTGAGCTCACCCACAGATTTGAAGGAAATATCATCAATCATTGAAACCGGTTCGTACTCAAAGGAAGTCCGTCGAATTGCTCGTGCCGTGCGCCTTACATTTGCATTGAGACGTAAACTTACGGCACCGCTCCTCTCATCCTTTCTTGATTACGTTCTCGTGCCCGCTTCTGAACTTCACACTAAGTTTTCCTCTTATCTTCCTAGTCTCAAGGTAATTAATTTTGTTTTTGTGTTTCACTTCAATTAACTATATTATTGTAAACATTATTAGAGCATGCTTATTTTTCCATAAGAACTTGTAGGAGAGAAAATAAGAAAAATAAATGAAATGAGCTTCAACATAAACTAGCAAGTTAGAAGCGAAAATTTAGATGAGAAAGACCTACAAATTAGCATGTACACCAGCTTAGCTTATGGAGAATCTAATGTCAAATTTTCTTTCTACTTTTCTCCCTTAGAATTCCTTATGAAACTTTTCCACACGGACCCTTGTACTATGATGCACCCATTCTTCAATTTGCTACACATATCTACATTGTATACATATCTGATGCCGGCGCTGTTGATACTGCATTGTATTCAAGCTTTTAAATCATTTTATGGAAATTCAATACAACTATACAAAACATGTAAGTATATGTAATATAGAAACAAAGAAACACTTCCCTAGATGAATCAGAAATGGAAATAGTTTTCTTTATGAACGGTTTTAGGAAAAAAATGAGATTGATAGTACTGTTCCTATCTGTAAATAGTAGAGTATAATTTATAACGATAACGATTTATATTTTTTGTTTGTTTTAGTAATGCCTAAGTTGTATGTTTTTAATTTGAATATATTTATACCTTTCTTGTAGTACTCGTCAGTGGCTTTGATAAATTATTTGTGTATCCAGTATGTGTATGAATGAAATATTAAACTGTTTTCTTGCAACGTTTTAATGGATGATGGTCTTTCTGTTCGCAACTGGCTGTATAGGAGGGTGATCGAGAGATGGAAGTGGACAGTGCAACATCTGCCATTCAAAACCCGGTGGCGAAGCACTTGTTGCCTGAGCTAGAAATCTACTGTTACCTCCTTGTCCTACTTTTTCTAATTGACCAGAAAAGATATGATGCGGTTGAGTCTATTTCTGTATTTTTATATTTTTACCAGCTATGCCAATATGCTGCACATTATATGCTAAGGTTGCTTTAATTTTTCATTATAGGCCAAAGCTTGTTCCTCAGCTTGCATGGTTCGGCTGAAGAGCTTGAATAGAAGAACTGTTGATGTTATTGCATCTAGACTGTACTTTTATTACTCGTATAGCTATGAGCTTACAGGAGATCTCGCTGAAATTAGAGGGTGAGTTTGGTTCTTATCTATGCAATTAAAAAAAGGATATTCTGGTGCAGATTTTTATATTGTTAAGACATTAAGAGGGGATTTATACCTAATTGAAATGTAATTTATTCCAAACTAAATATCATTTTTATTTTAGCAATCTCCTTGCATTGCACCGGATTGCTACTCTGCGCCATGATGAGCTGGGTCAGGTTTGTGTTCTACTTTGTTTGTTTTATAGGTGGGTCATGTCTTATACAGTGTACTTACCTGCTGATCCGATGCAGGAAACACTTCTTAATCTGTTACTTCGTAACTACCTACACTACAACCTATATGATCAGGCAGAGAAATTGAGGTCTAAGGCTCCACGTTTTGAGGCCCATTCAAATCAGCAGGTATGGGGATTTGTTTCCTGTGGTGCTGAATGCAATCTCCACCTTTTGAACCTGGTCTGGGGATTTTTTTGCAATAATGTCCTTGTGTTGAACCTTCTCAACGATTCTGAGATTTATATATTTAGCTAGTCTTGTTTAAATTTCCTTTTGTTTCTTAGATTCTTTTTTACTTGCCATCTTATCCACGTGTGTTGTGTTTTTTAGTTTTGTCGCTATCTCTTCTACCTTGGCAAAATTCGGACAATTCAGCTGGAGTATACCGATGCAAAAGAGTCTCTCGTGCAGGCTGCTCGTAAAGCTCCCAGTGCAGCACGAGGTTTTCGAATTCAATGTAATAAGTGGGCTGTGATAGTGCGTTTATTATTGGGAGAAGTGCCTGAAAGGAATGTCTTTATGCAGAGAGGAATGGAGAAAGCTTTGAGACCTTACTTTGAGCTTACTAATGTAAGTCCATAAATTATGAACCAGAATTAGATATTTTAAGGTCCATTAAAAGTGAATTTCTAATTTTAGATCTGATGTATGATTACTTCCTATAGTTTCACTTTTTATGAAATACGCACTACATTTTTGTTGCATGGCAATTATGTTCCTTGCTGTCTTGTCTATTTATTCAACCATCCTATGTTATAACTCTTTCAGAATTATGATGTGGCAGATGAAATGCTTGACACATAATTGGTTGTGTGGCTGTATTATTGACACTAACACCTGACCCTATAGTTATCAGTCCAGGACAGCAGTTTGTAGCAGCTAGTCCGGAAAATGTTATCATAGGATTGCTGGAGACTGGATAGCCATTATTTTAAATATTATTATACAAACTAAATAATTTATATTACATGCGCAATTACTAAAAAAATGGTTATGAAGTATGATAGATAATAAGCCTACACTCACAATCACCATAAATCCAGGAGCGATAGGAACACAGGAACTGTAAAAAAAAAGACAGAATAGTAGAAAAGAACATTCACCCGTTTAATGCGAAGGAACACAGGTCAACAGAAGTGACTTTTTTACTTTTTAAATGACTGAGGTAGAAGGGTCTCAAACCCTGCAATGTAGGTAAAGATACATTAGAAAATGGATGAGAAATCATAGTTTTACCCCACAGATTCACTAAACAAAGATTTTCAGGGGGGGGATGGTTTTTGAGTCCCATCACTGTAATGCTGCTATAGAACATGAATAGGCGGAAGTTTGGCCATGACAGACAGCTGTTGCTGAAAACTACTACACTAATTTGAACAGTATGGGTTCACTTTGCTCTGCTACTCGGCTAAGGAGAGATATTTGAGTATATTATAAACAAGAGAAATCATATACTGATGCTTTGTTTAACTGAAATTGAAACAGAAAAACTGCAAATCATTATTATATACTACTTTTAGTCTGATTTTATTGAAAAAAGGAATAATCCTTGTTTTACAGTTATGCATTCATTGCAACACTTTCTATGCTTAATCTTGTACCATTTTGGCTTCTTGCAGTTTTCATTTTACTTTTCATCAGTTAACTCATTTAATTTACTATTATTTCTTTTTCAACATTTTCAAGTAAATATACTACTACAATACTTAATGTGGGTTTTTTCTCCTGACAATTTTATTTTCATATTTATTCTATGATGTGACAATTTTATACAAAATATTGAATTACTCTCTGCATTGCAGTTATCAAACTTAGTTTAAGGGTATATTTAATTTACTGAAAGAAGGAAGGATTGGACAAGATTTGTTCCCTGTTTGATTTTAATAATGGTCATATAACAGAACAGAAAAAAGATGCGGCACAGGACATAATTCTAAATATTTATTACTCAGTAAACCTGGAATAACTTTTCCCACACACAACACCCAAAAGTAAAAATATCCATCAATTTGGTAAAACCTTGTCAATGCCAATAACCAATAAGCTTCAACCGGTAGTGTACACTATTCCACCCCTTACTCCACCTCCAAAACTACTTGTGATATGCATTTACCATCAAACAGTTGATAAAAGAGTGATGTGACTCAGACCATCTAATGTGTTGATTGGCATGTGTATATGTTCACTTGATGCTTCGTAAGAGTTTATTTCATGTGTTTCTAAATCATAATCCAATGCTTTTAACATGATTTGGAGCCCTCCTCCAATTTCGATACAGTTTGTTTTATTAAGTCAACCATAAAGTTTTTGTGGTGCTTCTTTGTAGTAGTGTTGAATCACGTTCTGGATTTTCAGGCTGTTCGGATTGGTGACCTGGACTTGTTTAAGAATGTTGCAGAGAAGTTTGGTACAACTTTCAATAGAGATGGAACTCATAATTTGATTGTTCGGCTGCGCCATAATGTCATTAGGACTGGTTTACGCAACATCAGCATATCATATTCACGCATTTCAGTAGCTGATGTAGCTAAAAAGTTGAGGTTGAACTCTGCTAATCCTGTTGCTGATGCTGAGAGCATTGTAGCAAAGGCTATCCGCGATGGGGCTGTTGATGCTTCATTGGATCATGCTGATGGGTGGATGGTATCGAAGGAAACTGGAGATATTTACTCTACAAATGAGCCTCAGGTGGCATTTAATTCTCGGATTTCCTTTTGTCTTAACATGCACAATGAGGCTGTTCTAGCACTGCGTTTTCCACCAAACACACACAAGGAAAAGGAAAGTGCCGAGAAGAGGAGAGAAAGACACCAACAAGAGCAAGAATTGGCTAAGCATATCGAAGAGGAAGATGATGATGACTTCTGATATTGATTTGCTCATTTTATGTCGGCTAAGACTATCGAAGAGGAAGATGATGATGACTTGTAATGATTTGCTTTTTTAGTCTTACCCGTGGCTGTCAGGATTTCTTTATTTTCCGTAATTGCTCATATTTCTCTATGGGAAAAGTTTCATTACCATCTCCTTTTTCGAGCAAGAAGTTTTATTTTCTACACAAAATTATTTGGAAATCCTTTGCTATATTGAGATATTTGCTGTAAGTGACAAATCACGGGAACACAAATTACCTGTTTCCTTGTCTGGAGAACTTTGTTTTAGAATTTGAGTAAACTAATCTACTATCATTTCCATTCTAGTGGTTCAATTCAAATGTTTGATTATTGAAAAGTATCTGTCATTGGGCCAAAAAAGAGGTATGTAAACGGTGGAGGAATAACTGAGCTATTACAAGCGGAAATATGATTTTTTTTCCTGTTCACAGATAAATTACACCCTGCCTTCTTTTCTTGTTCGAGTTGAAGGCCATTTCTAAAGCTGTAACACTTGATTTAAACTTTTTTCTTGGATAATTTGGAGCCTATCAAAAAGTGGGGGAAGAGTGTGGAAAGTTAGTAATGTTTTTAAAAAATTGTAGTACTGATAAGGGGAGAAATATAAAGTAAAAAACGGTGCCTTTGGTTGGGTTTCTAGGCATTCAGCAATTTCAGATTGCTTGACGGTGCTGTTAGTTTGCTCCTTTTCTTTAGTTTGCTTTACTCTAATTCCCATTATAGACTGCCTTGCTCTTCATCTTTTTCTGCTCTTTCCTTTTTGATTGTTTGACGGTGCTATTATAGCGAAGCATGGCCCATTTAGATCAAACTTATAATTTATGAACACTCCACTTAAAAATGCGAAAAATTCAGTGTCCAGTGGGCAACTGGATAACTTATTTACTTTTTAGATGTCCAATATCTCATGTGTTATCGGATTGAACCAACGGTGACTATTTCCTTTGCTTTGCTTTGCTAGCTAACAGACAACTGACAATCTGTATAGGCAAAATGGGACATGTGGATGTAGCTCACAAAAAACGACACTGTCATCATTTCCATGTGACCCTGTAAGTTATGATCTACACACCGTTTGTTCCATTTGATAAATCCATTCTGTCTTTTTATCCACAAATGGTGTTATAAACCATGAGATCCATGAGAGACGAAAGAAGTAGACATTGGGATCTGTGAGGAGCTAAAATTAAAAAATTAGACCACCAAATGGGGTTTGTGGGTTTTGAAACATTCACGGCTCTTATGTGGGCATGTGCATGTGGGTGGGTTAGAAGGGGAGTATAAGAGGAATACTGAAAGAGAACGTGGGAATGATTGAATGGTGTTCAGACTTGCACAGATAAATTTAATCTGATAAATAATAAAAATTGTTTCTTGAGTTCTCTTATCTTGCAGAGCCTCACATGTACCATCGTTGCCTTAGCTAGTCTAGACCCTTATTTAAGCACAAAGCTTTTGTACTTGGAAATGGCAATAAATTGCACATACAATTTCTACTCTCATATCCTCCAACCTCATCATCTCACTTGGGTCTTAGGCATTCAGCAAGCTAGAAAAAAAAATGGGCAATTTTATGTTTCTTTTGGGTAGCCTCATTGGATTATGCAGCTTCACAATCACTACCTTTGCTTTCTCACCTTCTGGATGGACCAATGCCCATGCCACTTTTTATGGGGGTAGTGATGCTTCAGGCACTATGGGTAAGCAATTGTTTTGTAACCAAACCTTTTAATACTAGATTCTATTTTTTTGTACCCTACTCTTCAAACTAAGTTTGAAATTTTCACACATAACTTGTGTATGACTGCAGGGGGAGCTTGTGGGTATGGGAATCTGTATGCAACTGGTTATGGAACTAGAACTGCAGCTTTAAGCACTGCCTTATTTAATGATGGAGCTTCCTGTGGTGAGTGCTACAAAATCATATGTGATTACAAAGCAGACTCCAGATGGTGCATCAAAGGAACATCTGTCACCATAACCGCCACAAACTTTTGCCCTCCCAATTTTGCTCTTCCTAACAACAATGGAGGCTGGTGCAACCCACCCCTCAAGCATTTTGACATGGCCCAACCCGCTTGGGAAAAGATTGGTATTTACAGAGGAGGAATCGTGCCCGTCTTATTCCAAAGGTTAGAATTTGTTTCCTACCTTCGTATTATATAAGAACATTAATATAACTCACGAGGGACACCCAAGTAGTGAAAAGTAATCCTTATCTTCGTAGTTTGTCCAGCGATTGTATTAGAATCAAACATAAACTTTTAAGGTAACATCATAGTTTATCCAGCGATTGTAACTAGCTCATTAAGCCATTTGTTGTTATTTGATTATTCATAAACATTTAATCTCTCAAATTTCACAGTGGAGATGTCTGATATGCTCTGATAAAAAATGTGTTCATATTAAAGTATATAACTTCTCACCTGAAAATTCAATTTTCTTGACTTGAAGAATTTGGTCTAACTTCATTGTGGTCACTGCAAAACAAAAATAACAACATTAATACTTGAGAAAACATTTTTTTGAATTACTCTGTGACACTGATATGATTGCTGCAGGGTTCCATGCAAAAAGCACGGAGGGGTTAGGTTCAGTGTGAATGGAAGGGACTACTTTGAGCTTGTGTTGATCAGCAATGCAGGTGGGGCTGGATCCATACAATCTGTGTCCATTAAAGGATCAAAAACTGAGTGGATGGCTATGTCAAGAAACTGGGGTGCTAATTGGCAATCCAATGCATATTTGAATGGTCAATCTTTGTCCTTCAGGATCACAACCACTGATGGACAAACCAGAGTTTTCCTAAATATAGTTCCTGCAAGTTGGAGTTTTGGCCAAACTTTCTCTAGCCCAGTTCAGTTCTAAGCTCACAGAAAACTCCTCAACGGCTGAGGCGTGCTTTTTATTTTAATGGAGCAGCCCGCCACTCCTCTCTTCTGGTTTTGATTATTTGGTGGACTTAACCCATCAACTCCAACCCCATAATGAAGGCACAATATTATATACATGCCTTAAATAAATTGTTATCAATAGGAAGCTCAAGCTTGTAGAAATCAAATAAGCATCTTTCAGGTTTAAATTTATACCATGAATAAATTGTTATCATATGAATACTATACTTCAAGTGGAAGCTGTATTGCAGAGAGTTGGGAAAATATTACTTCCCTAAATTTTTCGATGTAATGTTGTCACTGTTGTGTGTTTATTTCATCAAGCTTTTGAAACCACCACAAATATTGCAAGTAGGGTTTGTGTTTTTCTTCATTGGAATCGATTGATTTTAGTTGATTCGGATTGAAGTTGTCTTAAATTAAATTTCTAATTTCAATCCAACCTGACTATGACTATTATATTAATTTAAATTGGGTGATTGGAATTATTATTGAATAATAAAAAAATAGATTATAAAAAACATCAACAATGTAGATATGAATTTACATGTTGTCAATTATAATGGACATAAGAATATTTCATATATATATAAATATATTTCATATTATAATATAAATATGTAGAGTGAAAATCTAATCATTATTTGATAAGATTATTTGGATTAAAGTCGTAAACTTTAAATGGTAATAGAAATATTATGTAATGGGAAAATTGAATTTGTAAAATTTGAAACAATGAAATGAATGTTAAACTTTTCAATCCAATCTAAATGAATTATCCGAACAGGCCTGAAGTTTATAGTTTGAATTAATGATGTCATTTTGGTTCTATGACCATCTCTAGCAAGCAAAACATGTTAATTTTTGTTTCTAGAAAGATGAAAATGATAAGAAAACCCTCAAGCATAGTAAGTAAATTTCAGCCACTGGGACTCAGAACCTGTTATATGCAACACGGTTTTCAACAGCTAGCAGCGAATCTAGGTGTTTTTTGTTTGATTAAAGCACTTGCACATGCAGTGGCATGACATGAATTAATAAAAGTGAGACACACAACATTAGCTGGAACCATCGCAACTGATGTCTCACACAAACTGAATCTGGACAGTGACACATGTTTACTTCTTGAGTTACTTCCAAAACATATTCTGTTTTTTCTTATTCTTGATCTTTTGGTTTGAGGTTAATTAAATGATGAATTAGGAAGTAGGATAGTTTCTTTTGTAGTTTTGGTTTGTACGAGGTTAATAATAAATGATGAATTAGGAAGTAGGGTAGTTCCTTTTGTAGTTTTTTTTGGCGTTTGTAGGTATATGAATTTGATGTTGGTAGGAGGTTAACGCGTTTATATGTTTTTATATGTTTTTTCTTTTAATTTTAATTTATATGTTTTTATATGTTTTTTCTTTTAATTTGTATAAAGGTTAAATCACTCCTGAAATTATTCACATTTATTTATTCTTTTTTCGATAAAAGAATTTTTTTATCTTTGAGACCAACCCTTCTCTCCTATAATAATTGAAAATGATTCCTTAAGAATCTCATAGCTCAAAATATGTACACTCTTTCTACCATGTAATCTTTATTGTTGACTTGTATCAAATAGGAAAATGTTACTTTGATAACTGTAAATTGAAAGACACCAGTTTACAATTGTAATTTGACCAATTCAATTTTAAAATTGTTTTATTTCGGTATAAAGTTGTTTCTCTTTCTAGTTATAATCCGGTGCATGATTGTCAACGTATTAGCATTCATCAAAATAACCATTAAATCAAATTTTTGTAAACTATTTAAGCATACTAAAATGGAAAATTACATCATATATATGATGAACATGTGAAACTCAAAAGAAAAAAACTCAAAGGGAGAGAGCTCGCCAAAATTTGAGTCTATAAGTTTTTGGGATTGCTTTTGTAATAATGTTGCTTTTTGAAGCTAACAGTACCAAATGCAACTTTCATTTTATTTAATAGAAGGTGCTTGAAAACACTACTCCACTAACAGGGTCGTAGATCACCTAATTTGCTAAACAACCATTATACCCTTAACAACTCCAAGCTTCCCGTGTCACCACCACCTCCCTATAAATACCACATTTATTCTCGTTATGTTCCTCACAAGTCACATACAAAGTTTTTTAACTTTTTGTGATTTGAAATATGGCAGGTATTGCTACAGTGTTGATGCTCATAGCTACAATGCACTTGGCTTCTCTTGTGAGTGCACTAAATGTAAATTACTATGAAAATACGTGCCCTCATGTGGACTCCATTGTAGCTGCTTCTGTTCACAAAGCAACCATGAATGACAAAACTGTTCCAGCTGCTCTCCTTCGGATGCACTTTCATGATTGCTTCATAAGGGTATGCAACCTTTTGCTTCTCCTAATTCCAATGTGTTGGTTCAATTTATAAGTTTAAACAGGAAATATTACTGTTCATTAAAAAAATTCTCTTCATAACTTGCATGCACTATCACTGGAAAATATACTGGTTGTATAAAAAATGTGAATTGTAGTTGAACTGATGTGTAAAAGTGATCATATTTACTCTTTTTTTTTAAGGGTTGTGATGCCTCTGTTCTTCTGGAATCAAAGGGAAAGAGCATAGCAGAAAAGGATGGACCCCCTAACATTTCATTGCATGCATTTTATGTCATTGACAATGCTAAGAAAGCACTGGAAGCAGAATGCCCTGGAGTTGTATCTTGTGCTGATATTTTGGCTCTTGCTGCTAGAGATGCTGTTACCATGGTTGGTTTCTCAAACAATAACATACACTGATCATAGTTTTATTCATTTGTTAATTCATGATTGGATGATGATATAAAACTGTCCTACTCCTGAATTTTAAGGTGTTTTTTTTGTCAATCTAACTTCAACAGAACCATTTATAGTAACACTTAGAATGGATGTTATGAGTTTGTTTACTTATTGCATTTGGTGGCTTAGTCTGGAGGCCCCACTTGGGATGTTCCAAAAGGAAGAAAGGATGGAAGGATATCAAAGGCCACTGAAACCAGACAATTGCCAGCTCCTACTTTCAACATCTCCCAATTACAACAAAGCTTCTCTCAAAGAGGCCTTTCCTTGGAGGATCTTGTAGCCCTCTCAGGTACTTTAACTTATCAGTAACATTCTTCTTTAAGTGATGATATGTTGACAAAAATGAAATCACCACTAGTCTAAACTGGTAGTTATGTTATCAACATTGATCATACAAATTGTAGGTTTGAGTGTTACCCCATTTGAGATCTTTGAAGAAAGTTTTTGAATTCATAAAATTCAAGGTTTATGAAATGAGATTAGAAAAATGAGACTCCACCTACATTAGAATTACATGATCATTAAATTCTGATGTTCTGTGATGTGCAGGAGGCCACACACTTGGATTTGCTCATTGTTCATCCTTTGAGAACAGAATCCATAAGTTCAGCACCAAAGAAGACATTGACCCTTCCATGAACCCTTCATTTGGAAGCAGCCTCAGAAGCATATGCCCCTCTCATAACAAGGTGAAAAATGCAGGGACTTCATTGGATTCTAGTTCCACCATGTTTGACAATGCTTATTACAAGTTGCTCCTCCAAGGAAAGAGCATATTCTCTTCTGATCAAGCTCTGCTAACTCATCCCACCACCAAAGCTTTGGTTTCCAAGTTTGCTTATTCTCAAGAGGAATTTGAAAGGGCCTTCGTCAAGTCCATGATCAAGATGAGCAGCATCATCAATGGTGGACAACAAATCAGGCTCGATTGTAAATTCGTTAGATGATTCATAGTTTGTGTTGCAATGTATGTTTTATATTGAAATCAAATGTGTTTGTTGTCACAATGTAATGAGTAACCAAGGGCAATGGAACAAAAGGAAAAGGAGGAAAACAATGGTCTTCTTTCCTATACTTTTCATCCTATGTTTTCCTTGTTTTTAGTTTTTAGAGATCTCACTTTATTAATGAATTTATAGCAACACTTTAGCAGATAAAAAAACAGACAAAATGAGGAAAAAGATGTTTATGATAATCCATTACTAGTGGCCCAAGCAAGTATTCATTTTTTCAGTCTTTATTTTGATGTTGTGGGTTTTCTATCTGAATCCTAAGAATTTTGTTTGTTCATCTGCTAATACTAGAAGGATAATATATAGTATAATAAAACTATTTACATTTATTTAAATAAACTGGTTTATTAACTGCATTATTTTTTAAGATTTAACTTCTTTGATAATTAAGTTTCACAAAATATATCACGTGTTTTATTTTAAAATTAGTAATTTAAAATGCAATTCGTTATTTAAAATAAAAATAAAAGGTAAGTTGTGTAAAATATAATATTTTTTTTTTATTAAAACTTGTCTCTTAAACCACAACTTATATATTCTGTACTTAAGTTCATCTTAATTTATAGAAAAGAAATATTTTTTTCTATGTATTTTTCTCCTGAAACTTTTTTTTTTAAAAGTTCATCCAAATAATAATTTTACAACATATATATATATATATAATATTTAAATTTTCTAATAATCTGCACAATATATATGCACTCAACCAACAGATCAATATGACAATATGTACAATAGAACAAAGAATAAGAAAAACTTGTAATCATACCCTTAGATTTTAATTTATCCAACCATTTTACAAAACACATCTATAATACATGTTATGGTCTGGAAAATTGAACAAACAAAACCATTTGAAGCATCACCAAGCTCTCATCAAAAGCACCTTAATTCCTCCATTGCTCTGTGACAGCTAAGCTTCATATACATGGAACATAACTAAGTTACTAACTCTTTCAACATTTTTCTATATACAAGGTCAAATGTTTTACTTTTTCTCTGTAATTGTTTGCACCAGAAGCCTTCTGGATCTGTTTGTGGTGAGAAAACACAGGTAGATATGTCCCTCAAGCTCTTCCAACTGCTCCACAAAGCTAGAATCACGTTCATGAAACTCCCTCATCACCTGCTTCACAATCTCCCACTTCCCATTCCTCGCACCAACCTCTGCAACCATTTTCCTATGCTCCACCTCGTCCTCTAATCTCTTCACCATCCTACTCATCGTGTCCAAATCATTTATCACTATATAAATCCCTTTTGCAGCCACATCAAGTTGCTCACACACCCTCTCAGAACCTCTGCACCCCACCCTTTCACCACCCCTCTTCGCCAACAAACCAACCAAACCACCCAGAATACTAGGCGCCACCACCACCCCAACTACACTGTGAAAAGCAATCACCAACAAACCAGCAAGAACCACACAATGTGAAGCAACAAGAGCGATTCCACCAACCTTCTTGCACACCCTCTTCAGTTTCAGCCTCCTTCTGATCTTCCTTCTCGTTTGTTTCAGTCTGTTCAGAAGCTCCACGCACTTGTCGTGAATGTCACGGAACTGCAGGGTGCTGACAGCAGAGAAAGGGTTGGTCTGCGAAGCGAATGAAGAAAGCTCTCTGTAGATGGTATCTCTGTGGGTTTGGTCGTGATTATTGGCGATTTTGCTTAGCTTAGCAATTCTTGCAATTCGTCGATAAGCAAGTCTTACTGAATGGATGGCTTCAAGGATTGTGTCACAAAAACGACACGCTTCCAAGGTGGCTTCGAAGTACTCCACAAGAAGACGGTGCAGCTTCAACCTCTGCGATATGTTTGCTATCGTCTCTTGCCGAGGATCAAGTAAGTATTCTGTAAGCTGCATGCATAAGGGAACTGCAGAAGAAGAAGAAGAAGAGGAAGATGAAGATGAAGTTAGCATTTTGGTGGTTGTCTTTCCAAGACCCACTTGTGCTTTGTTGCATATTTCCATGTAAGACTTTGTTCTGAATGCTTCCAAATACTCCTCATTCACGCTTCGCTTCTTACACAACCTATCTTCCTCACATTCTTTCCGTGCTCTACCTGTTAGATTAATTGCACACAAAACACAACAGATGAGATATTTACAACTGAAAATCTAAAACATTATGTTTCTATCATCTAATATATAGAAGAAGAATTAAAACAACATGAGTACGTTGATGCTTTTAGGTTATACATGGATATGAATGAAGAAAATGGTTGAATAAGAAATGAGATGCAAAGTGAGTTTACCTGTTGTTTTTGGTAGAGAAGAAAGCCACCTGGTACATGACATATTGAAGGAGAGATCTAAGTTTGTGAATTGGAAATGTGATAAAGTGAATGAAGGGATTGTTGGAGGGATGTATATATAGAGAGAAAGAGAGAAAGAGAGAGAAAAGGTGGTGTGTGTTTGGTGGATTGAGGAGAAGTGAAGAAGAAAAAGAGAAGGAATCTAGTTGGCAGTTAGCAGTACCACAAATGGTTAAATGGCTTTGGTCACACGTTAGTGTACCTCACACGGTGTGTTCTCCCACGTCAACACCACGCACCTCCTCCTTCTTCTTCCATTCTTAATTATTTCCCCCCAATCACCCTTTAAGCATTTCTTATCCACTTATAAATTATTTGTTCAGAGATTATGTAATAGAGATTAAGAAATTTTATAAGTATATAAGCAGGTGAAAATATTATCTTATAAGTCGATTTTATGAGATTGAGTTAAACTTAAAGTTCATTGCTTAATATAGTTTTAGAGTCATTTCAAACTTATCGTAGTGAGAGTTTGTTGACATTATCAGACCACCGCTATCTGAATCTTATCGGACCATTCATAATACTATATTGTCCTAATTACGAGTTATCACTTTCGATGTGAGAGAAATTGTTGTCTCAGCTTATGAACCATAAACCAATTTTATGAAGTTGGGTAGAATTGTGTCCTTCTTAATATGATTATCTACTTATTTTATTTCTACAAACCATTTAAATATCCTTTTTATTTATGCAATATACAAATTCTTATTTAATATTTTACCATATATGTTGACAATCATTAAAATGTGCCAAATTAGTGTTTTTTTAGTATTTAAAAACTCACGACTTTATGTTACAGTCTCTGTCGTCTTTTTGTCAAATATCTGCCGAATTAATTGGTTTCTAAATGATGACATTGTTAAAACAAATAATTAATGCTTAGGGTTATACATTGAAGGAGTATTTATGTCAAAAAACACGTTTTAAGAGAAATTATTCTTCGTTTTTATAAATGTTGTGTTTTTTACCCCTATAAATATTTATATTTTATATTAATGAATAGAATTTCTGAAAGTTATGAATAAAATAATTATTAATTTGGTATACTGATAATATTTAAAAGAAAATAATTAGGTTTTAGTGTGTGGTTAGATTAGAAGAAGAAGAATTGAAAAAATGATGGGAAGGCGTTTGTGTGTAAGATATGAAACACAGATGGCGGCAAAGCAAGGTATTAACGTGGGCTCTTATGATTCTCTTTCCATGTATATCTGTTTGACACGTGGACTTAGTAATCATGTCACATGTTACGTACCAGTTTTGTTGGAGGGTAAAAGATTCATCAATTATTCTGGCATCACAAATATTCATCCAAATAAAATTTCAAATTTATAATATTTTTCTACATGTGAATCGAAAAATTGTATGTGTTCTTTTTACTTCAAAATAATTAAAATAATTGTGTTTTAAGTTATGAGGCTCAAAATAATTGTATTTTAAGTTATGAGACTTAGACAGACACGTTTTTAAAAAAAATATGTTTTTTTTTTATTAGCAATGAATAAATAAAATTAAAGGGGATACTTCAGGGGTATCTCAACCCATATACAGTACCCAGAAGTGGACTTCCTATAATATCCACAAGCGAAACTCTCCTTTATGGTTGGAGCAGAACAACCTTAAAGTGAGAAAATCCTACCCAAAAAAATAACCAACATCGGCGACCACCGATTACACATATGGTGAACGCCGCTTCATCAATCGGCGATCATGTTGATCTTTGCATACCTACGGCGACCACCGACTACGCACATGGAGATCGTCATTTCATAAACTGGCGATCATATTGACCTATGGAGAACGCCGATTCATACCGGCGATCATGTTGATCTTTGCATACCTACGGCGACCACCGACTACGCACATGGAGATCGCCGTTTCATCAACCAACGATCATGTTGACCTTGTATAATTTCAGCAACCTCCGGCGATCATGTTAAAAAAATATGTTTGTGTCGGATAGTATTTAAATTTTGTATAACATCTATTAATAAAGTATTAAATTAAAAAAAAACTTGTTTAATTTTTTACATTTCTAGCACCTAATCCAATTTAAAAAAAATATATATATATTAATTTTCTAAATATTTAAATTTATTATATAAATTTTAATATAATTATTAAAATAAGGAATAAATTTTTTAAACCAACCATAAAAAAGTCTTTCTGCTTAAAAAAAAATTGAAACATAGTTTTACATATAAATTTTATTGTCAATTTATATAATTTATAATTATATAATAATATATAGATTCGTATTTTCGTATTCAAATTTTAAAAATTATAGATATCTATATTCGTATATGATCGTCTATATGCTAATTAGATTTTAAGATTTCCACAACAATTAAAAATGTCCAATCTAATATTAATTTAATAACAAGTACTTCTTATCTATTCCACTCATCTTCCATATTTTCTTAATGTACTCGGTTCTAATGTTAATTACTTTTAAATATATAGTATATTGTTAAGAAATTACTTTAAAAATTAAAAAAAAAACTCAAAAAATCATATTTAAAATAAGTTTTGAAGAAAATGTTAGAGGTTTGCTAGAAGTTGCTATCTAAACTAAGTTTATTAATTGAAGAATTTTCCCTACAATAATGACATTCTTCGTTTTCTTTATATGGACTCACGTCTTGTTTGCAATTGGCATCATTTTTGCAACGAACTCTAACATGTATATAACAAGCTCTTAATTATGGAAAAAATAAATATTTTAATTTGTTTAATTGGCTATAAATATTTTATCTTTCACAAAAAATAAAAGTACAGTGCTCTTCCTAATTACAATACAAATAATAAAATATAGTATAATCATTAAATTTTAAAGAAATAAATATCTTTATTTATATTGAAATTACCTTTTTTTTCCAAAAATTTAACAAATTTTCTTTTATGAATATTTGACAAACCTATTCCTTAAAATATTAAATGGTTAAATATATTTTTCATATTATACTCTAACACTAAATTGATTTTCATCTGTGGTTTAAATTTAAATCATCTAAATATATATTTGTAGTATAGAAATTATAAGAATATTGTTATTTTAGAAGGAATAATATAATCTTATTATTTTAAATGTTGTCGAAAACTTGAGGCATCTATTATATTAATTTTCATCCTGTAACATACTCTTATCATCATTATATCTCAAAATTAAAATTATTAATTACTTTTATATCAAAATATATTTGGTCTGAAATACTTACATATTCATTTCAAATTATTTAAAAAAAATACTTTTTTATTAAATTTATAACCTACTTGCTTTCAATGATTTTTTAATCAGTTATTTGTGTATATATATCGTAATTTCAAAAGCTATTTGTGTGTATGAATTATATAATGCATGGATACTTTCTAATTTAAGTTTCTTGGGACTTCACGGCAAGGAAACCTTAATTTAGAATTAGGATTTATGACAAGACGAATCTTTGTCTTCTCTGATAAAATAAAAATATCTAATAATAAGAATACACGTTAATGCAAATAATTGAAAAACAATGACGTTCATCTAACTAAAAGTTTTTTCTTAATCATTCAATGATGGATGTATACAGCAGATATTTGAAACCTTGTTGCGTAAAATGGGGTCATTCAATGAAAACAGAACCAGATATTTCTAATGAGGTGGAATAGGTCCTTCAATATGGCCAACTTTTTATTTTTTTAATTAAAAAAACCAAAATAATACTAAAAGAAAATTGTAAAATAAAAACTAATTTTAAACACCAAAATAATTAGTTAATAAATTCACTAAATTAGAAACTATTTTATAAATTAAAAAAAAATATTGATATCAGAATTACACTACAAGAAAACTATGAAATAGAAACTAATGTTAGAGATAAAAAAATAATTAGTTGTTATAATAACTAAATTAGAGACCATTTTAGGGACTACAAATTTTGTTGGTTTCTAAATTAGTTTCTATGTTAAATGGTTTCTAAATTGGTATCTAATTAACAACTAAAATTTTTACTAACAAATTTAGAATCTAAATAATTGGTAGTTAAAACCTTGGTAGCTAATTAGATATCAATTTAGAAACTATTTAACAATAATAAAAACTAATTTAGAAATCATTTTTTTTAGTTTCTAAAATGGTCTCTAATTTAGTTACTATTGCAAGTAATTATTTTGGTATCTAAAAATTGATTTCTATTTGATAATTTCCTTGTAGTGGTAGTTTCTATTATTAATCAAAATTTATAAAATAATTTTTAAATTGATATCTAACCATTAGTTACTAAAGTTTTATCTATTAATTACTTATATTTTAAATTAGTCTTTATTACTCTTTTAAATTCTAATTTAAAATCTAAAATATTAGTAACTAAAATCTTAGAAGCTACCAATTAGAAAATATTTTATAAATTTTTATTAATAATAGAACTCTTTTAGATATCAATAATTTTTTAGTTTCTAAAATAGTATCTAATTTAGTAAATGTAGTGATTAATTATTTATTGTATCTAAATTTGGTTGTTATTTAATGATTTTGTTGTAGTAAAGCATAACAAAATAGGTTAATGTAGAGATAGTGGCTTTTCTACATTTAAACCATGCACACTTAAATGTACAAAAATTATGCATCAACATATTGGGACTAATAAACATAATGAAACAAAGGAAGTGGAGAGTGGGAGATAGCAACGTTCTTCTTTTCTTAATCACCACAAACATGTGGAGAATGAGATTTGTGAAAGTGTTCCAAAAATGATGAAAAGTTAAAAAAGTAAAAGAAGTTTTCAAATTTTGGAAGGTGGATGCATGGGGAGAATGGTTTGATGGGAATGAAAAATGAGAAACTATTGGAGAAGAAGCTTGAGTCAATGGCTATAGTAAAAGTAAAGATGATGTAAACATTTTTCACTTTAATAACCGAAGTAAAGTATTCATAAACATTATAGATATGCAAACAACAATAACATAAAAAGGGTAATTAGAACTATGGAAGAATGTATATAATACATAAAGTTTGGAAGAAAAAAGTTGAATGGAAGAATATAAAAGGCGGAGAAAACAAAGTTGATGAACCGGAACAACTATGGAAAGAATATAATAATAAATAAGATATTAATAAGATAAATATTAAAGATTTCATATCGCTTAGAGATTAAGACATTTAATTGTATATAAGTGAGTGCAAATCTCATACCATAAGTCGGTTTTATGGGATTGAGTTAGACTTAAAGTTCATTTCCTAATATGGTATCATAATCATTTTGAGTCTATCCTAGCGAATATTTGTTGAGCTTATCAGACCACCCGTATCGAAGACTTTGTAATAATAAAGAAAAATTTATAGTGAAAAATATATTTAAAAGGGAAGGTTTTGTGGGTTGGAAAGGTGCGTGGAAAATTAAATAAACAAAATGGTTGTAATTGTTATTATGTAAGTAACATGGGATGAACTTATAACATCCAATCTATAATGTTTTTATATATGAAATTGATTTCATAGATATACCATTACTGAGTAGAAAATTGTGTAGAAAGTTGAAATTAATGGAAAGTAAATCGATAGTGTGGAACAAAAAGTGTTTGACAATATTTAATCTGTTCAACTTTCATTTTCAGTGTGGATCAAGAATTTGAACACTTTCAAGACATGCAACACATATTTCCTTAATCTGCATTATAATTATTATGAAAATTTGCACTGAATGTATTTTAGGAATTCATGTATGTTAAGGACGTGACTGATATTTTGGATTTGTAATTGTATATTTGAAGTCATATTCCTTATACACAATTTTTTATTATTATAATAATTTTTTTACCGATTAAAAAAATATACAAAAGGATATATTTGATACAAGCAATTTTTAGTGAAATTTTATAATTTAGATGAAAGTAGTAAAATAATTATATTTTTGAGTATTTTATGTTGTCGTGTTTTTTATTTAATTACAGTGTGTGTGTTTTTTTATAAGAACATACTTAATTCTCTTTACCCAAATTTGCATAAAGGAAATAAATACTTTAAATCAAAACTAATAACTTTATATTTTTTTTTCAAAGAAGGTCTTCCATATTTAAGTAAATATTAGTATAGTAAGTGGACTTTAAGCCTAACTCAACTCCATAAAATCGGTTCATAGAGTTAAGGTTTACACCCACTTATATATAATGAAAGACTCTAATCTCTAGTCGATCTCTAACACACGTTGTGAATAATATATTATTGAGATAAAAATAATTGGTACAGTGTGAGATGAGATGTAGTATTGGGAGTTATTATAATGAATTTAAATAATAAAGTTGACTTTTTTTTTATATTTTGAGTTGTAAAGAGCGGGAAGAAATAAATAAAATAACTAAAAATGAACACATGTTATTTGTAGCTGAACCTAAACCCAATATCTTATTCATAATTGAAAACAGAGGTAGGAAGAGAAGTCACATAAATGAATGAAAACAGAGAAATTTATTCTATAAACACCAGATTCTGATGAACTCTACTCCTTGGAAGCAGCAGCAATGTCAATCACGAAACGGTAGCGAACATCATTCTTGGCAACACGTTCAATGGCTTCGTTGATTCTATCTGCTGTGATCAATTCAATGTCACTCGTTATGTTGTACTTGGCACACACATCCAACATTTCCTGAGTCTCTTTTATTCCTCCTATGATCCCACCTTTTACTGATCTCTTCCCTGTCACAAACCCAACAACGTTTTTCAACTCAAACAACAAAAACTGTAATCAATTGCCAAAATTAAGGTTAAAGTTATACCCATAATCAATGGAAAAGAAGGCAGTTGCAGGGGCTTGTCGGGTGCTCCGACCAGAAACAAGGTGCCTTTGACTTTCAGCAACTCCAAGATGGATAAGAGAGGGTGCTCTGCAGAAACAGTGTCCAGTATGAAATCAAGGCTTCTCTTTGCTTTCGCTAACTGTTCTGGGTTTGTGCTGATTATGAAATCATCAGCACCCAAACGTTGCTTAGCTTCTTCCTCTTTCGAAGGAGAAGTGCTAATCACAGTAACATGGTGCCCAAATGCCTTCCCAAATTTAACGGCCAAGTGTCCCAGCCCTCCCAAACCAACCACCCCAATCTTTTTCCCCCCCGTCGCCACCAGATCGTGATCTTTCAAAGGACTGAACACTGTTATTCCGGCGCACAGTAGAGGAGCCGCCGCGTCCATCGGTAGGCTCTCCGGAACGTGTACCACAAACCTTCACATCACATTTTCATCTTCAGAGACAAAACCAAGTTTTATGTACAGATATATGTGGAAACTAATACTAGAAATTGTTACAACATTAACACGGATACTGATACAACACAAATCGAGACGAAGACGAAGATATCTATCATGTCTGTGAAGCTGATTTGACTTTGATTCTTACAAAACAAAGAGAGAGTGATGGATGAAAGAACCTGTGATCTGCAACAATGAGTTGGGAGTAGCCACCGTAGGTGATGCTGCCATCCCAGAAGATTCCGTTGTACACAAATTCCATCTTCTCACAGTAGTTTTCCTGACCAGTCTCGCAGTGTTCACAATCCAAACATGAAGCTGCCATACACCCTATACCCACTCTGTCTCCTTCCTTGAACCCCTTCACATCGCTTCCTGCCTCAGTCACCACCCCAACGATCTCGTGTCTGCACACAATCAACAAAAAAGACTCTGTTAACTAATCACAACCACAATGAAGTAATTAGTTAACAGTGGAAATTTGTTGCTTACCCTGGCACCACAGGGTACATGGTGATGCCCCATTCATTTTTAGCGTAGTGTAGATCAGTGTGGCAGATCCCACAGTACAAGATCTTTATGGTTACATCGTTGACACCATTCTTCCTGCGTCACACCAACTTCCTTTATGCATCATGATATAGAAGAATGAAGAAATATAGTGAGAAATAGATGTTAGCATTACCTTCTTTTGAAGGTGTAGGGGCTAATCTTGCCGGAAGAATCGTGTGCTGCCCACCCAGATACAGTTACAGTGTGATTCGGTGTTGTTGCAGCCATTTATACAGAAAGAGTGATGGAAAAAAGATAACACTTTCTATTTGGGACTTTGGAAGCAGTGAACTCAACAACAATGGTGGCCAAGAGAGAGTGATGAAGTGAATGCAGTGCAACCACCTTCACATTTTATAGACACAAAAACAGTATAAACTAATAAAATTGCTGTATTAAATATCACCACATGTGCTGTACCTACTTATTTCTCTGAATCTTTATTAATTGATGCTTCCTACTCATGCTCTTAATTAATATTGAATATTTTTATTTATTCTCAATTTTACTTTTTAGACTTACTCTTTCTGATAAAATAAATATTTATATTTAGTTTTTGTTAAAGTATATTTAAGAACCTGAATCCCATTTAAGAGAATAATGTCTTCTTGACTTAAAAACACCACCAACAAAATAAAACATTAATAACTATGGTTTCTATTAATTTTTTCATCATTCAAGTAATACCAATAAAAAAGTCTTAAAATTAATGTAATACAGAAAAAATAAATTAAAATCTTATTTTAACATTCTGCATTCACTCTATCACTAACAATATTATTATTTTAATATTTTTTCATATCGTTACAAATTTATTTATTTTTATATATTTTTTTAAAACTAGCACACATAATTTTTAAATTGTAAAAATATATTTTTTCTATTTAAAATTAGGATATCATCAAACTCTAAACTCGATTCTTTTTACCGATTAAACTGATACTAATAGCAGATGCAAGTTTTCAATTTAACCTATAAAAGATATTTTGATAGTTGAAGTTTAGAATATATTAATCTTAAAAAAACAAAATTTATATATTATAAGTGTTGTTTAGTGTTCTTAAAAGAAAACACTTTTCTTATTCTAAAAGTGTTATCTTTTAAAGAAAATCTTGTTGGTAGTTAAATAAAGTCCTGAAAAAAGAGTGAAGGATAGTTTGACAGCATGAAGAGTGATAAAAATATACTTAATAAATAAATAGATTAATATTTTAATTTAATTTGATTTATTTTTTAATTAAAAATATTATTATAATATTATAATGGTTTATCCACTACGTGTATTTTTCTTTTTGAGTATGAACAAAAACTTTTTCTAAAAGCAAAAGAAACGACTTTCACGAAAAACCCAGGAAACAAAAGTAAAATTGACAACGTTGGTTGTTGTTAGCAAACACTAGCACTACATATTTTTATATCATAGAAGACCTGACTCAGAGTTCTTAGTTGACTGATAAGTGGACAGAAAGTACCCAGAAACTGTTAAATGGTGGGAGGAAGAAGATAAAATGCTCAGTCTATGAACCTAATAAAATAGTTATAATATATATTTACATAAAAAATTAACCTTTTCTCATTAAATATTATATGGAATAATAGTTTACCGGCCGGTCTATACGATAGGTGAAAGTTTGTATATCTGGTCGATCGACACAACCAAATTCATTATATTTGACAGAAAATTAATGAAATTCAACAGTAATCAAGTATTAGGAAATATACTTTTAATCATGATCTAAAACATTAATTCGATCCAATTAAAAAAGTTTATAATAATAATATAAATAATCACAGATTTTAAGGATAAGGTATGTTGTCATTCTACACTAGTAACATCGAACACCAAATACCGATCTCACTTAAACATCAGAGTATCTTTTATTATTCAAGCTTGAAATTTACGAGAACGAGAAACACAAAAAAAAAAACAAGACTCGAAAGCTGTTTAGAGAAAGAGAGTAGTGAAAAAGCGACCGACTCAGACCGACTCAGACAGACTGAGAGGAAAAAGAATCATTCTTAGTTTAAATCCCATTTGATAACAAATAATTTAAAAATTAGTTTACTTTAATTGAAATTAAAATAGTAAAAATGAAATAAACATTTTAATTCTGGTTTCTAAAGAAGACAAATATCTGTGTGGTCCTTTCAGCACTGATGGCATGGCAACAAATGAATGGTTGGTGGTGGTGATAGTTACCGTTGAACATATAATGTAACTATTCATAAAAGTAAGAGCAACAAAATAGAAGATTAGGGTATATAAAACCTCCAATAAGAAACAACCATGCTCGTCCAAATAAAAAAACCACAACATTCTTCCAACTACCCAAATTCAATTGAGTCAATTCCACACGTTCAAACCAAAAACTGATTTTATAAATTATATCTTTATTCAAATTTTATTATTATTTAAATTTAGAGTTATCTAAGAATCATAACCTATATAAGTTATAATAGAGTTGAATTATCTTTAAAATATTTTATATTTATTTATTTTATTATTGATAAAAAAAATACAAAAAAGTTTGTTTTAAAAAGCCAATTTTGTTAGTATTTACTGATAATAATATTACTTAGTTCGTAACAACTATTTTATATATATGTATAAGGTATATTAGTTCACAGTTCAAATATTTTTTAATTAAATACGTATTGTAATCTAATAATCTAATTCAGTTTTGATATAGGTTACTGAAAGGTTAAACGAGGGAAGATTAATATATAATTCTTCGCCTTTAACTAATATTCTATTGACAATATCTTTGATCTTATTCTTTTTAAGCTAACTAGATATTGCATTGCACATGCATAAATTTATAGGGTATATTTGACTTTTTTTCACACCATACGTCATATTTAACTTATATATAGTTACTGTATTTATTATCTATTAATAATATTATTAATAGTGTTTTTTTTTTCTTTTTTCTTATCTGTATAGTTTTAGAAAAGATTATTAGAATATTTTAAAAAATAAACAGTAGATTGTTTATTTAATATCTTAAAATTTAACTTGTATTTACTTATATTATGTGACACTATTACTCTTTCTTAAAAAATGGTTCAATATTGAAATTTTGGTGATGTCACTTTATGTATAAAACAAGTTATGGTGTAAAAGGAAATATTTATTTCATATGCATTGAAGTTCCCAATTGCATTGATCATTATTTATAATGATAAATAGTATGCATGAATAATATTAAAAAAAAAATTATATCAAACAAATGTCTCATTTAATACCAAACTTATTTTTTTAATATTTTTAATACACTCATAAGTGATATAATTTTGACAAATGATAATTACATATTGACTCAATAATAAACACACATATGAAACCAAACCATGTAAGAATTTTTTTTACCTATGTGAGCATGTTAATCACACACAATATTCATATATTTAAGAGTTCTTAATTTTTACCTCCTAAAAACTTTGTAACCCCTTTCCACAACCACATAGATTATCCTGAAAATTTGAACATCTTTCCACAACCACACACTTAAATGAACTATTATGAGATATTTCATCGAACATCTGGTGTGTGAGAGGTTTATTTCGTCATGTTTTACATACACGTCAATAATGGCGCTTTTGAAAAATATTTTAGAGAAGTTGGTGGTTTTGACAGTTGATAACCTATCTATTTGTTGTTGTTTGTTTTTTATCTTTGAACCTTAGTTTTTTCTGTTTGGACTTTTTTCAGGCCTGTGTGTTTTTTTGAGTTTATAAGATGAAGCACAAAATTGATGGGTCAGTATAAGAAATATAAGGTTCCACTTATGGCAAAAACATGCACACAACTTGAAGAGTTGGAAGATACCTTTGCTCTAGTGGCAAAGTTGGTCACTTTACACCTACTGTTACCTCTTGTTTCTACAAAGAAATGGATTTTCAAGTAATTTGATGTTAACAAACATGTAGTCCTACATGAAAATGTATACATGAAGCCTATAACTGATCTTTATTAATGACAAAAATTATGTTTCCAAACTCTAAAGATCACTTTATGGGTTGTACTAAATTGAACAATATACTTATTTTCACACAATTATAATTATTACTCTTCTGATAATTTTTTTTTTAACATACGGACACATTAACAAGTGTTCTTTTTATTTATGTGGATGATATTGTATTCACTTGAAACAATCATTAGAAAATTCACCCATAACAACTCTACTTGACCAACACTTATGAATTAAGAAATTAGGTGATCTTAAATATTTTTTGAACTTGAAGTTGCTTGAAATAAAACTAGAATCCACTCTAGCAATAGGAAATACACTTTAGACCTTATTCAAGAGACTAATATGTTGACTTGTGCTTCTATGAAACATTCTACACATATTTTAGTTGAAAAAGATTCCAAACTTAATGAGAAAGACTCATCTTCTTAATAGACTCATTAGATATCTCACTAATCTTATTATGGTATTATGGACTTAATCTGATTATGATACCGATAAATTAGATGTCGATGATGTAATTGTAGTCTCTAATCCTTCGATATGAGATTAGGGGACTTATGGTATCATAGGTTGGATTTAACTTGTTAAATTATTGAGTATGAAAAATCAAACCCATTTTGTAACATAAATACATTACTTTTATTCTATTTTAAAAAAAAAATGCGGAGAGGTCATGCCTTTTATTCTTAAAACAAAATCATCTTTTGAAATACCATGTGAAATGATGTTTCATCTGTTTTATAATATTTCCAAATTCAATCCATTGCTGTTTTCTTAAAAGGAGTATCCCTTTGAATGGTGAAAAAACACAACTCTTTATAAGCTTTTGTGTGTGTGACTTGCATATGTAACATTCCACTTCACACAATGGGATAATTGTGAAATGGACTTTGAATTATATAAAAACATATGAATAAAGTATTTATTTTTTACCTTTCCCTTAATTTCTACATAAGGGAAAGAATAATACACTATTTATTTCCTCAAATAATTTTTACGTATTGATTAAAGAGATATTATAGATTCCAACTTACCATAATAAACAATATTGTCTCATTCCCTAAAAAAAATGATTTTCTTTTTTATTATGCAATTAGGAAGAATCTATATATTTTCACGTTCTCTTTCAATTATAAGATAACGTATTTTTCTCCAAAATACACTCTTTCTTAATTATTATTTTTTAAATATTTTATTTTATATATTTAAAGAGAAATAAATAAAAAATATATCATTCTCTATCAATTTTGCTTTCCTAAGATTCTGTTAATTTTTAAAAATCTGTTTACAGTCCCTATATTAGATTCTCGCTACCTTATCAACGGGAACGTTTTTATTTTTTATTTTTTTAATCTGTTATTTGCAATTTTTCAAATTATAACTTAAATTTAATATTTTATAAAATGAATTATCAGTCGATAACAATAATATTGTATCAAAATATAATCTATTCACAGAAATCTAAAATATATTATTGTTACGAAAAATATGTACTTCAAATCTAAATCCTGATACAGTTTATATATTTATAAAGATTTTATTATATTTTTTTGTTATGAATCTAAGTTTATCTAATGGTTATTTTGATATAAGATAGAATGCATATTGAGGAGATGAATTTAGCAATATAAAAGGAAAGGGAAAAAGAATAAGGAAGAAATAGGTTAAGAGAGAAGAGTAAGAAAGGAAGAGAGATCAGAGTTGTTCTTCTTCTTGTTTTTTTATGCTGAGAGAGAGAGAAAGGGTTCTTGTTCAACTAAGATCCGTTTCCCATCTCATTGAATCCAGAAAAACCCTAACTCATATTTATTTGCAGTTTCATCAATTTCACCCTTTTCCTTTTCACTATTGTAATTATCGAATTGCTTTGTTTTTTCACTTCTTCACTCATCAATCTTTTTTTCAGTCTCAGAATACAAACACACAACACACAAAAAAACTACAAACCCTAATCATCAATGGTTACCACTGCCAAATCTTCCAACCACC